>Ga0316217_10004232_pt1 | contig 15705 bp, 14 predicted proteins | sample 1anoAmetaG_FD_203633 | JGI IMG/M metagenome (GOLD analysis project Ga0316217, IMG submission 203633) | Freshwater microbial communities from Trout Bog Lake, Wisconsin, USA - 1anoA | ecosystem: Environmental > Aquatic > Freshwater > Lake > Hypolimnion/Profundal zone | place: USA: Wisconsin... | reverse complement strand
TCTGCTCCTTACGCCGCGTATACCTTCACGCGCACCGTGTTCTCTATGCCGCCCGCAATCCAATCCATCGAAGTCATGGACGCATCCGGCAGGCGGTTATACTGCAGCCGGTCCGAGGGCCCCTTGCCCAGGGTGTTGACGTTTCGCCCCAGGGCTCCAGCAATGCCCACCGAATCGGGATGGTAGAGCTCGGAGGTTTTCAGCCGCCCCTGCGACTTGCCCCATTGCGATTCCACCACCACCATCTGCCCGTCCTTCAACCCCTTGGCCGCCGCCGTCTTGGTGTTCATGCAGACCGCGCCGTAGTAGGGATCCAGCTTCTCGCCGATCTCCATCAGCCACGGCAGTTGATCCTGCCCGCCGAGGCGGAAGTTCGAGATCGCGATCTTGTAGCTGAAGGCCAGCAGGTCGTATTCCTTCTTGCCCGTACGTATGTCCTTCAGCAGAACCGTCTCGCGCCAGCGCGGGATCGGATCGTAGTAGTCGAACAGCTCCTTGTTGTTGATACCGGGAATCGAGACGCTGTTCTTCTCGAAGTTATCCTTCAGCTTGGCTCCACCGGCGCGCAGCCCTTCGAAGTAAATCTGGTAGCGGGTCTTGCCCATCGGGTAGTAGCTATAGTTGTAGGACTTCTCCGCTGGAATCCGGTCCGAATAGACGCCGTTCTTCTTGAACCACTCGACGCCTTTATCCAGCCCGACGTAAGACTTCAGGCCGACGTCCCAGATATCAGCCATGCTGTATTTATTGCCCGGCTGGAACTCCAGTCCCTCGGCAGGCTTGGCCATGATCATGCCGCGCACTTCGCCCATCATGATGCCGGCCTTGTTCATCACGCCGAAGATTGGTCCGGCCTGACCCATCCGCCCCAGCAGCTGGATGTATATATCCTGCGACTGCCGCGTGTTGTACATCGGCTTCACCGGGTCGCGGAACAGAACCATGCGCAGCCCCTGGTTGTCTTTCGTCACCGCGCCGAAGGTGCCGACATAGGCCCGCACCTCCATCCGCTCGAGGATCGCGTGATCCGGCAGCACGATATCGGACAGAGCCACGTTTTCGTCATAGTTGTAGGCGATGGTCGCTACAAACGAGAGGGTCGCCAGCGATTTCGCCATCAGTTCCGGCTGCACCGTACCGTTAATCGTGCAGCCGCCCAGCAGCAGCGCACCGTCCACCTTGTAGGGCAGCCCGTATTTCTTCGGATCGGCGGCCACCTGGTAGGCGATATGCGGCATGGAATGGCGATACGGGAAGTACTGCGATAGATCGGCAGAATTTGGCGGATACGTGAAGGGCACACCCACGGCTTCAAAGAACGGCGTCACCGTACCGTTCTCATCCGGTATCAGGATCGGACCGCTGACGCACGCCAGGCATCCGCCCGGTACGTCCAGCGCTCCCACCAGTTCATTGACGATCTTGCCCGCCAGGTCCAGCACCGTGCCGTCCTGATGGTTGCAGGAGCCGCGCGCCACCGTCAGCGCTGCCGGACGCAGCGGGAGAACGGTGCCGTTCAGCGTGATGTTCTCGCCAATCTTCGCGGCCTCCACGAACTCCTTGGAGATCCGCCGGATCGTGGTTGCCGGTACGGTCGAAAGTTTCTCCGCCCACTCGGGGGTGTACTGCTTCATCGCTTCCTTCATCAGCGTGAAGCCCGTCTTCACCTTGCCGTTCGGCGTATCCACTTCGCCTTCCAGCAGCGGCACAATGCCCGGCGTGTCCAGGGCCACGATGCGCTTGCTCTTGGTGTCGTACATCTGTGGCTTGCCCGCCGCATTGCGCAGGTAACCACCGTCGGCGCCAATCAGGTACGGACCATTGGTGCGGTTCGTCAGGAAATCAACGTCGAGCTTCTTGATCTCGAACAGCATGACGTTGATCATGGCCAGCACGAACGGCAGGTCGCCGCCCGGACGGATCGGCACCCATTCGCCCTTGGCAGCTTCCGGCGAACAGCGCGGATCGACCGTCCCCAGCTTGAAGCCGCGCTGGATCGCGTCGGCTATGCCGCGCGTGTCGCCATTGGCCGCCGCGATGTTGGTGGCAATTGTGCGTCCGATGCTGATGTGATAGTCGCCGTACACCACGTCGGTGTTGGCCACCGGGAAGCAGGCCTGCACCAGCTCGGTCGCGTAGTGCACCGTGCAGAGCGGCCCGTTGGTGGCGACGATGTTCGGCGTACGCAGCGAGGCTCCGATGTACGGCAGGAAGGTACAGAAGAAGTCCATGCCGCCGAAGCCCACGTTGACCAGGATGCCGCGCGGGTCTTTCTCGCTGATCGCCTTGAATTTCTTGGCCGCCGTGTCCAGCGCCTCATCCCAGGAGATTTCGACCCACCCGGGGTCCTGGTCAAAGCCCTTCTTGAGGTTCGTCCGCTTCAGCGGAGCCTTGACCCGGTAGGGGTTATACAGGTTCTGGATCAGCGACAGGCCGCGCGGGCACATGGCCCCCTTGTTGGTCGGCGCTGCCTCGTTGCCCTTCACCTCGGTAACCACGCCGTTCGTAAGCTTGTACTTCACGCCGCAGTCACCACGCATGCACATGCGGCAGAAGCTGTAGTGCCACTCCCCGTCCTGTGGCGCGGCGGCGGCCGAAGCCTTCGATACCAGAGGCGAGCTGCTCGATCCGAGCACCCCGGTGCCTAGTACCGCCAGCGCCCCGGTCACTCCGGCGGTTATGCCTGCGGTTTTTAGAAAGTTACGTCGCGTCACGTTTAATGATTTTGTGCTCGCATCCATCTGGTCAAGCCTCCGAACTCAGCTTTGCGTTACTCCCGCCCTCTTCCCGGTTCGCTCAGGTCGCATTCCGGAAACGGGCAAAGCACAATTGACAGAAATCTTCTCTGTTGTAATGTGCACTCAGAGTTCCAATGTCCCAGCGAACCCTTTGCCCTCCTAGGTTGTTCGCCCGGCCCTCCATTCCTTGCCCTTGCAGGACGCCCACCGCAATCTGCCGCCGCGATTGCAGCTAAATTCCGCAGCCCGGTCATCCACGTCCGCCCGTTGCGGTACCGGCAGCGCCGCCACAATCTTCTATTTCGGGAATCGTCTTCGCCAAATATGTCGAAGGCATGTCAGATTTGACGAAATTTCGTCATCCGTGCCGCAGCGCAGGGAAGTTTCAGATTCGACAGGAGCGTTTGTGGGGGCGTGTTCGGCGGGATGATTGCTTCAGACTTCCTCGTGCGGACGAATGCCCATCCGTCGCATACGCGACAGCAACGTGGTGCGCTTCATTCCCAGCCGCGCCGCCGCGCCTCGCGGACCGGCCACCAGGCCATTCGATTCGCGCAGCACACGCAGAATATGCTCGCGCTCTGTTACCTCCAGGCTCCGGTCGCCGAAGCTGGGAGGACTCGGGTGAGGCGTTTCGCTCGCCCGCGAATCCACCGCATCGGCCACAATCAGCTCTGTAAGCGGAACATTCAGCACGGCTCCGCGCGACAGAATCACGGCACGTTCGATCAGGTTCTCCAGCTCCCGCACATTTCCCGGCCAGCTCCAACGCGTCAACGCCTGCATGGTCTCGGTCGGAATCGACTCGATTCCCCGGTTCATACGCTGTGCGTATTTCTGCGTGAAGTGCCTCACCAGCAAGGGGATATCTTCAACCCGGTCGCGCAGCGGAGGCACCACGATGGGAAAGACGTTCAACCGGTAATACAGGTCCGTGCGGAACTGCCGGTCGGCCATCATGCGCCCCAGATCGCGATTCGTCGCCACCACCAGCCGCACATCGACCTGGATCGTGCGGGTCGATCCCAGCCGCTCAAATTCGCGCTCCTGGACCGCGCGCAGCAATTTGGGTTGCAACTCCAACGAGATATCGCCCACCTCGTCGAGCAGCAGCGTGCCCTGGTGCGCCAGTTCAAAGCGGCCCATCTTCTGCGTGATCGCTCCGGTAAATGCGCCGCGTTCGTGGCCAAACAACTCGCTTTCCAGCAGCCCGGTGGGAATGGCGGCGCAATTGAGCTTTACGAACGTCCGGCTGCGGCGGCGGCTTAGATTGTGGATCGCCCTTGCAATCAACTCTTTGCCGGTGCCCGTCTCGCCCAGAATCAGCACCGTCGAATCGCTCTCGGCAACGGTCTCCACCTGCCGTAGTACATGCTTCAGAGCCGCGCTTTCGCCGACAATTTCCTCGAAGTTGTAATCGGTGCGAATTTCTTCTTCCAGGTAGAGTTTTTCTCGCGTCAGTTTGTCCCTGAGCGCCGTGATCTCCTGGTAAGCGCGCACATTATCGACTGCGATCGCCACTTGCCCGGCGATTTCCGCCAGCAGACGGACCTCGTCATCGGCAAACGTATCCTTGTCCGTCAGGGTCACGTTCAGCGTGCCCAGCACGCGGTCGTGCAGCTTCAAGGGAACGCTGCAGATGCAGCGGCCTCCGGCCTCCAGCAACTGGCGCATGACGTTGTACTCTGGCGCCAGGCGCTTGATTTCATTGGAATTAACAACCACTGGCTGAGCCTTGCGGTAGGCCGTCGCCGCCGGTGTCTGGTCGCTGAGCCGCACCGTGCGCACCACTTGCGCCGACTTGAGATTGGCATTGTCTTCGGCCAGCAGCAGCAGTTCGTGGCTCGTCGGATCTTCCAGCAGCAGTCCGGTGAAGGCCTGGCCCAGCACGCGCCGTATCGCCGCTGAAACCGCCTCCAGCAGCGCCTGCATGTCCAGCTTGGAGACAATGGCGCTGGTAACTTCCAGCACCGTACGCAGATGGTCGCGCTCCTTTGTCAGTTTTTCCTGCAATTCGCGGGCGTGATCGCAGCCCAGAAACCCGTCCAGAGCCACCGCCAATTGCGCGGCTACGCACTCCAGAAAACGTGCCTTTTCACCGGCCAGCGCGTCGCCGTCGACACTGCCCAGAAGCAGCGCCCCGGCCGGGCCGCGCGCTGTCGTTAAAGGCAGCAGCCAGAATGACTTAAGTCTGTGGGCCTCGAACAGAGAAGCCAGGCTGGGAAAGCGCGCCCTGGCCTCGGCAAAGCTGTAACGCACCGGCTCACGGCGCTCCCAGACCCAATCGGAAGGCCCCTGGTCGCAGATATCTTCCTCGGGCGAGATCCGCTGGAGAACGTCCGGGGCGTCATAAAGATACAGCTTCAAGCGCTCGCTGCCGGGCTCGTGCAACATGAGCGCGCTAAACGCGATATTCACCTGAAAACGCAGATGGGCCGTGACCGCGCAAAGAATGGAGGTCAGATCAGGCTCGGAGCTCATGGCCCGGGCAATGCCGCCCAACGCCTCGTAATTGGCGGTACGAGGGACTGGCGCCGAGTTCGACTCAGGCGTTTTCATAGCGGGAGCAACAACATAGCACGGTGCGGAGTGCAGCTCAATCAGCAACTGCACTGAAGCGGGGCAGGCTTATCCGCTTTGAAACTGGAGGCAGGCGAGGCTCAGTTCTTCCCCTGGGCGGCACTGCGGCCTTTTTCCGGCTCCGGGTCCTGCGGTCGGGTAATGCTCTCCACGATGTAGCGCGTAAGCGGCCCGGAAGCCTTAAATTGCGCGCCATCGGCATAGCAGCGGGCCAACGCCTTTTGTCCAGCCTCGTCTACAAAGCTGACGCCGGACAAATCGACCAGGCAAGTTTTGCCCTGGCGACGCTCCTTGAGGGAATCCCATACCTTCTCAACTTCCTCCGCCCACGGTCCGACAATCCGGCCTTCGAGCCGGCAACAAAGCGTCGAATCGTCGTTGGAGATCGTGATGCGCAGCATGGCGAGCCTCCACTCACTCTGTTGCACGCGAGTTTCCAACCTGGGAACAATAGGAATTCGGGAAGACACCCTCGACGATCATGCGCCAGAGCCATGGCTTGGGTTGAAATCGGGGGCCGTCGAACCTAGCCTTGGGGTTGGGCAAACGACGGGCATCCTTTGAGCCGTCGCGTGCCGGATGACTCGTCGCCGGCCGAACGCCGCCGGGCAGGGAGAGCGCCAGCAATTTTGAACCGGCCCACACGGCAGGCCGCAGACGGAGACCCGCAGGCTGTCAGACGGGCCTTGAGGATCCAAATGGAACGATTTCCCAACCTTAGCAAGTGCGCCAATCCGGGCTGTGAGGCCAGCTTCCTGAGAATGGGGGAGGGTTCACTGACCGTTTTTTCCGTGGAAGAGCCGGGAGCGCTGGGCCTGCCGCCAGACATACACCAGAAGGTCGTCTGGCTTTGCGCCCGCTGCGCGCAGCACAAATACATACAATACGACCGGGAGCACAATCGTCTGCGCGTGCTGGAGGTGCCTCAGGGCCCCCAGCACCGCGGCGTTTTACAATGCCCACGGGCGCCTGAAGCGACCACTCTCGCCCTCCGAGGTAGCCAATGATGACCTACGAGACGCTGGAACTGGCGGTGGAAGCCGGGGTGGCGACGCTCTGGCTGAACCGGCCCGAGAAAATGAACGCCATCAGCTACCGCCTGATTGACGAATTGCTGGCGGCGCTTACCGCAGTCGAAGCCAGTGGGGCGGGCGTGCTGATTGTGACCGGGATGGGCAAGGGCTTCTGCTCCGGCATGGACCTGGACAATCTGCGCGCGCTCACCAGGCGCTCGGCCGCAGAGAACCGCGGCGACTCGGCGACCATGGCGCGGCTGTTCCGCAGGCTGTATGAATTCCCCAAGACGACGATTGCAGCGGTGAATGGCGCGGCCATCGCCGGAGGCTGCGCGGTGGCGACGCTGTGCGATTTCACGCTGGCCTCGACGGCGGCGAAGTTCGGATACAACGAGGTGCGCATCGGGTTTGTGCCCGCCATCGTCTCGGCGTTCCTGGTGCGTCAGATCGGCGAGAAGCGGGCTCGCGACCTGCTGTTGAGCGGCCGCATCATCGGCCCCGCCGAAGCCGAGCGCCTGGGCCTGGTGAACGCCGTCGTCGAGCCCGGCGAACTGCTGCCGCGGGCGCGCCAGTTGGCCGCCGATCTGCTGGCAAACTCCCCCGCCTCGCTGGCGGCCACCAAGCGGCTGTTGCGCGACTATGCCGCAGCTGAATTGGACTCCGAATTAGCGCGCGCCATTGAGGCAAACGCCTTGATCCGCACCACCGCCGATTTCCGCGAGGGGCTGGCGGCGTTCCTGGAAAAGCGCAAGCCGCAGTGGGGGCGCGGGTAAACCGCGCCTCGCCACTCCCCGGCGTTCTATAATGCCAGCGCGATCTTTTTATCATTAGGGAGGCTTTCTGATGTCCCATGCTTTTGTTTGCGAAGGGGTACGCACCCCGATAGGCCGCTTTGGCGGCGGGTTGGCGATGGTCCGCACCGACGATCTGGCCGCCCACCCTTTGAATGTGCTGCGCGAGCGCTTCGCCCAGAGCGACCTGGAATTGATTGACGACGTGATTATGGGCTGCGCCAATCAGGCCGGCGAGGATAACCGCAACGTGGCCCGGATGGCGCTGCTGCTGGCCGGCTACCCGTACTCGATCTCGGGCGCGACGGTGAATCGGTTGTGCGGCAGCGGCATGGAAGCCGTGGCGATGGCGGCGCGCGGCATCGCCGCCGGCGATATCAGCTTGGCGCTCTGCGGCGGCGTCGAGAACATGAGCCGCAGCCCGCAGGTGATCCCCAAGGCGACGGCCGGGTTTTCGCGCGACGCACAGATTTACGACACCACCCTCGGCTGGCGTTTGATCAACCCGCTGATGCAGAAAAAGTACGGCACCGACGCGCTGGGCGTGACGGCCGAAAACGTCGCCGAAAAGTACGGCATCGAGCGCGAGGCGCAGGACCGCTTTGCGCTGGCCTCGCAGCTGAAGGCAACGGCCGCGCAGAAGAACGGCACCTTTGCCGATGAGATCGCGCCGGTCAGCATTCCGGGGCCGAAGAAGACGGTCATCACGGTGTCCGAGGACGAGCATGTGCGTCCTGACACGACGCTGGAGAAGCTGCAGAAGCTCGGTCCGGCCTTCCGCGAGGGCGGCTCGGTGACGGCGGGTAATTCGTCGGGGATTAATGACGGCGCGGCGGCGATGTTCGTGGCCTCGGAAGAAGCCGCCAAGCGCTTCGGTTTGACGCCGATCGCGCGCATCGTGGGCACGGCAACGGCAGGTGTGGAGCCACGGATGATGGGCATCGGCCCGATCCCGGCCTCGCAGAAGCTGCTCGCGCGGCTCAAGCTGGCGGTGGCCGACATCGACTGGTTCGAGTTCAACGAAGCCTTCGCCGCCCAGGCGCTGGCGGTAACCCGCACGCTCGGTTTGCCCGATGACTGCGAAAAGGTCAACCCGAACGGCGGCGCCATCGCGCTCGGTCATCCGCTGGGCATGAGCGGCGCCCGGCTCGTGTTGACGGCGACGATGCAGTTGAAGCGCACCAAGGCAAAGCGCGCACTGGCCTCGATGTGCATCGGAGTAGGCCAGGGCATCGCCATGGTGCTGGAGAGGGTGTAAACAAATTGAGTAATCGAGTAATTGAGTAATTCGGTAATTGATAATTGAAAATCAAAGTCCCCGCCCTAGCCAAAATCGGGCTAGGACGGGGCACCCGGCTGTTGAGATAGTTGGGAACTGAAGGATTCACCGTGCCGGCCACCGTCCGCCCTGCCGACTCTTTCGCATAGATCAATCGACTCAACAGGAAGGAGGGCTTATGAACCAACTCGAAGCCTCTGATCCTCCGGCGTGCTGTTCTGCAAGCGCCTGCGGCACCAAGGTCAATCCCGCAGTGGCGACGCCTGCACCAAGCATCTACAGCGACGCGGTGGCCGAACTGGTTGCGATTGGCGCGGCGATCGCCGCGAATTGCGATCCTTGCTTTAGATTTCATTTTCAGCAGGCGACCAAGCTTGGCGTCTCGCGCGAGGACATGATGCGCGCGGTGAAGACGGCCCAAAGCGTGAAGGAGACTCCGGCAAAGGCCATGCTGGAATTGGCACACCGGTATCTCGAAGGAGATCCCACCGGATTGCCGACCGTTAAGAGCTGCTGCGGGTAGCGTGCGCGCGGCAGTATCTCAACCTGCAACTCCGAGGGTAGCTGATCCCTCTTGACAGCGGGCAGGGGCGGGAAGAAAGTACCGAACGACGTCAAATCCAGGGCTGTAGATTCTCTCTCCACGGGCGGCCAACCGGGCTCCGTCGTATCTCGGACAAATTTATCCAGAGCGCACTAGAGAGGAAATCGATGTCTTACAGGACACCTGCCAACATAGAGCAGTGGCTGGCGGGGGCGGCGAACGACTATTCGTCTTTCACCAGCCTCATCACGCTGCCGCACAAGACCCACGAAAACCGCACCTGCCACGCCCTTAAGATAGCCAGCGGCACGAATTCCAGCAGGCCCGGCATATTCTTCCAGGGGGGGATACATGCAGGGGAACTGGCATCCCCCGACATACTGCTCCATTTCATCTGGGTTCTGGCCGAAGCTTACAAGGGCAAATACGACATCGTAATCAGCGGCAGCAACGGGACGAAGACATTCACCAAGGCAACGGTCAAGGCCCTCGTAGAGACCTTCGACATCATTGTTTTTCCGCTCATGAATCCGGACGGGCGCCAATTCGCGATGACTCCGGCCACGCCCTCGGATCCGAACTACGAGCTCTACACCATGTGGCGCAAGAATCGTCGCGTCCTGATGCCCAACCCGGACGAGTTGTATGTGGGAGTCGATCTCAATCGCAATTATGACTATGTATGGAAGATCAGCGATTACTTCGCTGCCGCTTCAGCGGTAAACCAGAATGGCATCTTAACCAACGTAGACGGCAAAGATTACCAGGGAGACGAGCCTGCCTCCGAGCCGGAGACGCAGAATTCAAAATACATTTTCGATCATTTTCCGAACATCGGCTATTTCATCGACATGCATAGTCCCTTCCAGCGGATCACCTACATCTGGAATGACTGCAAAGAGCAGACTGAATACACGTACATGAACTTCCAGAACGGACTCTACAAGAACTATCGCGGCACCTGGCAATACATCGAGTACATTCCGCCAAAAGACCTGCAGCTGGCGAAGAAGCTTGCCAATGCCCTGCATGATGGCATTGTGACCGTGAATGGAACGGATTATCCCGTGACTCCGGGCACGAACGACTATGCGTATCCGGGAGCCAGCGTAAACTATGCCTATAGTCGGCACTTTGTGAATTCGTCGCTCAAGAAGGTGATTGGACTTACGCTGGAAACTCCGGGAGGCACGCAAAACTTTTACGCCCCCGATTTTGATACCTGCACGCATCCGATCACTTTTCCGGAGGTGACTGCCGGGCTGCTGGAGTTTTGCGTGTGCGTGCTCGGACTGCAGTAGATTGCCGCAGACGGCCACGCGGCCTTTGATGCGCTTTGCTGGGGGGTGTTATGACGGACAGGAAGTCTCCGGGTCGCTACTGCTTCATTCGCGGACACCAGGCTTTGTGGAAGGGGGACCCGGCGTTGAGCGGGACCGGGTTCCGCCAGGTCGTCATCACCTCGAACGATTGGAATGCAACCGAGGGCACGTTCCAGGTGTACGCCGTGGAAGGCACGGGGCGCGGCATGGCGGAGAGCACCATGGCCGGGGCCCAGGAGCCGGCCGTGCTGTTCGACTCCGACTTTGAAGGACTGGCGGCGGCGGGCAAGAAATTTACGGAGCTGGTGGCCGACGCAAAGAGCCGGGGCTACAGCGTGCTCTCTTTGTTTGATGAGCTGGATTTTCAGACGCAGTTGAAAGAGCAGTCGCGGCAGGTCGAAGCCGGGGAAGCCCGGCACGATTCTAAGCGGGGATAGACGCCCTCACCCTTCGCTTCGCCTGGGAAGGGGCGCCCGGCGCGGGCGAGCAGCGGACTCAAGTCGATGGGCTTGAATCCGCTATCCGTATAAAAGTCTGGCCGGGGTTCAAGGCTTGGCGGCGTGCCAGGCGTTGTTGAGGAAGCCGTCGCCCGCAGTGTCGCCGGGCTTGCTGTCCTTGGCGAAGGTATAGAGCGGCTTGCCTTTGTACGCCCATTGTTTGGAGCCGTCATCGCGGGTCACCACCATCCAATCGGCACCCGACCTTGCGGCGGCCGGTGCCACCAGAGGGGGCCAATTCTGCGCGCAGGGTCCGTTGCAGACGGACTTGCCGGGCACAGCATCTTTGTCGAAGCTGTATAGCGTCATACCCTTGGCGTCGGCAAGAACCGGTCCAAGGGCGGTTTTTTGGACATTGACCCCGGATGGCATCTTTGCTTTGTCTGCGGGATAACTGCTGACGGAGATGGCCAGAAGAAGTACAACGGCCACGCCGATGGTTCTTGTGATTCGCATGCGTGAATCCTCCGACAACATAGATGAGCAGCCGGGGGATTAGGTCTTATGCGCTGTGAAACATATTGCGCAGGCGGGAGCCGGGCAAATCCTCTTCGGGAAAGCTGGCTCAGGTGACAATCTGACTTCCCGTGATGTAGGCCCCAAGGTGAGCGATCGTCTCCGACTGTTGGGTAATGATCCACTTGACCAGGTCGCCGATGGAGATGATCCCCACCAGCTTTTCACCCTCCATGACCGGGAGATGACGTATGCGGTTATTGGTCATAATGGCCATGGCGTCGTCAATCGTGTGTTTCGGGGTGACGAAAATCACGGGGCTAGACATGATCTCGTTCACCGGCGTCTCTTTCAAGGACTTGCCGGTGAGAATGATTTTGCGGGCGTAATCGCGTTCCGAGACCACGCCTACTAGTCTGCCCTCGGAGATTACGAGCAATGCCCCGACCCGTTTTTCCACCATCACCTCGATAGCTTGATAGGCCGACTGGTCAGGTGTGACCGACCAGAGCTGACCGCCCTTGGATTTCAGAATCGAGTTGATCGTGTCGGTGAGCTTCATATGCGGAGCAGATGCCGGGCGGAAGCCGTTTTGTTGCTTTCATCGAGAAAGATGCCGCATCGCAGGCTCGAGCTAGAAGAACAGGGCACCCAGAAACGGGTGCCCTGTTTATCGTTGACAGCGCGCGCTCGGCTATTCCGGCAGGGGCTTGCCCTTGGTTTCAGGGAAGAACGGCGCGGCGCAGATGCCGACGAGGTAGATCATGCTCACGATCACCGCCGCCTTGCCATATCCGCCGAAGTAGGTGATGAGCGTACCGGCCACCAACGGTCCCAGGAAGGCAACAAAGCGGGGCGCGTTGAAGGCGAACGAGACGGCGGTGGCGCGAATTCTCGTGGGATAGACCTCCGGGAGCCAGGTCGGGCACCACGTGTACTGGCCAAGCGAGAAAACCGCGTTAATGGCACAAACCAACAGCAGCAGGTAGAGATTGTGGGTCCACAGGAAAAGCACCGGCGTCAGGATCAGGGCCAGGGCAAAGAAGGTGATGGTGACCGGCTTGCGCCCCCACTTGTCGGCACAGAATCCGAAGCCTACATAACCGCATACCGCGCCGACGTTGTAGCACATGCCGCCTAAACTCGCCCATTGTGCCGCGGGCAGTCCATGCTGAGCGGCGATCGATCCCACATAGGGCGGCACCCAGGACGAGATTCCCCACCACGCCAGCGTCGTAGTGGTGGACATCAGGAAGCCGACAATGATTTTGCTGCGCAAGGAGCGGTCGCTGAACAGATCGGAGAGCGTAAAGCGGGTGAGTTGCGTTTCTTTCTTGTCGAGACTATCCCCGCGATTCTGCGCCGCCTTGGCCGCGCGCCGCTGGTCGTCGGATACCAGCCACTTCTCCGGTTCGGCGATGCTGCGGCGAATCCACAAGGTAGCCAGCGCCGGGAGGACTCCGATGAGGAACATATAGCGCCACGCCCAGACACCGGTGTTGCTCACGAAGTACCATAAGGCGCACGCCACCAGAAAGCCGATACCCAGCCCGCACTGCATCAGGCCTGCGCCCTTGCCGCGATGCTTGTCGGGCCACATCTCGGCGACCATAGCGGTTCCGGTTCCCCATTCGGAGCCGAGCGCCAGGCCGACGATGAAGCGCAACAGCACGAACGAGGTCCACGACCAGGCGAAGGCGGTGAGGCCGGTCACCAGCGAATAGGCGAGGATCGCGTACATCATGGTCCGCTTACGTCCCAGGTAGTCAGCGATCACCCCGCCGACAATGCCGCCGATGCCCCAGCCCAGCAGCGTGACGGCAATCGTCAGTCCGGCATAAAACGGGATTGCCCGATAGCTGGAAGGCGGCAGGAGCTGACGGAAGGCGATGCCCATCGTAAGAATCAGCGCGTAGGCTTCATAGCCGTCGAAAAGCCAGCCGAGATTGGCGGCAACCAGGGTGCGCCATTGGCGCTTATTGAGCGCACGATACCAGGGCTCGTCAAGGGCCGGTGCGGCGACTGCTTGCTTGTCCTCTACCGTTTGCATACATTTCCTCTCGTTTCCACTTGCGGCGCGCCCGACGGGCGCAAGAATTACTGTTCGTCTTCGCGTCGAGAAAATGGCGCGATTGCCTGCTTGCTTACTCGCCAGGGATGTACTTGCGTTCGATCTCCTGGATCTCCGTCAGTCCCACCATCCGGTTGAAGTCCTCGAAGGTGATCATGTTGTTCCACTGCGCCTCGGTGCTGCCGGTCTCCTTCAGCGTGCGCATCAGGTTCATCACCGCGCAGGCGGCCACGAAGGTCGAAGATACGCAGTACAGCGCCACCTGGTATCCGAGCGCGCGCAGTTCGCTGACCGAACGGAACGGGGTGCGGCCTTTCTCGATCATGTTGGCCAGCACGGGAACCTTGAAGGTCGAAGTGATCAACTTCATCTCGTCGACGGACTCCGGCGATTCGATGAACAGGAGGTCGGCGCCAGCCTCCTCATAGGCCTTGCCGCGGGCCAGCGCTTCGCCAATGCCGTACTTGGTGCGCGCGTCGGTGCGGGCAATGATGACCAGGTCCGAATCCAGCCGGGCATCGGCGGCGGCCTTGATCTTGCCCACCATCTCCTGGGTGGAAACGATTTCCCGGCCAAGCATATGGCCGCATTTCTTGGGCAGCACCTGGTCTTCGAGCTGGATGGCGGCGACTCCGGCCTTCTCGTATTCGCGCACCGTGCGCATGACGTTCATGGCGTTACCGTATCCGGTGTCGCCATCGGCCAGCACCGGCACCGAGACGGCGCTCGCCATGTGGCCGGCGCGCATCGCCATCTCGGTCAGGGTGAGCAAGCCTACGTCGGGCTTGCCCAGCATACTGGCCGAGGTGCCGTACCCGGTCATATAGACGGCGGAAAATCCCGCCTTTTCGGCGATCCTGGCGGCCAGTACGTCGTGACATCCGGGCAGGACCAGGGTCTCGCCATGCTGGACCGCACGATTGAGCAGGTGCCTTAGCTGCGTGGTTGCCTTCATTCGGTTACTCCCCAGAGAGATTCATGTCTCGCGCGCGGACCAGGCGGCGAAACGGGCTGCCTTCCGAGAATCGGATTCAGTTACAAGCGGCCTCTTATCGCGCGCCGGTTCTACCTTCGCGGCGGCTGCGATATTAGCGAAGCCAAAAATTGGTTGGATCAGAGCGCCCGCATGCTGTCATAGCAGGGCCGCTGTGTCAAGCAATTGCGGGGAGCGAGGGTGAGGTTTGAGCAGATATGGAAGCAACAACCCAACCCTTCGCTGCGCTCAGAATGGGGCACTCGGCAATTGAGCAAGAGTGCGGCCGTCAGTTTGGGAGTGTGGCCTTTCCACTTTGTAACTGCTTAAATCGCCCAACTGCGATCTCATAGCAGATGTCTGCAGTCACTCCGAATTCAGTATCAACCAATTCGAGTATGCCCCACCCATAAGTCTGCGCATTGACTGAAAGCATGGTGCGATACATTGGGGTTGAAACGGCAACTGGCCAATTAACAAACCAAGACGACGGGTGGACAAGTTTGGAATACAACTTATAGAAAGCCTCATACTCCGCTCTTTGCCCTGTTGCGTTGGCCAGGTCAGTTATCATCGCTGGTCTCTGGCCAAGACTCAGGCCGCGGGCTGTTCCATGTTCTTTAACACGCTTAATCTCTTCGCGAATCACAGCTTTCGTCTCTTCGGGACCTTCCATGCCGAGAATTGCTTCCAGCACCTGCAATTGGTCCGTGAGAGCCTCGTTTCTCCAGGATTGGCAGTTCGCATCACTCCCCAAGATGTGTCTCAGCCTGAGCCAAAGCTCGAATGTATTCCTTGCTGACAACGCTAATACCTCGATTGGCGTATCAAGCCCGGCGCAACCGGCTAACCCAAGCGCCCTCCCAGCTGCGCTCAACAATGCGGCAGCGGCCATTCTGATTGGTTTGACAGGCAGTCTTACTGAAACGCAGCCCGCTGCTTCAGTCAGGGCAAACGCAAGGAGTTGAATCGCTTGGAGTTCTGCGGACGCTTCGCCGACAACGATTCGATGTTTCGTCATAAAATACTCAACCTGAAGTTTCGTCCAGCTTGCCGGGTGCCCCATCCTGAGCGCAGCGAAGGGTGGGGTAGTTTCGGTCCAGCGATGATACGAAATCCGCCATGCCGTGGAGTCTCAAGCGATTTCAGGACACTGGACAACTTCATTTCGTGACCTTCAGTTGTTACCGGCGCCGTCCGCTGCTGGATGAGGCGGCGCGGGCGTTGTTCGAGAACGTGCTGGAGGAAGTCCGCCAACGTTCTCAATTCGTCTTGCTCGGCTACGTTGTGATGCCGGAGCCCGTTCACCTGCTCATCGGGGAGCCCCCCAGGCACTCGCTGGCCGTCGCCATACAGCTGCTGAAACAATCCGTATCCCGGAGAGCGCGACTTGCGACCGGCCTCACGGGAGAGGCCTTTTGGGAGCGTCGCTACTTTG
>Ga0316217_10004231_pt1 | contig 15707 bp, 12 predicted proteins | sample 1anoAmetaG_FD_203633 | JGI IMG/M metagenome (GOLD analysis project Ga0316217, IMG submission 203633) | Freshwater microbial communities from Trout Bog Lake, Wisconsin, USA - 1anoA | ecosystem: Environmental > Aquatic > Freshwater > Lake > Hypolimnion/Profundal zone | place: USA: Wisconsin... | reverse complement strand
CTCGTAGCCTCGGCTGGGCAGGCCACGGGTGCCGATGGCCATGAGGTCGCGCCGCACCTGGGAGTCGGAAAGCCGCATGGCGGCAGCGATCTCGTGCGAGAACAGGTGGGTTTCCTCGCCGTCCACCCGCTCGTCGAGCAGGGTGCGGTAGCGGGAAAGCCGCCCGATGACCTTGTCTGAGATGGCGCTCTGCATGGTGTGCGACCGTGAAAAATTTCACAACGTTACGAATTGTCACGAATGGTTTAAAAAAAGTGTAACGCCGCCCCGGGTCCCGGACTGCCGTTTTTCGTGATTTTAATCACGAGTATTTTTCCCTTGAGTCACAGAGTTATTATTGAATTTGAGACCCGTTATTCCGAAATCATTAAATCCCTTGCTCTTCCATAACCACGAAGCATAATTCCCTCACCCGGAAAGCAAGGGGTTCGATCCGATGGTTCAGGAACTGATAGAGGAGGCTTTCATGGCCAAGATCCTCATCGTGGACGACGATCCGGATATCGTAGAGGCGAGCAGCCTTTTCCTGCAGAAGGCCGGGCACACGACCATGGCCGCCTACAGCCGCGGCGAGGGGATGGCGGCGGTGGCCTCCTTCATGCCGGATCTGCTGATCCTGGACGTCATGATGGAGCAGCCGGACGACGGTTTCGCCATGGCCCAGGACCTTCGCCGCCAGGGGCGGAACTTTCCCATCCTCATGCTCACTTCTGTAGCATCCGCCTCAGGCCTCGCCTTCGGCAAGGATGCGGAGATGGTCCCGGTCGACGACTTCCAGACCAAGCCCGTGGAACCCGCGGATCTGGTCCGGAAGGTGGCCCGCCTGCTGAAGCAGGGGGAGGACTGACATGCTCATGACCGAACGAGAACGCTGTGCGGCCGAGATCAGCGCGCTGGCCGGCAAGCTGGGCCGCGACCGCGCTTCGCTGGTGCCGATCCTGCTCGAGGTCAAGCGCAAGTACCACCGGATCGACAGCTACGCCATGCAGGTGATCGGCGATCTGCTGGGCATCCATCCGGTCGAGGTGCACAGCGTGGTCTCCTTCTACGCATTCCTGGGCGACCGCCACCAGGGCCGCTTCGTCATCCGCCTCTGCCGGACCATCACCTGCGCCATGCAGGGCAAGGACCGGGTCATGCGCCAGCTGGAGAACGACCTGGGCATCCGCTTCGGCGAGACCACGGCCGACGGCGCCTTCACCCTGGAATGGGCGAACTGCATGGGCATGTGCGACCAGGGGCCGGCCCTGCTGGTGAACGACCGCATCTTCACCCGGGTCACTCCGGAAAAAGTCCACGAGATCCTGGAGGACTGCCGCCGCGTGTTCGGCGTGCATGCCGCCGAAGCGAAGGAGGTGCATCTGACATGAGCGCCATCCCGACCTACGCAGCGCAGATCCCGGAAGCCGGGCTCAGGACCGCGCTCCAGACCGACCGCCCGGGACTGATCAGCATCATCAGCGCCTCCGGCCTCAAGGGCCGCGGCGGCGCGGGATTCCCCACCGCGGTGAAGTGGAATTTCGCCGCCGCCGCCCAGGCTGAGCGCAAGTTCATCCTCTGCAACGCCGACGAAGGGGAGCCGGGCACCTTCAAGGACCGGGTGATCCTCATGGAGCACCCGGACCTGGTGTTCGAAGGCATGACCATCGCCGGCAAGGCGGTGGGCGCGAAGGAAGGCATCCTGTTCCTGCGCGGGGAATACGCCTACCTGCGGGGCGGCCTGGAACAGACCCTGGCCCGCCGGCGCGAGCGCGGGCTGCTGGGCCGGAACATCCTGGACAGCGGCCTCTGCTTCGACATCCGGATCTTCATGGGCGCCGGGGCCTACGTCTGCGGCGAGGAGACAGCCCTGATCGAATGCCTGGAGGGCTTCCGGGGCGAACCGCGCAACCGGCCGCCCTTCCCGGTCAACACCGGCTACCTGGGCTATCCGTCAGTGGTGAACAACGTCGAGACCCTGGCCTGGGCGGCCTGCATCCTGGCCAACGGGGCCCCCTGGTTCCGGGCCGCGGGCACCGAGAAGTCCACCGGGCGCAAGCTGTTCAGCGTCTCCGGCGACTGCCGGAAGCCGGGCGTGTACGAACTGCCCATGGGGATCACCGTGGCCCAGCTGCTCCAGGAAGTGGAGGGCGCCGACGCCAAGGCGGTGCAGATCGGCGGCGCCGCGGGCCAGTGCGTGCCGGCCCGGGAGTTCCACCGGACCCTGGCCTTCGAGGACATCCCCACCGGCGGCTCGGTCATCGTCTTCGGGCCGCAGCGGGACATGCTCGAGGTGCTGCACAACTTCCTGGAATTCTTCGCCGACGAGTCGTGCGGCCAGTGCACCCCCTGCCGCGTGGGCAACGCCAAGCTGCTGGAGGGCGTCGAGCGGCTCCAGGCCGGGACCTGTTCCATGGCCTACCTGAAGGAGCTGTGCGCGCTGGGGGAGACCATGCAGGTCGCCTCCAAGTGCGGTCTCGGCCAGAGCAGTCCCAACGGCTTCCTCTCCGTTGTGGCGAACTTCCGCGAAGAAATCATGGGCCGCATGCTGGCGAGGGCCTGAGGGGAGGCGATCATGTCCAATCCGTTCCAGGGCGAAGACGCCCGCCGCGCTCCGGCGAGCCAGAAGACCCAGGTCCTGCCGGCGCCCGCCAACCCGTCGGCGATCGGCGGCCGGGTGGCCCTCACCATCAACGGCCAGGAGATCAAGGTGCCGCTGGGCACCACCATCCTGGAGGCTGCCCGTTCCGTGGGCATCAAGATCCCGACCCTGTGCCACCATCCCGATCTCTGCGTGGCCGGGGTCTGCCGGATCTGCGTGGTGGAAGTGGAAGGCCAGCGCACCCTCCAGGCCGCCTGCGCCTACCCGGTCACCACCCCAATCAAGGTCCACACCCACACCCTGAAGGTCCGCCAGGCCCGGCGGCACATCGTCGACCTGCTGCTGAGCGAGCACTACGGCGAGTGCTACGCCTGCGGCCGCAACAGCAACTGCGAGCTGCAGACCCTGGCCAAGGAGTGCGGAGTGGACTTCTTCCGCTTCGGCCACCCGGAGCGGCCCCGCTACCGGATCGACCGCTCCAGCTATTCGGTGGTGCGCGACAACGACAAGTGCGTGCTGTGCCGGCGCTGCGTGCGCACCTGCATCGACCTGCAGGAGGTGGGCACCATCGAGGTGCTGGGCCGGGGCGACCGCAGCCGGATCCAGACCTTCCTGGAAAAGCCCCTGGGCAGCGTGGTCTGCATCAACTGCGGGCAGTGCATCAACCGCTGCCCCACCGGCGCCCTGCGCGCCAACGACCCCACCGACGAGGTGTGGGCGGCCATCCAGGACCCGCGCAAGCACGTGGTGATCCAGACCGCGCCCAGCCCGCGGGCGGCCATCGGCGAGTGCTTCGGGCTGCCGCCCGGCCAGGCCCTCACCTTCGAGCTGAACACGGCCCTGCGCATGTGCGGCTTCGACCGGGTGTTCGACACCAACTTCAGCGCCGACCTCACCATCATCGAAGAGGGCACCGAGCTGCTGCTGCGCCTGAAGGCCGCCCTGGCCGACGGCAAGCCCGCGGCCCTGCCCCAGTTCACCAGCTGCTCCCCGGGCTGGGTGAAGTACCTCGAGCACTTCTACCCCGAGTACATCCCCAACCTGAGCTCGGCCAAGAGCCCCCAGCAGATGTTCGGCGCCATCATCAAGACCACCTACGCCAGTTCCCACGGGATCGACCCCAAGGACATCGTCACGGTCGCCCTGATGCCCTGCTCGGCCAAGAAGTTCGAGTGCAACCGCCCGGAGATGGACGATTCCGGCCACAAGGACGTGGACTACGGACTCACCACCCGGGAGCTGGGCAAGATGATCATGGAGGCCGGCCTGGACCTGCCCAGGCTGCCCAAGTCGGAGTTCGACGCGCCGTTCGGCACCGCCACCGGGAGCGGGGTGATCTTCGGCGCCACCGGCGGGGTCATGGAGGCGGCCCTGCGCACGGTGATCGAGCTGGTGGTGGGGATCAAGGTGGAGGACCTGTTCCAGCACGCCGACATCAAGCCGGTGCGCGGCTTCGACGGGGTGAAGTACATGGAGCTGAAGATCCCCGGGGTCGGCCCGGTGCCCGCCCTGCTGGCGCCGCTGTTCCCCTCCTGGGACTTCCTGGACGGCGCCACCCTCAAGGTCGCCGTCGCCCACGGCACCGCCAACGCCCGGCGGGTGATGGAGGACATCAAGCGCGGCGGCATGTTCAGCCAGTGCCACTTCATCGAGTTCATGGGCTGCCCCGGCGGCTGCATCGGCGGCGGCGGCCAGCCCATCCCCACCTCGGCGGAGATCCGCCAGGCCCGGGCCCGGGCGATCTACGCCGAGGATTCCGCCTACCCCATCCGCAAGTCCCACGAGAACCCCGATGTGCTGAAGCTCTACCGGGAGTTCCTCACCGAAGGCCCCTGCGGCAGGCTCAGCCACAAGCTGCTGCACACCCACTACACCGAGCGCGGGCGCTACATCGACTAGGGGAGCCGCCTTGCCCGAGCAGCATCCCCTGATGCACTTCATCGCCCCGCTCGGCGGGACGGGCGCGCGCCCGTTCACCCGGGACGAGCAGCGGATCCTGGACCGGGTCAACCGGCAGATCGCCGGCGAGGCCTCCCTGGACGAACTGCTGGAGTTCCTGTTCGACCCCATCCGCGAGCTGTATCCCTGCGACCGCATCGGCCTGGCGTTCCTGGAGGACGACGGCCGGCGCATCACCGCCCGCAAGGGCAAGGCCCTCTACCAGCCCATGCTGCTGGCCAGCGGCTACGCCGAGGACCTGGCCCGCAGCTCCCTGCGGCAGGTCATCGACGGCAACTGCTCGCGGATCATCTACGATCTGCCCCGCTACCTGGAGCGCAACCCGCGCAGCCGCTCCAGCGCGCTCCTGGTCGCGGAGGGGGTGCGCAGTTCCCTCACCTGCCCGCTCACGGTCCAGGACCGCCATTTCGGGGTGATCTTCCTCAGCTCCCGCGAGCCGAAGGCCTACACGCCCTACCACGTGCAGCTGTGGATGGCGATCGCCGAGCGGCTGGCCCAGGCGGTGGAGAAGGTCTGGCGGATCGAGCAGCTGCAGGCCGCCAACCAGGCCTACACCGAGGTGCTGGCCTTCGTCAGCCACGAGCTGAAGAACCCCATCGCCTCCATGCTCACCGACGCCCGGGTGCTGGCCGACGGCTACCTGGGGCCCATGGAGCCCCGGCAGATCGCCAAGCTGGAGCGGCTGATCGGCAAGGGCGGCTACCTGCTCGACCTGATCCGGGAGTACCTGGACCTGGCGCGCATGGAAGGCGGCCACCTGGCCCTGCGGGCCGGGCCCGCCGAGTTCCCGGAGGCGGTGCTGGAACCGGCGGTGGAGCTGGTCCTGCCCCAGCTCCAGGCCCGGGGCATGACCCTGGAGCTGCGGATCGCCGACGGCCTCGGGCCGGTCCAGTGCGACCCGGACCTGCTGAAGATCGTGCTGGTCAACCTGCTGGGCAACGCCGCGAAGTACGGCCGGGAGGGCGGGACCGTGCGGATCGGGGTCGAATCCCATCCGGACCAGCTGCGGGTGGCGGTCTGGAACCAGGGCCCCGGCTTCCGGGCCGAAGAGCGCCCGCGCCTGTTCCGCAAGTTCAGCCGGCTGCAGGCGCCGGAGCTGCGGGCGCCGAAGGGCACCGGGGTGGGGCTCTACACCGCCTGGCGGATCGTGCACCTGCACGGCGGGCGCATGGACGCCCGCAGCGAACCGGGCCAGTGGGCGGAGTTCAGTTTCGAGATCCCCCAGCCGCTGCCTGGGGAAGGCCAAGAAGGGTCCAGCCTTCCCGCTACCCCAGATGGCTGATGGCGCTGTCGATCTGGTCGGAGACGAGGCGGATGTCGTTGTTGACCTTGCCGATGTCCTCGGTGAGCTTGCGGACGTTCTCCACCGACTTGGTCATGTGCTCGGCCACCACCGCGAAGCCCCGGCCGTGCACCCCGACCTTGGCCGCCTCGATGCTGGCGTTGAGGGCGAGCATCTGCATGGAGGACATCACGTGGTTGATCCGGCCCACCAGGTTCTGGCTGCCTTCCAGGCTGCTGGTGAGGTGGTCCTTGATGCCCCTGATCTCGCTGGTCACCGCGCTGGAGGCCTGCTGCTTGGAATGCTCCATGTCCTGGATGAGCATCCAGGTGCTGGCCGGCATCAGTTCGATGCCCATGGGGGCCGCCAGCCGGGCCACCTGCTCCTTCACCGCGGCCACCCCGGTCATCTCGAACAGCACCTGGCAGGACACCTGCTTCAGGGCCTCCTCCAGGTCGGTGAACACCGCGATGCCGGCCTCCTCGGCCATCTTGAGGCCCGGCGCCCCGGGGTTGCGGTCGACCATGAACACCACCCGCAGGCGCTGGCTGGTCAGGAGGAAGGAGAGCAGCCCCGAGCCGCCGGCCCCGCCGCCGATGATGCCGGCCGTCTTGACGCCCACTTCTTCCATCACAGCCATGGCCGGAACCTCGAAAGGAAAGGATCGGATCGGAAATCTCAGACACCATCGGCAGGCCGCCGAATCACGTTGAAAATAGCACAGGTCCACCGGCCCGGGGAAGCCTTCAGCGGCGCCGGGGCCGTCCGGATGCGAGGCGTTCTGCTGCCGCCCGGACGCAGGGCGGTTGGCGGCCGCCTTACCTGGGCTGGAATCCCGGGTGGCCGGTCTGCCAGAGCAGGAAGGCGTACTGGCCGGCCAGGTCCCTGAACTTGACATCCTTCTCCAGGGTGTGGTGCCCGCTGTCGTAGTTCACCTTCAGCAGCGCCGGCCGGCCCGAGGCCGAGGCGTTCTGCACGGCGGCCAGGAACTTGCCGGGCTGCCAGGGCGCGACCCGGGGATCATTCCAGCCGGTCACGCCCAGCACCGCAGGGTATCTCACCCCCGGGCGGACGTGCTGCAGGCCGCCCATGGCATACAGGGCCGCGCACTCCGCCGGATCACTGACAGTGCCGAATTCAGGGATGTTGACCGGGCCGTTGGGGCTGAACTCGAGGCGCATGGCATTGGCGCAGCCGACGTTGCAGACGGCGGCGGCGAACAGGTCGGGGCGTTCGGTGACCGCGCGGCTGACCAGGATGCCCCCGGCGCTCGTGCCGGTGCAGCCCAGGCGGTCCGGGCTGGTGAAGCCGTGCTTGACCAGGTACTCCGCGCAGGCGATGAAGTCATTCCAGGTGTTCGGCTTGGTGGCCTTGAAACCGGCCCGGTACCAGGCATCGCCACACTCGCCTCCGCCCCGCACGTGCGCGACCGCCAGAACGACGTCGTGCAGGGCCAGGGACCAGGTTTCCTCAAAATGAGGCGCCTGGCGGAAACCGTATGCGCCATAGCCGGTGAGGATGCAGCGGCTGGTCCGGTCGAGGGGCAGCCCCCTGCGGTGGATGATGGTGAGCGGAACCAGGGTGCCGTCCTGGGCCGGAGCCACCACTTCCTCGGCCACCAGGGCCTCGAAGCCCGGATAGGCCCGGTCGGTGCTGAACGGGCTGCGGGCCAGCGCGCCGGTGGCCGCGTCGTAGTCGAAGCGGGCCAAGGGGAGGGTCCAGGAGGTGACGCCGATGAGGCAATGGTCCGTGGGGGCATCGGGCACGGCGACCCCCACATCCCCGGCCACGGGCAGGGGGACGGCCTCCATCCGGCCGGAGGCCAGGTTCAGCTTCCGGACCTGCCCGGTCAACCCGTTGTTGCTGACGATGAACAGATAGCTTCTGGAGCGGATGGTGTATTCGATGGTATCGGCCGTTTCCGGCACCACCGTCTCGGCCTTGCTCCAGTCGGGCCGCGCCAGGCTGGTCCGCACCACCTTGCCGTGGGGCGCGCCGGCATAGGTGACGGCATAGATGCAATCCGGACCATCGGTCAAATCCGCAAGACCGTCCGCCAGCTCACTCACGACCCTCCAGGGCAGCCGTTTGCCGCCCAGTTCGGCCAGGGGAGCGCAGAACACCCGCTGTTCCTTCTGGACCGTGCCGGCCCAGCCGACCAGGAGTTCCGGATGGAACTGGGAGACGAAGACGCCCGGGAGTTCCCTGGGGGCGATCCCCAGTTCCGGATTGGCCGCCGCGCTCAGGACCACCCGGTCCTCGGCCAGGGGCCTGCCCAGGAGGTGCAGCCGCACGTCGCGGTTCAGCTTCAGGTCCAGGGAGCGCAGATCGGTGACGTTGCCGCTGTCGTAGAAGAATCCGCGCCCGTCCGGCAGCCAGCTGAACACGGCCCGGGACGGGTAGATGCGCTCCGGCAGCAGCGTCCCCCGGTCCACGTCCAGGATCCGGATCTCCGACCATTCAGACCCCTTGGCGCTGAGACCTAGCGCCACGTAGCGGCCATCGAAGGATGGGACCGTGGACTGGATGGCCGTCGCGGTGCCGGGCTGGTACTGGGATGGATCGAACAGCAGCTGGTCCGGTCCGGTCCATCCTTCCCGCATAAAAAGTTTGGACAGGTTCTCCCCACCCAGGGTCTTGCGGAAGAACAGGCGGCCGTTGCGGACCCGGAAGGCACTGTATCCCGCCGGCTTCAGCCGGTCCAGTTGCTGCCACTCCCTGACCAGGGCGTCCCGGCCCGGGATCCGGGCCAGGAGGCCGTCCGTGAGCGCGGCCTGGTCCTTGAACCAGGCCGCGGTATCCGGCGCCTCCAGGTCCTCCAGCCACCGGTAGGGGTCGAGGTAGGTGCGGCCGAAGTAGGTGTCCGCGGCCGGGACGCTGCGGGTGGGCGGATAGGGCCATGGGGCCTGGGCCGGGGCCGCCAGGAGCGGCAGGCCTGCAGCAAGGAAGAACGACTTCATTTCCACCCCCATGGAACGTGCCCTGGCCGGGTCCTGAATGGTGCTTAATCAACCATTCTGTATACCAGGGATCCTGGGCCAGCAGATGCCTGAGGGCATGCTGATGCATGGGGATATCGCAGCACTGTCCGGCCTGTGCGGCGATATCCCCGCGTCAGGCCGGACTGTCAGGCGTTCCTGCTTGAACGCCTCGAGCGCTTGATTGAAAGTGGCTTGATCTCAGGCTGGCCCATTGAAGGCGGAAACATGGAAGGGGCCGGAGGCTATGGATGATGGTCCGCCGAGACCGGCCGCCCGGGGGCCGAGGTCAGCTCTCCCAGCATGATCGGCACCGCCACCTTGAGCATCAGGGTGAACACCAGGAAGCCCACCCCGAAGATCCCCGCAGCCACCAGAAGCTCGGTGAGGGAGGGGGTGTAGACGTAGATCTCGCCCAGCGGGTCCGGGGTGAGGCCGGGGATGATGAGGCCCATGCCCTTCTCGATGTAGACGCTGGCGTAGATGAGCGCGCAGCCGAGGTTGAGGGTGGCCCAGCGCTTGCGGGTGGCGGGGATCAGCAGCAGCAGGAAGGCGGCCAGCCCGCAGCCCACCGACGCCCAGGCGAACGGCACCAGGGTGAGGTGGCCCTTCAGCCCGAACCAGAGGTATTTGGTGTAGACCAGGTGCTCGGTGCCGGAATAGAACTCCTTGAACACTTCCGCGAAGGTGAGGAACAGGGTGAAACCCATGGTGTAGGCCATGAGCTCGGCCACCTTGAAGATCGCCTCGTCCTTGATCTTCAGGCTGGTCACCTTGCGCAGGATCTGGAGCAGCACCAGCAGGATCGCCGGCCCCGAGCAGAAGGCCGAGGCCAGGAACCGGGGCGCCAGGATGGCCGAGTTCCAGAACGGGCGGGCGGCCAGGCCGTTGAACAGGAACGCCGTGACCGAATGGATGCTCACCGCCATGGGGATCGAGAACAGCACCAGCGGCAGGACGATCGCCTTCACGTAGTGCCGGCGGGTGTAGCTGCAGAACAGCAGGTAGGTGACCACGAACCAGTTGAGCAGCAGGTAGATGTTCAGCACGATCACGTCCCAGGCGAGCATCGAGGTCGGGAAGTTGAGCCGGCCCACCAGCGGCAGGATGTGCCAGAACCGGTCCGGCCGGCCGATGTCCACCAGCACGAAGCACAGGCACATGACCAGGGCGCTGATGGCCAGCACTTCGCCCAGGATGGTGATCTCCCGGATCGGCTCCCAGTCGTAGACGTAGGCCGGGATGACCAGCATGATGGCGGCGGCGGCCACGCCCACCAGGAAGGTGAAGTTGCCGATGTAGAAGCCCCAGCTCACCTGGTCGCGCATGTGGGTGACGATCAGGCCCTCCCGCAGCTGGCCCAGGTAGGCGGCGCTGCCGGCCGCGATCAGCAGCAGCAGGAAGCCGACCCAGGCGTAGTAGGTGCGGTTGCCGTGGACGATGTGGCCCAGGGAGGCCTTGGCGAAGCGGGCGAAGGCGCGCGGCGAATCCATGGTCACACCCCGTAGAAGTAGAAGAATTTCGGCCTGGTGTTCAGCTCTTCCTTGAAGATGAACACCCGCTTGTTCTCGAGGATGTAGCGGATCTCGCTCTTGGGATCGGCCAGGTTGCCGAACTTGCGCGAACCGGTGGGACAGATCTCCACGCAGGCCGGGTACAGCCCCTTGCGCACCCGCTGGATGCAGAAGGTGCACTTCTCCACCACGCCTTTCGGCCGGGGCCGGTTGCCCAGGTAGTGGGTGACCGGGTTGAGGTCCGCGGACGGGATGGACGGCTCGCCCCAGTTGAAGCGGCGGGCCCCGTAGGGACAGGCCGCCATGCAGTAGCGGCAGCCGATGCACCAGTTGTAGTCCACCACCACCATGCCGTCCTTCTCCTGCCAGGTGGCGCCCACCGGGCAGACCTTGGTGCACGGCGCGTTGCGGCACTGGTGGCACTGGACCGGCATGTAGAAGTGGCCTTCCTGGGGCACCTCCTCCGGGTTGTAGTAGGGGTCCGCGTGGGTGACGTCGACCCCGTCCTCCTTGTCCATCTGCAGCACGCGGATCCATTCGATCTGGGGATCCCGGGACTGGTTGTTCTCCTTGACGCAGGCCTTGGCGCAGCGCCGGCAGCCGATGCAGCGGGAGAGGTCGAGGGCGTAGCCGAAGATGGTCCCCTGGATGGCCGGCTCGTTGCCGATGGTGATGTCCTTCCCGTACTTCTTCCTCGCGTCCCGCTCCAGCCGGGCGATGACGTCCTTGAGCTCATCCTTGCTGAGTTCGCGGAAGTTGTGCTGGAGGAAGGCCTCGACATCGCCCTTGCCGCAGCCGGTCAGGGTGGCCATGGCCCCGGCCATGGCGGTCGCGGCGGCGCCCAGGAAGCGCCTGCGCGAGGTGATGGTCCTGGGGCCATCCTGGGGTTCGCTCTTGCCGAGATGGTACTTCACAAGGCACCTCCTTTCCGTGCCTGGATCGCATCGGGCCGGACCGGCGGAGGCATGGGCTTGAGCGGCTGGAAATGGGGCGAATGGGGATTGTGGCAGTTGACGCAGAGCAGGTACTGTTTCTGCCCATTCCAGCTGCCGGTGCGCTTGCCGTGCACGCCGGCCCGCCAGTCGCGCAGCTTCTCGCCGTGGCACTGGCCGCACAGTTCATAGGAGACCGTGAACTCGATCTGCTCGCCGCTGGCCAGGTGCAGCCGGTCCCGGTCCAGCGGATCGTGGCAGTCCAGGCACCAGCGGCTTTCGGGACCGTGCTTGAGCACGATATCGCCATGCATGTCCTTGAGCTCCCGCCGCTGCCGGTTGACCTTCAGGTTCTTGCCGTCGTGGCAGACAGTGCATGGGAACAGCCCCTCGGTGAACGGCGGGGGCGGCACCTGGATATCCTGGGCGCGCAGACCGGACATGGCGCCCAGCAGGCAGCACAGCAGGCCGAGGCCCCGGCGGGAGGGCATGGAGAACGATGGGGTGGCCATGAATTTCCTCCAAGAACGCCCCCGCGCCGCGAACGGCCCGCACGGGTCAAGACTGACACTGTGAAATTCCCATCGGCCACCCGGTTTCGGAGTCCGGGGTCTTATTCCCATCTCCACTGCTTGGTGGAATAGACTTTGGGTTTTTTTGAATTTTTGTCAATAACTCTCGAAAAACATCTGTATTGATACATGATCTCAATCACAATCAAAATGAAATCCGTTTTATTTCAAAAGGCATTTAAAGCTTGACCTGCACCTTCTTCATGCGTGCAATGAGGTCCATTTAAGAATCCATGGTCCGAATCTTCCTTCCGTGAGGCCGCCATGCAGACCCGGGACAGCGCGCTCGCCTCCGGAGGATCGACCGTGGAATCCAGCCTTGCCGCCATGGCGGAGCGTTTGCGGGACCTGGAGCGCCGGGTGGCCACCCTGGAAGCCGGGGCTCCGCAGTCCATCCCTGCCGTCCTGGCCAACCCCGTGGCCGCGCCGGAGGCGGCCCCAGCCCTTCCCGTCCCCGGGCGGCTGTCCGCGGCCGCGGTGCTGGGCCTGCTGGGCCGGACCTCGCTGGTGCTGGCCGGCGCCTTCCTCCTGCGCACCTTCGCCGAAAGCGGCTCGCTGCCCCGGCTGGCGGGGGTGGCCCTGGGGCTGGCCTATGCCGCGGCCTGGGCGCTGGCCGCGGACCGCGCCGGCGCCAGGGGCCGGGCAGTGAGCGCGGCCTACCACGCCGTCGCCGCCGCCATGATCGCCTACCCGCTCCTGTGGGAGACCACCACCCGCTTCAAGGCCCTGTCCCCGGCGGCTTCCGCGGTGATCCTGCTGGCCCTCACCGGACTGCTCATGGCGGTGGCCTGGCGCCGCGCCCTCGAGGGGATCGCCTGGACCGTCGCCCTGGCCTCGCTCGGCACCGCCTTCGCGCTCATGGCCGCCACCTCGGCCATCCCGGTCTTCTGCGCGCTGTTCCTGGTCTTCGCCGGCGCCACCCTGGCACTGTCCGGACGCCGGGAATGGCGGGGGCTCCGCTGGCCCGCCGCCATGGCCGCGGACGCCGCCATCTTCAGCATGACCATCCTCGCCACCTCTCCGGGAGGTTCGCCGGAACTGGCCGCGAACCTGCCGGCGCCGGCGGTCCTGGCCCTGGCGCTGGCGCTGGTGGTGGTCTACCTGGCCAGCTTCGTCGGCCGCGCCCTGGTGCACCCCCGCTCGGTGCGGGCCTTCGAACTGGCCCAGACCATGGCCATCCTGGCCATCGGCTTCGGCGGGGCGATCCGGGTGGCCGGGCACGCGCACACCGGCACTGGCGCCCTGGGCCTGGCCGCCCTGGCCATCGGCCTGGGCTGCTACGCCGCCGCCTTCACCTTCGTGCGCAGGCAGGCCGAGGGCAGCAGCGACTTCCGCTTCCTCACCAGCCTCGCCCTGCTGCTGGTCCTGGCCTCCGGCCCCATCCTGCTCCCGGCCGGATGGCTGGGCCTGCAGGCCGGCCTCCTGGGGCTGGCCGCGGCCGCCCTGGGGCGCCGCTTCCTGCGCCAGTCCCTGCTGGTCCACAGCGCCGTCTACCTGGCCGCCGCGGCCCTGGCCTCGGGCCTGCTGGCCCAGGTCTGGCGGGCCTTCGCCGCTCCGGCGCCGGCAGCCCTGCCGTGGCCGGCGCTACTGGCGCTGGCGGCCCTGGCGGCCGGGCACGTCATGCTGCTGGCCCGCCGCGGCCCCGGGGAAAGCCCGCTGGGGCTCCGGCTGCCCTGCTTCCTGATGGGGGCGCTCGGCCTGCTGGGCCTGGCGGCGCTGAGCCTGGCGGCCCTGCCGGCGGGGCTGGCCCCCGGTATCGCGGCAGCCATGCGCACCGCGGTCCTGGCGGCGGCGGCGGTGGCGGCCGGGGCCCTGGGCCGCTGGGTCCCCGCGGGCGACCTGGGCTGGATGGTCTACCCGCTGCTGGGCGCGACCGCGGTCAAGCTGCTGCTGCAGGACGTGCCCCAGGGCGGGCCGCTCTCCCTGAGCGTGGCCTTCACCTGCTTCGGCGCGGCCCTCCTGCTGGCGCCGCGGCTGCTGAAAGCCGCCGCGCCCGAAGGCCGCTGAAGAAAATTCCGGCCCCGGGGGGCTGATTCTGCTGAAATGGAAGCACAGGATCCCCCATGACCAGCAGCCTCACCCCCCTAACCCAACTCGCGGCCTGGCAGGCTCTGGAAGCCCACCAGCACAAGGAGAAGAACCTTTCGCTGCGCAGGCTGTTCGCGGACGACCCCAGGCGCGGCGAGCGCATGGCCGCCGAAGCCGCGGGCATCTTCCTGGACTACTCCAAGCACCTGGTCAGCGCCGAGACCCTGGCCCTGCTCCTGCGGCTGGCGGAGGAGGCCGGGCTGCGCGCCCGGATCGCCGCCATGTTCCAGGGCCTGAAGATCAACCTCACCGAGAACCGGGCCGTGCTGCACGTGGCCCTGCGCGCGCCCAGGGGCCAGGTCATCGCCGTGGACGGCGTGGACGTGGTGCCCCAGGTCCACGCCGTGCTCGACCGCATGGCCGGGTTCGCGCGCCAGGTGCGGGCCGGGACCTGGCTGGGTCACACCGGCAGGCCCATCCGCAACATCGTCAACATCGGCATCGGCGGCTCCGACCTGGGCCCGGTCATGGCATTCGAGGCCCTGCGCCACTACGCCCAGCGCGACCTGACCTTCCGCTTCGTCTCCAACGTCGACGGCACCGATTTCAGCGAGGCCACCCGGGACCTGGATCCCGAGGAGACCCTGTTCATCGTCTCCTCCAAGACCTTCACCACCCTGGAGACCATGACCAACGCCGGCAGCGCCCGGGACTGGGCGCTGGCGAAGCTGGAGGACCCGGCGGCGGTGGCCCGGCATTTCGTGGCGGTCTCCACCAACGCCCAGGCCGTGGCCGCGTTCGGCATCGATCCCGCCAACATGTTCGAGTTCTGGGACTGGGTCGGCGGACGCTACTCCATGACCTCGGCCATCGGCCTCTCCACCATGATCGCCATCGGCCCCGAGCAGTACCGGTCGATGCTGGACGGGTTCCACGAGATGGACGAGCACTTCCGCACCGCCCCGTTCGAGCGGAACCTGCCGGTGCTAATGGCCCTGCTGGCCATCTGGTACAGCAACTTCCTCAGCGCCCAGACGGTGGCGGTGCTGCCCTACGACCAGTACCTCAAGCGCTTCCCCGCCTACCTCCAGCAGCTGACCATGGAAAGCGTCGGCAAGCGGGTCACCCTGGACGGCGCCGAGGTGAACTACCAGACCGGCTCGATCTACTGGGGCGAACCGGGCACCAACGGCCAGCACTCCTTCTACCAGCTGCTGCACCAGGGCACCCGGCTGGTGCCCTGCGACTTCATCGCCTTCGGCCGGTCCCTGAACCCCCTGGGCCGCCATCACGACATCCTGACCGCCAACGTGTTCGCCCAGGCGGAGGCGCTGGCCTTCGGCAAGACCGCCGAGGAGGTCCAGGCCGAGGGCGTGCCCTCCTGGCTGGTGCCGCACCGGACCTTCCCGGGCAACAGGCCTTCCAGCATGCTGCTGCTGGACCAGCTCACCCCGGCGGCCCTGGGCAAGCTGGTCGCCCTGTACGAGCACAGCGTCTTCACCCAGGGCGCCATCCTCCGCCTGGACTGCTTCGACCAGTGGGGGGTGGAGCTGGGCAAGGCGCTGGCCGGGCGGATCCTGCCCGAGCTCGAAGCGCCGCGGGCCCTGGACCACGACAGCTCCACCAACGCGCTGATCCGCCGCTACCAGACCTTCCGGCGTTGAACCGGCCGGCCGGGATGGAGTTTCCCCGCCTGATCCGGCGGCTCGCCGCCCGGGAACTGCAGGATCCCTCCGCCAGCCGCGCGCTCCGGGCCACGGCGGCATTCATGGTGCCCCTGGTGCTGGCCGCCCTGGGCCTCATCACCGGCACCCAGGCGGTGCTGGCGGCCTTCGCCGGCCACACCATCGGCGGGCTGGAC
>Ga0316217_10004230_pt1 | contig 15708 bp, 7 predicted proteins | sample 1anoAmetaG_FD_203633 | JGI IMG/M metagenome (GOLD analysis project Ga0316217, IMG submission 203633) | Freshwater microbial communities from Trout Bog Lake, Wisconsin, USA - 1anoA | ecosystem: Environmental > Aquatic > Freshwater > Lake > Hypolimnion/Profundal zone | place: USA: Wisconsin... | reverse complement strand
TGATTCATTATTTTAAACTACCATAAGCCAACATCTTAAGTACAAATCATTCTAGGAGAGAGCGAGGAACACAATAATTTGCTTTTTGAGTACAAAGCTAGACCGCTATTTTCATCTTTCTCTTTAGTTCCTAACTGATTCTGGAATAGATCAACCTGCTTCTTTTGTCTCCACTAATTTTCTATCCTTCCCTTATCAGCCTTTTGAGATCAGTTTCTATCTCGTAGATAAACTCATCCTCGATTTCGTTTGGCTAGTCTTGCTCCTACAGCTAGAAATCGCTTGGTTATATCTCTCTATCAAAGAAATCCTCTGTATTCATTTGCTATTTTGATATTGAAAGGCTATTGGATAAGGGCGGATTTGACTTTTTATTACTCTAGTTCTTTTAGATCTTTGAGGTCTTTTGTAAAATCTACTATTAAGCAATCAGCTTTTTGGGATTACTCTAATGTGGATTCATTATGATTGGATTTTTCAAATCGTTTACATTTTTAGCGTTTTTATTGAAGAAATGGAAAAAACGTGACCTCAGTTTATGCATTTTGTAGTTTTCATCTGACTACTTAAGAGTAAGTCTGGCTAGCAAATGGATTCCTTTCAACTGATGTTTCTCAAAAAGTATAGTCAATGCCTTTTCTAAGTATTCTATCCTCCTATTCAGGTAAAGAATGTCCAACATTTTATTGACTGATTGTCTGATCTTTATTCTGTTCTCAGCGATTACCCAGTTGGGTTTGAACCGGGTATTTTTGAGAACATTGAAGACTACTTGCTTGATATAGCTTAAGATTCCGAATTTGTTGGCTTCTTTGCATCTGAAGTGTCGAGAAGCAATCTTCATCTAGTAGGCTAGAGCTCCAAAGCTTTCCATGAAGAAAAAGGCGCTAATTACTGACAAAAAGATACCGCCCACGTAAGAGACGGCATCTAAAATCTTGTAATATGATCTGTTGTAAGTGATAGTCGCTATTGAGCTTGTGAAAAGCATATACATAGTAGGGTCCTGAGTAATGGCTTCTGCGTATCTAATGTTTTAGTCTAGGTCTAACCCACTTTAGCTGCTGAGCTGACTGTAGGGGAGAATACTATTATCAGTTTTAATAATATCTTGATTGAAGTGGAATTAGTAGTAAGTGTAAAGGTTTGATTAAATTAGGGCTAGCTTCCTATTGATATAGTAGCCCCAAGGGTTAGTTGTGTTGTCAGGATTGGGATAGGAATTGAGCGTAAAGATTTCAAATAAAGAACTACTGTTATTTTTGGACAAACAGTTGGTAGTTAAGCAACTAGCTTTCATTTCAATGTATTTATGAATAGTACTGAAGGTCAGGCTGCCGCCGATTTAGTAAGTTTGGTTGAGCGGCAGACAGATCCAGTTGTTAATACCCCACTGCAAATAGTTTGTCTGAAATTTGTCCATCTGACTGAAATGAGATGGAGTGCATGTCTAAAGAGTGAGTTTGGTTATGTTTTTAGTGTTTGTGTCTTGAACTACGTAATTTGCCTCAATTTTCAGCTCAGAGTTACTGTAAGGATTGGAGTTGGATAGATTAATTTGGTTGAGGTTGATTGCTATCATAGACTGCTTGGAAGTGAGAGTGTTAGGATCAGTTGTGAAGTTAACCAGGGGTGGGAACTGGCTCTTTTAGGTGTTTTCTGTAGTTGTTACTGTATTTTTCTGTACAGCCTGCACGAATTTCAGCATGAAGATGGCTCCAACCAGTAGATAAATGAAAAGAGAGGCTACCCCGCCGAAGGTGTTGGTGAGTTCAGTTTAACCAGAAGCTCTCCAGAGCTTATTGTAGGGAAAAAGGCTTATACTTTCTATTCCCATCTGATCGTGGATGGTATATTCTAAAAACAAATAAGCAGTATAACATTTCCCTTATATTGATACCAAATTCAGTGAAAGCTACAAAAAACAGTTCAATTCGAATAGTTGATTTTATGGTCTGAACCTTTAAATATATAAGAAAGTTCATTCTTTCCAATATTTACGTATTAACGATTCTTGAATTATATACCTTTGGCTCACCCATTATTCAAATTATGCTTAAATGTATTAATATATCTCAAAGCTAATCCATATTTTATAGACTATGTACTTTTACTTATCACTTAAAAATTAACTTTCCTCTTTTGCTCGAGAACTGCCAAATAATAGACCAAACTACGAAGCTAGTGCTCAGCTGCAATGCTATTTTACAAGCAACTGGAATAATCTTTTTTGTATATTTTTCTACAAATCATTCAAAATAGATTTAAACAACCAATTATTAAAAAATTGAAGGAACAGTGAAGAGAATATAATTTTTATCAATCAGTTAATTTTGTACTATTTCAGTCCAAAAATAGGCAAAATATCTTCATTTTAATAATCTGTTGAATTTTGCTTTGGTTTTTCAGCACCTTAGAGCTTTCTTAGGAGTGCTCATCAATTCTAGCATGGCATTTAGTTGAGTTGTATCATCAAACGAGCGTTATTCTTACTTAGTTTTATTTCCAACTCACTAAATATTTTGTTTTTAAACAAAGGCTAATAAGCTTAGAAAGTGATACTAAAATATGGTTGCACAATTCCAACTACTGAGGTTTAATCAGTAAATCTAAATATCAGTTTTTCAAGCAATAAATCAAAATTTCATAATCAAGTTTTCAGGCTTAGAATTCTTCTGAAAACGTGGTTAGCAATCCCTTCAGGCCTGAAAGATGCATTTTTAGGGAGCCCCGCTAAATTCTTTTAGATGTGAGGCAATGCAAGAGACCCACTTCCTTAGAGTAAACTTGCAACAAAGCACCAAAAACCTTACGAAAATGAGAAGGCTGATCTCTTTTCATAATTCTGCTGACCTGATCCCTTCGGATATAGTTTTTAAAGTTAACCCCAAAGCTTTAGATCCATAAGTAAAATTTTTGGTTGCTGGAGTTGGACTTTAGCCGTTACAAAATGGAGTCTATTTTTGTGCTATAGATTTTTAATTCTATTAGATTCTTAAAGAAGATCCTAAGAATGTTAGAATTAACGTTCCTTGTCTTCTTTTGCGCAGCCTTTCGGGAATTTCTCGAAGTTTATTAATCTGAGAGATTAATATCGGTAACTTTGAGCTTTTAGTGGCGTTTTCTTTGACTGAGAATTATATTTCTTTTTATTTGACTGTAGTAGTGCTGCTTGTGGTTTGTTTAAACCAGGCTCTCAACATCCACGCCACTATTCGGGATGAAACCAAGTTCTTGCTTATAAGTTGGGGAAGCAAGACCAGCTAAGCTGTATTTCTGCAGACTTTAAGCTTTATGCATGCAGTTAAGCATGTTGAGCTAGGTTTGTTTGGAATTTGAGGCAGATTACATTTTAATTGAGTTTGCTACGAAATCATTATATCGTAATGCGTTATATTAAGAACACATGAAATCGCACTCCGAAGGCAATCTTAGGTTAAAGCAAAGGTTTAGTGCTATTAACTGTTATTCGAACAGTGAATTCAGCCAGAATACTCCTAAAAATATTTTTTAGCTGTTCTCTGACTGATGCCAAAATAAATGAAAAGTAATTGAAAAAACTAAAACATAATCTTCGCTGGTATTTATAACTATCTAGACATCATTCTCCGGGAAAATGAATCCATTAGGACAGGTTTAATAAATGAAACAGATTTTGGTGGCTCTATTATTCCATTTTAAAAACATTCTCCTTGAAACTTCCAAATTGCCAAACAAATTGTTTCAAATAGGCTAATTGCATTAGGTTCTTCAGATTAACAAATAACGCACAATGTTGCATTCGGCAAACCACATTTTTTAATTTTGGTTCTCAAAAAATCAGTTATTTCATATCAAACTATCTAATGCTATAAGCTACTTTATAATAAATCTCAAAAACTTCGTTCGCCAATAAAATTGATAGTATTTTTATACCAAGACGATAACAGAGGGTCGCGGTAATTAAGAAATAATATTTGAAGATTTATAGAGTAACTGAAAATTGAATAACAGGCAACTAAAAGCATCAACACATCTGGGCGACTAATCTTTTTATTGTCTTCAGGGAAACATTCTACCTTAGACATTGAACTTTAAAGCATCTACTGTTGACTTCAGCATCGCTCCTGCAGAGGAAACTTTTCTCACCAAAGCATACGCATACGTGTCAGGAATCTATGTCAAAAGATTAGGAATTCAGGATTGAATGGTTTTGTGTTGTGATTACTGATGTCATTTATGTGTGGTCGTTAAAAAGCAAGTTGTAAATAAGTAAATAAAAGTGTTACTGGTCGAGATTTGTATGCTTAATACAAAAATCTTGATACATTCAATTTTTGTGGGTTTTATTCAATTTTGCATCACTTTAATCGCCATCCTCATAAATCTTACTCTCCATACTTCTTTCAGCGGAACCAGCTACCTAAATAGATTTTTAATCGATATCTTCCTAAATATGAAGATGGACATCCAATCTGTGTTTGCTCATGGCATACTTTTCCACAGCAATCAACACTTCGGGATAAAAATCTAATCCACCAAAAGAAATAAAGCCTTTTAAGCAAAAATGCTAATGATATGATTTTCCGACTGCTTGATTCCATCACATTTTTGAAGACGAGTGCTAAAAATATTTCTAATGGTTTTTAGTATGAATTTAGTGATGCTGACTGATTATAAATAATAAGCAGGAGGATGTAGGGCAAGAGCAGGATAAGATAGGTGGCTAGAAGATCACTCAAAAAGAGACATCAAGGTGATGTTGTGATTTATAGTTACATGTTGGGTAAATTACTAGAGAAGAAGGCATGCAAATGATCAGAATGCAATAGCTTGATGAACTGCTTACTTTTATCTTAGCTGCTGCCCGATAGCAAGGCTAAAACCCCAAACTATCCATCAGTCTAAGTAAGCAACAATCGCCTCAGCCTACAACCACCTTGGCTCATAGGCCTGCCGCATACTAGCTCAATATTAGCTGCATATGCTTTACACTTTTTACTTGCGTATTTGAATTAATATCAGAGCATAACAAAATAGGTCTCCAGGGTTGCCGACACCTGTCCTAATGTGGCTGGACCTCCTTGCAAACCATTATCCTGTGTATTGAACTAAAAATAAAGCATTTAACAATATTGGGAACAAAGGATGCAAATATTTATCTAGAGCTCCCTGGTAGCAGCTGTAAATAATTGAGCTATGTACACAAGCAATAACTTATACAACAACTAAATTGCAGACGAAGGAGTCAGCTACTTATCCAGGACCAAGTGGAAAAAACTAAAAGCAATCCTTTTAAGTAAAAATCCATGCATAATTAAGCATCAAACCATATCAGAGATGAGGGTTGTAAATATTTGATTAGGGCCCACTGGCCGGATCTTTTTTTGATTCATCTAGGTAAAAGCCATAACAGCTAGCAAACAATAAAGTGACCTCCTAGGGAGGCAAATTACTATTGAAGTGTCCTTTCAAGGAAGCTTAACTTCAGATAGGTTTAAAATGCTTAAGGTAGGTCTGGCTTTAGGTCAAATCGAGGTTCAAGAATGGTTTAAAAATAGGCAGATAAGGCATTCCTGATTCTGCTCTTAGTTGATAAACCTTAATTAGCTTAGATACTTAATTATTTTGGTGATTCGATATATAGAAAAGCCTACCCACTAAAAATAGCTAGAATTGTATTAAAAACGGATTTTTTCAGCAACTAGCTCCCAAATATGTATTCATTCATAGAATAAATGTTGTTTGCTTCTATAAGTTATAAGGTAATCTAAAATACTCGTTAAATTTTGAGATGATTAATTTCTATGATTTGTGAATCAATCAAGCTGAGCAGTCAAAGCAGAAAAATCCATCGATTGGCAGATTTCGAACCTATGTGTTCCTCTCAATTATCTGTATTAAAGTCGTTTTCTTTATCTCTTCCACTACTTCTGGAGGATAGGCATATTAGAACCAAAATCTATCTCCATTTCGTATGTTTTTGAACTGTGTGCCAGCGATAGTTGCTCCGAGTTCGCCAAACATTGACTCAGGCAGCTTGGGCTCTCCCAAAACTCCAATATACGCGTCAATGTTGTCAATAGTGTTAAAACTCTTCTCGATGATGAATCTTTCAAATTAATCATGGAAGATATCTGAGAAACTTTAGTATTTTTGCAATCCGTAGACTTCTCTAAGTGTGTTGTAATCAGCGATGCCATGATCTCTGCTTCTGAAAACGTTGATTGCAAAAAGGTCTTGGTTTCCAGGTAGTACGTCAGATGGAATATTTCTCAGTTAATCTACATACTGCAAGGTCCTATTTTTGACCAAAGTGAAGGCCAGCCCCTTAAGAATGGTATTCACCCTAAAGTATGTAAGTTTCTAGGGCGTAGTAAAAAATAATTAGGTCAAACTTATCTCTTCCACTGTCTGATTATTGTTATTGACTGCTTTGTAAATGTTGGGCACGTAGGGATGTCCGATCCTATAGGCAGTTGAGGAGAATTCCGTGAAAATGGTCGGGTCTGCTGTTTAGTCATATCCTTTGTAGTCTCCGACATATTTGTGGAAGTACTGTTTGCCGAACAAGTTAGGAAGGTAATCATACATGCTTATCTTTTGGATCAGGCCAATAACATAGTTTCTAGCCGTGTTGTAGATTTATTCATCTGACATTGCTTTGTTTGCTTATAATATGAGGTCGCACAGTCTATTGTGTTCCCTCAGGAATAGGACATGAAAAGTAGTGAGTCCCATATTCTAGATTGCTCTTATATCTCCTGCATAGAAAAAGCCATCTTAATCAATAGGTAGCAGATCACCTGGGGAAGTTTTAAGCTTGCCGTTACTGAATGTTCTGAGCGAATCCGCTACCTACTTGGTAGATCCATAGACCATGCTGGCATCGATCCACGCTGTCAGCTGATTCAAATTCGTCCTAACTTGTTAGGCAAGATCATACTCAGAACGATGGAAGTTGATAGTTTGATTGCCTGTGCACTCTTTATCGTAATATTAGTCACACCTTGGCACATCAATCACTACTTCTTCAGTCTCACCTTCGTTGCTCAAGGTGATATCGTGATCTAGAAACTGGCCCCAAGTGCCCCACAACATGGTTAAACGTTGTTAGCTCGGTTCAGCTGGTTGTTTTTGAGCTTACCTAGAGACTAGCTCAAGAATCGTGGATTTGGAAGGTTATTCAAAGGGATGTTTTTTCCATCTTGGTATCTAGCAGGCGCCTTTCTGCGGAGATTGGTGTAAGATCTACCCCAATCTGAATGTTTTTGATTATTTTCACTGCCATCTATATTTCTTAGAATGGACTTCAGCTTGAGTAGTCCGGCAAGCTGATTTACCTGCTGGTGGCTAGTTTCTTGAGTGAGGAATGCGGAAGCCACAGCAAGCAGCAACAAAAATCCAACATAAAACTTCAATTTTTCAGGCATAGGGATTAATCCTTTCCGAAATTAAATTATTAAATAATATTAATAGATCTATATATAAATTTTTAAATCATGTGAATTTCTCCGATCTTTCAAACAGATCCTAATTCAAAGCTTAACAAATGTCATGTCTGCACGTGTACCATCAAATAATTGAGTTTTCAAGGATAGTTGAAGATCGATTAGAATCTTCGACGATGGTTTAAAGCCAATCAACTCGGCTCGGAGATTTCCGCGGTAGCGCAAAACTCTCTGAAAATCCTATAATGAATCGAATCATCTTCTGAAGCTGGTTGACTTGTATAAAAGCATTTTGTAGGTAAAGCAAATCAAGTGTATTAGAAATGATGTCAACTATATACGATTAGCTTAAATATTCTTGAATACTTAGACAAAAATATCATTGAGCTTAGCATTCTGAGCGGAGCTACTCACTTGACTCTGAAGATGAAAAATCCTATGAATTCTCATTTGACCTCACTTTTGCAGGAATAGTATCGTTCAATATAGAATCCCTTAACTGGCCTCTCTTGCCTTCACTCAAAAGATACTTTCCTTATTAGGGATAGATATTCGCACTAGTTATTTCATTTCCAAGACAGTCTAAATACAAATATTCTGAACTTATCAAACCTTTAACAATGTAAAAGCATTATCCCGTTGAGGTATTGATATAAGCATTCAACCCCAAATGCTCTGTTGTGTGCAGTTCGAGCTCCTATTGGCAATCTAGGCAGCATTTTTGCCAGCAAATAAGGCAAATCATGATTTTGCTCCTAGGTTTTTGGCATTTAGGGCAAACTCCTGCCTCTCTATTAAGCTCTTACAAACTGGCAGGTAAGTTGTAACAGAGGATGGCCTTTGAATTGAGGTTTTTCCCCTTCAGCTTTTAAACATAATTCAAAAAATTATTGTTTTTATTAGCTAGTAAGTCATAGAACATTTCGATAATATTGAGGTGCTATATTTTGGCAAACTTTTGTTCTTAGTCCAGTTTACTATTTCTTATTCTATACGTTTCCTTGATAAAAAGTTCCTTGTATTCAGTTTCATCCTTAATTATGCAAAGTAAAGTAGTGTAGGTAAGCTAGAAAGCTGTAAAATGGAGCTAGCTTTTTAAGAAATGAGCTTACAGCTACTTTAAAACCTCATTTTATATTTTCAAGTGCTTGAAGTTCGAGAGGTTTAGCTTTATGATTGATGCTATTTTTTGCAATAAGTAGTTTGCAAAATGCAGGCTGTATCCGAAAATTTGGTAAGTCATTGAGGCAATAAGCTTTGAACTAAAGCTCCTGAGTTATGTAAATTTTTATTTTTCTTATTTTTCTTTGAAGATTTCTTATGCTAGCTTTTCTGCCTCATTTTTTATGGCTTTGAAATACTATGATGCTTGATGGGGTAAAGGGTGGCGATTAGCGGGAATCAAGATATTAGTCTTTGATTTGCAGACCTCGCAGTTGAAGGCATACTAAGCCTAATCAATCTGAAAGTAGCATTACTTATGTATGAGATGTTGACAAGTTGTTATGAGCATTATGGGGTAGTTTTGCTATTGTAGGCCACTGCTCATCAGGTTACTGTACCGAAAGTAACCACAATAGAATAGATTCGACCAATCTTAGCTACTTTTGCATATAATGCACATTTAATTAGTTTGTAATTCTTTTTAACCTTAATCATTTAACTTTTAAACTGTAACTTTTTGGAGAACCTGTGATTGCTTTTCTTTTAGTCTCTTCTTTTTCTCTTCTATTTTCTTTTTTCGTTCTAGCATCTATTCTTTCAGTTGTTTATTACAGTTTGGTTCACTAGGAATATCTTTTAATTTAAGAGTGTTTTGAAATATTTGTATTATTTCCGTCAATTTTTTATTTTTTAGCCCTAGGCCAGAATCCATCTTGTGCTAAAAAGCAATTACTAACATTTTTATCTAAGAATTTCTGGTTTCTATATATAGCGCAACAAGCGTTTCAAATATACTAACAATAGTTTTGTAACTGATATTCCGGCCTTATTGGCTGAAAGAGTTTTCATAAGCGTTAATAAACCAGCTAAAAATCTTCAAAACGTATCGCACAGTATCTTCAGTCAACAACAAGCTGGAGAGTTAAGTTATTCTCTCTTGATTGAATTTGACCTTGCACAGAGCTTGCATTTGTTAGTAGTTTTCCGTTAATGTGTAGGGAGAATTAAAAGGAGAATTAAAAGAGAGGTTAAAAGTATTTGGAATAAACCCATAAGATATTTTTTGTTTGTAATTAGAGTATTCTGCCTTAAAAAATTGTTCTATAAGCTTTGGGTGACTTCGAACATAAGTTTCTATCTTCGCTTTGTGCTACATAGGCTTCTTTTATATCAGATTGTACACCGATAGTCTACAGATGTCTAAAACTTCTTGCTCAGACGACTGGCCGATACATTATCTCATAATTAATTCAGAAAAGGATGTCTCTGACAAAAATAGCAAATTCCTGACCATCGCAATCATTTAGTTAAGCAGCACATTTATTGTCTGCTCAGCCATTGACATTTCGTCTTCCTCGTAAAATTTATAAATTTTAGACATGATTTTCTATCTTGTGGCAATGAAGCTGTGAATCAGATCCAAAGTCCTTTATTCAGGTGCTTTGAGCCTTATTAATAGCTTGAATAGGATTCTTGCATAGATATGCTCTAAGCTTGTTATAATTATGGATCGACCGGCTTATTCCATAATCTACATAACCTTTAATTTGTATTAGATGTGGTCTATCTTTGAGGTGTTGAGGTACTTTGTAATCAGACTATAAATATTTGCAATGAGCTGCTAGCGATCCTACTCTTGGCATAACTCTAGGAGCTAAGACTATTAGCAGGTTGACAAATTATCAAGGGAAAATTGAAGGTAAGCAAACATCGCAAAGGCAAAAGTGCGGTGAACTGACAAAGAAAGAATCTCGGTGGTTTGTTTGATGCCAGCGTAAGTCTATCTTATGATTTTTTCCATAAACCTTTTCTTATCTGCCGAATTTATCACTATCTTCATCAATGAGAGTAGAAAGGTAATGTATTAAACCTATAGCTATTGAACGAGATCATGGTTAGCAAGCTCTTATTTAGCAGTAGAGAATACGCACAGTTGGGTAACGTTGGTCTTTTACAGCAATAACAATAGAGCTTACCCACCATTCGGCCTACACGCGATGAGCTAATATACCCAAAAGAACATGCTTAATGCTCCGTATTTTTTCGAAATATCGGATAACGAATAGTTCATTTAGAGGGCTTTAATTCTATTTGATTTGACAAGAGATATAATTTCAGCAGAGGCTTTCAAAAATATTTTAGCCAGAAATAAAATAGCCTTTTTTGTCCTCGGACAACAGCTTTAAGAGGAGATGTATTCGAATAGCTAGATTAATACGATTTCACGAATATTCTTGACTCCATAAATTAGGCATAAGGTATTTAAGCATAGGCCTTCGAAGAAAGCCGGGTATGTAGAGGACCTAAATATAAGATTCAGCATTGATTTGCCCCTCTAAAACTAACACACTCCCGGATAGTCGAACAGGTAAGTTGATTTGAGAAAGGAAGCGAAGATCTTTTGGTTGGGATAGCTGTTATTACAGAAGTCACCTATCTTCATCAAGATATTTTCTGCAAAGATGCCCTTTTTTGTAGTTTAATCATAGTCTCCTGTTTTTACTGCGACCAGCCTAAAGAACAAGTACACAAAAAACTGCATTTCCTTAACAAACTGACTCTAAACATTATCATCAACGTTTGTCTAAATCGAAGATGAGGACTCTCCTGAGTGTTCACTGCAGAAAAATTTTTTGTCAAGCAAATTTTGGTTTCCACAGGAGCAAACCTAGAACTAATATATCATATTCGATTTAGGTGATAAGCCCCTAAAAAACCTAAAGATGTGTCGTGTATGTCCGCCTTTGATGAAGCATTTCTAGCATATGAAGGCTGGTCTATTGCTCTTCCGATCTGTTAGTTCACAAGTAAAGCATCGATAGTATTCTAAGTTAAACTGACCTTACGGTATGTAATTTTGTTGCAGCAGATTGGCCCACTAATTTCTGTTTTCGGATAGGTGAGCTTATCGAATTCCGCAGCAATTGACTAGGAGTATATAGGGTCTATCCGGTTCAGAGAGATATGGCTCAAGAATATTTTTTGGAAAGAATTAAGGAAAGATTTGATCCTGGGGTTTATTTGGAGTGCTATTGCTTCAATTTATATGTTGCAAATAGCCTATTCATAACAGCTTGGATTGAGCATGCCTTACCGTTCCTTTTTATTATAAACTAATTCGGCAATTCGAACTTACCGCCAACCTGTCACTTCTTAGCACTAGCCCAAATTATTGGCATGTTTATAATGTTAAATACCTTGCCTTTGCATAACTATTCTTTAGACAATTGGCATCTTCATAAGCAGTCGCCTGATTAAAAATAGTAACACTTATGCCTATATTCTTAAAATACCGTCCCAAATATCTTAAAACTAGATAACAATCGAATGCCAGAGACGAAGAAAAACGAACAAAAGGTAACACCCAACCCAACCAAGCACAGTTGAATCCTAGCATCCTAAAGTGCTGAGAACGAGGCTATTTTGTTTCAATGGTCAATGTAAGCTGGATTATGTTGATGGAAATTAGTAGTATGTAAATCACGACTGAAGATTCGCAGGGTATCAAGAGTTTGCAGACTACCCAGCTATTTTCCGGTTGGTGTTCATCATGCAACCAATGTTTTTTATAGAAGGACTGCTCGATCTGTTCCCTTCCCTGCTGAGGTGTTAAGCTCTACTTTTTTAGTTAAAAAGGGGAGTCTTGGGTCTAGGATAACCTGGTTCATTACTAATTTGAATACTTTTTCAACTAATAAAATGGTTATCCTTGATGGAAATTATAAGGGAAGCTGGCAATTGGAAGTGATTGCCACTAGCTACAATATTTTTGAGAATGGTGGCAAGCATAGTGAGCAAAAGTTGGTAAAAATAACTATTTTAGGCAACTACATAATCATAGCTATGACAGGTTTATTTATAGCTATTCTAAATCTCCAACTTAATATGACCTTGTCCAGGAGGACAAGGAAATGATGCTCATACTCATACAAACTTAATCTCCTTCTAATAAGCAATACAATTCTATCATAGCAAAATTATTATGTAGTTAACTTGAAATACCTATTCATCGATTCACTGGCTTCTATCTATATCAGTGTTGGGCGAGGCTAAATCGAGCGTACTGATTGTTATTTTATATCTGCTATGCTCCTATAATATATTTCTCTGGTTAATAAAACATGGGGTATGTTCCTTCTAAAACCACCAACCCTCATCCTGACGAAACAATAAAATCGCTGAAGCCTCACCTAGCAAATTAAGAACCTATCATACCTAAACTTTAATCTACACCCATTAAAAGGTCCTAATAGCCTAAACCTCCTGTTACAGCTTAAAATATCTCTAATTCATACTCCGAACTTTTTATTCCATTTCAAAAAGTTCTGGCTAAAGAACCTCAAGCTCTTGTACCAGAGGCAAAGCCCATATAAAAAAAACCTAAGTAGTCAGCTTCAGTCAGTAAGCAACCGTAAAATCGTTTGTTTCCAGATTAAAAGCCAGCAAAACAATAGCCCTAACCTTTCCTTTCAAGCAAATTTTAACCTGATAAAAAGCAGTAGGTCAACAAGGAGTCTTTAAAGGTGGAATAGATAGCCAAAGATGAATGCCCGATATGCCTTGCCAAGAATTCTGATACCAAAACTATCTGCAACCATACATTTTGCAGCACTTGTATTCAGCAAGCAGTGAGAATCAAAAACTACTGCCCTTTGTGCCGCCATTTCAATCCTCTCTCCAATCCGTAAAATGCTGATGGCTAACATTGCTAACTGAATTAGTCAGAATGGAATATCCAAATGGTCCGAAGAGTGATAAAGGTATCAATTAGTGATGAAACAAATCAAATTTATTTGCAAGGCTAAGAGGGGATATAACCATCAAACGTCTTCGTGAGCAAAAATGCCAAAATCAAAGTTGCGCCAGGTACCAATCTATGGATAAACGGCAAAAAGGTTTAGAACCCGCAGCAATGCAATCAGCAGTGATAACTAACTGATTAATGAGCGAAAGTCAACCTTCTTTCTTCATACTAAAACTAATACAATGCCTATACATAATAACCTAGAATGATACCTAATACCAAATCGGGATTATCTTTTTTAGTGGTCAGGCTCCTTTATATCTAGAATATCTTTATCTTTTGGTGTTTGATAATTTGTCTAAATTTTTTTACAGAGTAAGATTGAAAGGTCAGGATTATAAGTTGATGCTAGGATAAGTTACTATTAATGTCAATCGATTCGTTAAAAACTCCTACATCTATACCTTAAGCATTTGATTAGATCACTAGAAATTAAGTGTGAGATTGTTGACTATTTATACCATTTAGGCAAACAAAAATATCTATTTTGATTGTAAAAGCCTACTTGAAAGCTTATTTGGTATAAACTTGCCCTTTTGTTTTCATAGCAATCATTTTATATTAGCAGCCTTATAAATTTAATCGATATTGTTGCTTGAGGAGACGATTCTAACTAGGGCAAATAAATAAAGTGGAGTAGAGCTGAAGAAGCTAGGATGAGGTTACTACTTTCCAATCAGTGAAAGTTGAGGGCATTGATTGAATTATTCTATTAGTTCAATAGAGGTACTTAATAAAATAATTGGAAGGACCTATCTGATAGCTCAAGCTTTCAGAGAAAGTTATTTTTAAATCGGCTTGCTATTATTAATACCAAATTATAATGATCAACAACGAATATGATGTCATCGTGATCGGCGCAGGCATAGCGGGTATCGGTGCATCGCAGGTTTTAACTGCCCATAAAATCTGTCATCTAATTTTATAGAGCAGAAATAGAATTGGCGGAAGAATCCTCTAGGGCTCATTCTAGGGTGCCCGGATACAGCTGGGTGCTAGCTTCGTGCACAGCCCCAACTCAACCACTCATCTTATCCATCAATTCATTCAAAACAACAAGAAAGAGGTTATCCCTGCTTAATACCACAAAGAAACCTACTACTATCAAAATTAGGGCACTCTTCCTGAACAAATAATATAGAAAGGGTAGGAGATCTATGAAAAGTTTCAGCTTTACGCAGGCGAGATTTCCAGGAAGCTGGAACACAACAATATGCTGCAAGTCTTTCAATAGTTTGAAAAACTGGAACTAGTTGACCTGGACTAAAATATTAAAAATCTGGTGAGATGGAAGGCCCAAATTTTCGCCAATATCGAAGGGGCCGAGTTACATGAACTATCATTAGATGAATTCGTTGATGCCTAATGCGAGTCATCTGCGGATTATCTGCCAGCTCAAGGCTACTCCAGCATCGTTCAAGAAATCTTCTCAAAGTGTTAACCAGAGTTATTACTGCAGCAGGCAGTTACCGAAATAGACTACCAGGGTTAATTAGTTGTAGTAAAGACCAACAAAGGAAGTTTGTTTTATTGCAGGCAGCTGATTTCCAGTCTGCCTCTGGGAGTGCTACAACAAGAAAAAGTCAAGTTTAGCCCATCTTTGCCCAAATAGTATATCAACGCAATCAAAGATATTGGGAATGGAGTAGCTAACAAAATATTCGTTAGCTTTGATAAACCATTTTGGAGGGAAGATACTAGATGGCTCAATTTCGTCACAAAGACGGCCAAAAATAGATATCCTGTTGCAGCAGTCTAGCCCTCACAAACAGATAACCACATCATATGTGTCTTCATATCAGGCTAGGCAAGTATATAGGTGAGCAAGTGGAGTGAGGAAGAAGTGAAAAGGGATTTTACTGAGTTCATCTCTGCTTTTTTGCAGGAATAAATCAAGATAACAGGTCTATTCTTAACTAGATGGCATTTAGACGAGAACTCTCTGGGGTCCTACTCTTATGGCAAGATAGGCCAGAAATTTTAACAGAATATCGGTGTGCTGTCAGTCCCCATCCAGAGCAAGATATGGTTTATTGGGGAGTACATGAATAAGTAAATAAATTCGTGTGTGCATTCAGCGTATCAGACAGGAGTGTAGACGGGCCAAAAAGTAACCGCAGTGCTGCAGCAGCCAAAACAGAAGCCGTGATTTCATTTGATTTGTATTTCTGTAATGACCTACAGCTCATTATTCCACCCTGTTTGATTGGTACTCACAAAAATAGCTAGGTTCGTTAAAAATGCAGCTTTCTGGCCCTAAAGGATTGCTCATTTGTTTTCACGATATGTGATACAATTGGATTATTAAAG
>Ga0316217_10004229_pt1 | contig 15708 bp, 3 predicted proteins | sample 1anoAmetaG_FD_203633 | JGI IMG/M metagenome (GOLD analysis project Ga0316217, IMG submission 203633) | Freshwater microbial communities from Trout Bog Lake, Wisconsin, USA - 1anoA | ecosystem: Environmental > Aquatic > Freshwater > Lake > Hypolimnion/Profundal zone | place: USA: Wisconsin... | reverse complement strand
TGCTCGTTATTATCACTTCTCTACCCCTTTTGCTGAGTTTGATGTCTCCAAGTCGCAAAGTTGCCACCTTGTCCTCATATTCTAGGTGCAGATGATAGTTAGAGGTAAGAACAACTACTACTTTCATGCTTCTCTCTAGATGGATGTCACTGGAGTGAGCGTTTTGCCTGGATTGAGCAAGGACTTGCTTCGAATCAAGCTTAGACTCAGCTTTGCTTTAGTAAAGGATGCTGTTTTCTTCCTTTTGCAGAAGGGAGCTAGTCGTCTTCCAAAGAGCTTCGTTTCTGAAAAGGATGTAGTCGTTGTTCATTTCGATAGTTGATAAAAAGATGGTGTTTTGCAAAGAGCTGCTGAAATCAGTGAGCAGAGCTTATAGTTTTTCATTCGGACTGTACTTGATTTTGCAGTTTCTCTCTGCAATGTTATACAACTAGATGGGGATCATAGTGAGTAACAGGTCAGAGAGCTCTTCCTTGATGCTATCATCACATCTGCTCTCTTCTAAGTTGTCAATCTTCATGTTGAGGATCTGATTGCTGGTGTCATAGCACTCCATGTAGCTGATTGTGTAGTCCATAAGGGTTTCTTTGATGCTATTTGCGATCTGCACTTCTTCTTTCGAAAACATTGAGACCATGTAAGTGATGAGTTTGCCATTGAAGTCATTGATCAGTTTGAGATAGACGTTTTCTCTTTCCATCAAGTACTTCATCTCAAGGTACTTGTCTTTGGTGAGGTAGGGGTTGGGAGAGCGTATTCTCTGCGAAACGTAGTAGTTCTAGACATGCTACTTTTAGTTCTGGAGGCGACAGATGATCATATCTTCCATTTCGAGCTCAATCCTATCAATGATGCGAATGATTTCCTCTTCAATGTACCGCTATCTTTTTTCTCTCCTCTCCTTGACTAGGTTAAGAAAGAGTTACTTTTTCTCCAGCACTGTAGCAGGCGCTAATAGTAGGTCTGGATGGCTTTGTAGAAGGTCTTTCTCCTCTACCTTCTGTTGATGTTTTGAGTTTTGATTTAGAGCAGCATCACCTTCTCGTCCATGTTCAGATTCTAGGTATCTTTGTCGTCCTTGTTGGCGGCTTCCAGGGAGTCCAAAAACCGCAGAGACTCGATCTATTGCTTTAGCTTCACTTCAGTGAAGGTTATGTAGTTTTTTAGGTTCTATAGCGACTTTTTGCCATACTACTTCAACTTTCCATACACAAATTTTAGGCATGTCACGTGTGGCTTATAGTTTTTATCGTTGAGATTAAGAAAGCTTTTGAGAGAGGTTGAAAAGTTAGAAGTATCGTCAGTGTCGATTTCCTAGTAGATTTTGCTGGCTAGGGACTCCTAATGTATTACAATGGTGACTTGGGACATTTGGTTGCTGTTGGAAGAGAGTGAAGAGGCAGGTCCTTGGCTTTTGAGTTCCAGTTGTTCTAGATGATTGGGGTTAGGTTTTTATTAGGTTGGTCTAGGTTATGTCAGGAGAGTGGAGGGTTAAAGGATGGGCTCTTTTATTGTGATTTAGATCGGTTACTTTATTTTTGACTAGATGGGTAAGCCAGTGTCCAAAGAAACGCTTTCTCTCGATTCATTGGCGGACTAATGATGAGATTTATCAAGACTGAACTAAAATTAATCGTTTTTCCAGTGAGTAGTATTTTCGGTCTGTATTTCCTGGAATAGGTTATTGCTAATTTTATTCTAGTATTCTTCAGCTGAGGCAAAAGAATCGTTCATTAATTTAATAAAACTATAATAAATAAGTTTTAGTCAAATTAGGGGCGGATCAATATTTTCTGTGGAAGCTGATAAGCAGAGGTCATCGTCCCAACTATCTATTCAATGATGGCTTGCTAACTAGTGCCTAAAAATTGAAATAACTTCCTTTTTGTCTCAGTTCATACAGTAAATGCTGATCTGAAGCAATAAGCCAAAAGCAGCAAATATCTTTTTTCAGAAAGAGTTGCTCGTTATTTGTTTATCGACTTCGTAGCAAATCAAGAAATGCTTCCTTTCTTTTCTTGTTTTGATGCAATATAGCAACATTTAGATCTAAATAGCCTTTTTCAGCATCAGCAGATGACTCAGACAAGAATTCTGAAACAAAAGCAATCTTTAGGCAACACAGCAAGGGCTCAAAAATGAGCACATCAAATCATCATATAAAAACATGGCATCTAGAAAAGGATAAGCTATTTGTGCAAAGTTTGTTTATGAGATTGAGCGAAATGGCATTAAAAGACGTTAAAATCAAGGACTCACTCTTGAAAATGACTTTATTATGCTGCATTATTTATATTAAGTTGATTTAGATGATACTTATAATACCATACAATGACTGAGACTTTTCCTTCTAACCAAACACGTCCTCGAAGAGATTCCCTTACAATTTCAAGGGGCAATGAGGCACAATAAAACCGAGATGGGATCCTGAACATTCCTGTCTAATAGTCTGCCAGCTAGGCCCAGCGTAAGTAGCCACAAAACTCAGCATCGCCCGAAACAAACAGAAAAAGGCCTCGACAACAACAAAGGTCGAACTAGAACGCAGCATAACAACCCAGCAATCCTCAACCCAACGTAGCATCATTGTAAACCCGAGAAGTTGCTCAACCAGATAGAGCTTAAAATAGCCCGCCCAGTCAAGCTTATTAAGCAGACGATTAATCCCTAGACATAGAGAGTGATACTCCTGATAATCGATAGTAGGAAGACTTAGCTGAGGCTTTTATTTAAAAGGCTTTCCTTTTAGAGTTAGTGAAGTAAAACCACTTCATAACTTAATCCTAATGCTTACAGATTATTGGGATGTTTGGCTTGACCTCAAATTTTTCAAATATATTAAAAATGTTTGCGGTCTTAAAACATGACGATGAAAGGAGACTACTGTTCCAATACAATTCCTACTTAACCTCCATACGAGATTAGGAAACATATAATAGAGTTCTTCGCTTCTTTGGTGAGGCTTTTTGCTAGTTCCTTAAAGCAGTTCCCTACCTTACTGATCAGGGTTGTTTAAAATTTTCAAGCTGGTTTGGCTAAATCAATAGAAACGTTCTTGATGAACATTTTGTAGAAAAAAAAGTGGATGGTCAATTGACTGGCAAATTCACGCTATAATCTCTCCACACAATCAAGAAATCTGTCTTTTCTACTTACTAAAAGATTTTAAGCCTTTTAAGCATCAAAAAGAGGAATGGGGAGTCATCTCCTTTTTGGTAAATGCTGATGAAAAAAGGACTTTTGGGTTAACTAATCAAAAATGTCTGGAATAGCTTCACAAACATAGTCGAGCATCAGCAAAAGAAAACTGGACATTCCAACTTCAGCTGCGAACTAAACCATCTTCTTACATGCTTAGCTCACTGCCTTGAACTGGATAGCAACTTCTTCAGCTTGTAATTTACAACTAAACAACTGTTTCCTGTTTTGAAAGCCCTCATGTTTTCCTTGGGCAGTTCCACTGAAGTCCATGTAAAAAACTTTGAAAACTTACTTCTAAAACTTATTTTTGTTCACCCTTTCACAATCTCGACCTTCAATAGCTCACAAGAGATGGAAACTTTTCTTAAAGATAAGTTTATAGCAAAAAACCTCAGTTATCTATACTTGCTAAGTGACAAGATTGACTTCGATAGCCTTTAGCCACTAAGAACGAGATAAAGCGCTTTGTTCCTGGAAAACTATCTAAAGCTAAACCTAGAGTTCATGTACTACAGCAATGAGAAGCAGGCCTTCGTTCTTAACTCCATTTGTGGCATATTTGAAGATGCTTACACTGAGCTAAAGTCTCAACAGTAGGTACTCCCAACAATCTTCAGTTACATAAGATACATAATAAGGTCAGTAGGGAATGACCCTATTCCGGATGACAAAGACGAGGATAGTTATAGGCGGGACATTTTGAATGCTGCTAAATTATCCAAACTGATTTCCTTGGTGTGCCTAGGTTAAAAGGGGTCAAAAAAATTGCGCTACATTGAGTAGCTATTCTAAGGTGAGTAAGTTACGCTTGACATATTTTTTGGCAAATGCATCGAAATACTAATGATTGTGGGCTATTAAGGGAGGGCATAGTTTCAAAGATGGTAGACTTTCTTTGAGGATAGCGATGTCAGCATTACAACCATTTATGAACTTTTCTATAAAATTCTCATCCTTTAAGCAACTTACTTTTAGGAACCAGAAAACTTGTTAAAAGCCGAAGGCTTTGATCGCCCAAATGAATTCTACGAACTGCTCTTTTGTGGATACATAATAAATTTTGTGAATAAAGCTAATCATTACGACCTCAATATGCTAGCCTTTGCAGCAATTGCTTAAGCAGAGAAGACAAATTAATAAGAAAATGGCAACAATCCTAGACTAGTCCTTGAAACAATACTCTAAAGCTTGTCCTCTTTGGCCGAACAAGAAATCACAATACTTGACGCTTAAAACAGGCAAACTACTAGGAATGCGTTGTAGCTGGTAGCGTAAAAAATGCTAGAGATTAAGTAGAAAGGTCCAAAGGCTCTATTGGCTTTTGGGGATCTGATTGTCACACTTCTTCATTACAGTACAGATCTGTTGAGCAATATGTGGGTAAGGGCTATGGTATCATCTTCAAAAAAGTTAGTTGAGAATTACCACGTTTTGGTACTTTACTAATACACAGAAACGATCCAAAGAATTTTGGAGTATTTTCACTTAAGAAAAGAATATTTATTCAACATTTAAGAGTACTTCGAGTTGAAGTGCATCAATTCGTACCTACATACAGCTTTGGCATTCCAATACGACCGCGATAAATCGTAGTTTTTCAACAAGTTCATGAACTGTAGGAAATACGATTAGGTCCTTTTGGCTATTAAACTGATCAAGAGCATGAGTTTGCTTTACCTAGACTAAAAGTAGAACTAGTTGGAGGCAGTTCCTTTCGAAATTAAAAACCTTTTGGAAAAGGAGAATAGGGCCAACGATTACCAGCTGGTTTTCGCCAAAGAGGCCACTTCCTATGCCTTTGCAATCGGAGTCATTTTGACCAGTAATCAATTCACCTTGCATCCAAAGCTAAACAAAGACTATCCCACCTTTAAAGACGAAGCCTACGATTGTTTAATCAACTTACACAAAATCAGTCGCTCTATGCATTTTGATATGAACTTCAAAATCTACTCTCTGTACAATCGAGCTTAGTAGGCAGAAATGAATGAAAGATTTAACATACAAAACAAGCTAATTTAGAGCATCAAAAATAATCCAACTTTCCTCAATTTCGAGTTTTTGAGGTGCATCTGCGGAGATAAAGCGAGCTACAAGAAAGGAATGATTGTAAAACTAGCGAGTAAACCAACAACTATTCAAACCATAGAAAGCTAAACGCGATTTTTGTTGGCTTACTGGAAGACAATGCCTTAACACGCCCATAAAACTATCATTACCGATGAATGGGCATACTTGGACTCTTTTTTGAAAAAAATCAGAAATTTCCTCAAAAAAATTGACCTGACTAAACATATATTAATCCTGAAAAAAGCTCTGAGAAACATCTTTTAGCTATCAATATTTCTCAAGAAAAGGAATCTGGAGTTGTACACAGAATTACTGATAAATTATAAGTAGTTTTTCATTGATTCCAAGATCAATAACTTGGCAGGAGTGGACCATTTTCCAACAATCAACTAAGCGATGTCATATGTTTTCAATATCAAGCATTTCCTACCCTCCCACCTCTTTCAGCGCTTTACCAAAGATTAACAATTTCAAGTATCTCTTGCCAACTATGTGTTCCATTGCCTTCAAGTCAGAGACCATCTGAATGAAAACAAAAGAGCTGAGAATCAGACATTGTTTTTAGCTGAACTTGGAACAGCCTGCATTATGGACATTTGCCCATAATCGAATGTATCAAGAAGCTGGCTCTTACAAATCTTTAAAAAAGTGATGCATATAGTAGAGATAGAAGGAGATATGGGCTTAAACTAAATAGTGCTTTTGACAATGTTAGGCGGCAAACTCGGAAATGAAATTCCGTCTGCTCAAGTAAACCTCAAAGGGGATTATTGGCAGTTGATTGCGAATGCATTAAGGCCTGAAGCCAATGTCGCAAAAGCACTCTTATTAGACTTCTAGACTATCCTTCTGAGACATTAGGTCTTCTTCGTCAGCTTCTGCCACTACTTCGTCAAACTGTCAAAAACCATCGAACTAAGTAAGTTGCTCAAAGAAGACCATATTAAGCTCAATAACAGCTTTATGATGATAATCAAGATGCTGCTCCTGGAAAGCATTAGGTAAAAAAAATCGTACTATATCATTTGGATCATTTAGATATACATTGAGATTATCTTTAATCAACAAATTTCAAAACAGCAGCAATTTTAGGTATATCGTTAGATTCGTTCCCTTTTTTTAACCTAGAAAGTCATTTTCAATCGCATACATCAGCTTTTAGCGGCTATACACATAAAGATGGGCCTTGATAGTAGCGTAATATAGTTTAAAACCCAATAAAGCTAAGAAAAATTCACTATTAGCCAAAAGCTAGAACTGTTGACCTTTATTAAGTTCATTACTTTTCTTTATTTTGACGAAAGACTCGAACTTTTAAAAGGTCGTTCTTAAGAGTCTATCCATTTGTAAGAAGTTGAAAAAGAGATCTCTAAAAAGTTCGAACACTTTCAGCTGTTGATGTTCAAATCAATGCCCTTATTATCCAAACTTCTCTCTGTCGGACTTAACCAGATAAGCATTGAAACTCAAGCAGAAAGAACTTTGTCAGTGGTCAAAATCAATCAGTTTGCGCTTCATCCTGCACTGTTTAACGAGCAAGGAAAGCTGAATGAAGATGAACTAAAGGTAAGGTAGATCTTAGGTATTAAAAGTGTGAATGAAGTTTGGAGCGAAAACTAGACAGTGCTAAGTTTGTTCAACGAAGTGCTCAATTATTAGCTGATTTCTACGTCAACAGTGTGGATTTCTTTGATGGTTCAACTCACCCAAAAGTCAGTTGTTCTTCATCCCTCTCTCTACCAAGATGATAATTTAGAACCAACGATCAAGAAAGTTGCTTTGTTTTTGGAAGCAGTCCTCAAAAAGATGGACAACTACAAAATATCTTCCATCTTTGCCAGCTAAATCTTGAGCCAGTTCAATATTTGCGTCTATAAGTCACAAGTCATAAGTAGAGAGATGCATTTTACGAATTCCAAACTACTCAGTTCCCACATAGACATCAGCTTTCAGCAGGTTACTTCCAAATTGACAGAAGTTGCTATTGTTTTCATCAAAATGCTAGATTATTTAGTAAATCAGACAAAAGTGTTGAAAAATAGTGATAGTATCGGCTATCCCAAAATCATCAAGCAAGTAATGCCACTTTTATCAATGATTGAAAGTGTGGATCCCAGCTTCGCAGAAGACGTATTTAATCTGAATAAAAAGGGCTACTCTTGGTCAAAAACACTTTGAAAAAGTAAAGTTGATGTTATGTATTCACTTTTATTTACAAAGTTTACAATTTTTTGTTTAGTTGCATCATTACTAAGTAGTTTTCCTAAATCAAGCACTTTAGTGGCTTATTATCTTTTATAATTTTGCAAATGATTAAGTTCTGGAATTCAATTTCACACAAATCATTCTATCGAATTAGACTCAAACTAAGTTGCGAAGTTTCCTCCAGCTTCTTAGAGTTGTTCATTAACGTAGTATTACTATTCTTATTCAGTAATCCAGCCTTATTCGTCCTCATTTTCTTCCTTTTCTGTGCTTTTCTTCAGAGTTTCTTTCTTCTTCAGCAAAAAAGGTAAGCCTTTTACTTGATTAGGCCGAGTTTTCTTTGGTGAAGGCTATCCTAAATCGTTAAGCTGTTAGGGCATGTACTGAGCATCCATGTTAAGCCCATAGACTTAATCAGCATAAGGATTGGGGTCTTATTCAAAGTAGCCTTGGAAGCCAATATTTTATTGATTGTAATCTTAGCCATCACTTGGCTCAGAGTAGCATTCTTAGTTATGATAATCCCTTCCATGGAAACGGTCCATGGCTTCATATGGCAGCTATGGAGACTAGCCATTTTAGTCCTTCTACCTTTCCATCTGCTACAACATCTTTGTGAAGGTATTGATTAGTGATTTTTATAGGAAAACTGCCCTATTGATGACTTGATGAACTATTATTTCTCCGTCTTTGGTCTCATGTTCATGGCTGCATTTGATTTTGCCAGTGCTGAATTCACCGAATAGCACAAGTTCAGGATGAAGAAATTGTGTAAACATTATTAAAACAAATTATGCCTAATAATATAAGCTTTCATTGAAGCCAATCATTCACTTTATCTGCACCTAAAATTGACCTTTAATATAGACTCACTTGATTTCATTTTTCTCCTTTTTTGAAATCTAGACATTTCTGCTCTTCTTGATGTAAAACGCTTTTAAAGATAAAATTAATCAATCTATGAGGAAATAAATAATCAAGGTTTTGCAAAGAAAACCGGAACCTAAGTAAAAATAAGATAACAGCTTTCATAATAGGTCTAGAGGGGAAGTGCTTTTGTCCAATAAGCTTTAAGACCAAAAAGCTTTACAGATTGGCTATTAAACGAATGATTAACTGGGCATTGATTTTTTCAATAGGTCAAAAGAGGGATTCAACAAGGAGCCCAAAGACTTACTGCACAAAATTAAGGCAGTTCAAAGAATAAGCCTTACCCCATTTTAAGAAAGTAAGCTGCAAGAGTCAGTAACTCTGGTTAAAGATGTTCATACCTAAAGATTAGCTTTAGAAGAAAAGCTTAAAGAAGAAAAGCTTAAAGAAGAAAAGCAAAAGAAACAAAGAAAAGAAGTGAAAGGTGAAAATCCAGAATCTTTCAGATTGATGTTCTAGCGTACTAAAGAGGAAAAGTAAAAGCTAGAAATGCATTTGAAGGTACAAGAGGTCGAAACTCAACTTTTGAGGAAATAGCTAGGCGTCTATTTGAAGTAAATTGACATCTTAAAAGAGAAAAATGTGCAGTTGCAGGAAGAAAATGTTAGACTAAGAAGTTAGATTTAGCACAACAAATCAAAAGTAAAGTAATTGAGGGAATAGCATCGAGAAAGTGAAGACTATAGTTTATCAAAGTTGATAGAACTTCAAGAGTACATTGAAAACTTGAAGTGTTAAAACGAGGAATTGCTAAGATAAAGGGAAAATCCTGAAAAACTTAAGCAAATGTAAAATTAAACAAAACAAAGAGATGGAGAGTACAAATATCTCACCTCTTATGCATAACCAAAAAGGAATAATAAAATTGAGCTCTTTTCAGCTACTTTGAAAGTTGTAGTTTCACCTTCCCAGCTAAATGGCAAATCGCTCATAGAACAAAAGTCTAAAGATTTACAATTAAATTTGTTAGATGCAGAGAAAAGGTACACAATCAGCATTAATAATATCAGGAAATAACACTAAGAGTAGATTGCCAGCTTAAAACAAACATTTTACAAAAATTTGAACTTCTACCGTGAAATGGTAAAAAATTGTGGACCCATTTCAGGCAAAAATGGAATCAAAGATGAATAAACCTTATAATAGAACAAATCGACTGAAGACATTTGCTGTTATGAAAGTATACCTGAATAGTAGTAAAAAAAGGACTAGCAAGATGATGAATGATAGTTTTAATTTTTTATTTACCAAATAAAAAGCTCCTAAAGTGCATAAAGCATTGGTTCTTTTATCTCCTGATTCAAGTAACTAAGATTTTAAGAACATCATATAAAGCAATCTAGGGTGGTATCAAATTTCGAGTTCCACCCTTTTATAGAGGTAATCTGCATATAAGCATCCTTTTTTTATTTTACCTTCTGCAGCGCATTCAAGCACTCACGAATTCTGTGTTCTCTTTGCTTTCTTTAAAAGGATTACTGTGGAAGATATTCAAACTGGGCAGCTTTTCTCACCTTTAGTGCTTCCATGATTCTTCTATCTTGAAGAATGGTTTCAGACTAAGCACAGGGCATCTATTGGCATTAAGTTTTGACCTTTGCCTGTTTATGCTTGGACCTATAATACTTTTTGTGATGGTTGTTAACAATTGAAAAACAAAAGTGATTGCTTACGCTTGGTTCTTCTATGACCTTCAGTTTCTTTTTGGGTTGTCCTTTTCTCTTGGTTTGGATATTAGCATAGATGAACTTTTATTTGATGTTGATTGGGACACTTTCAGAGTGGTTTATAGAGATGTTTTAAACAAGGTTGTTCTTTTTTTTTACAATCTTTGTGTTACTTTCCGGACTTATCTTTTAAACAGAGTCTGGCTTGTTCTCTAGCTCTAAGATGGGTCTATCTTTTTTGCATTTTTTAGACTCTGTGGTTTTACTATGCTGGGAGCGATAGAAGTAAGAGTTGCGAGTGAATTCCGACTACAGGCTTTTCACAATCTGCTCCTTTTTAATCAAAATTTCTTGCGAAGTAAATGATTAAGTTATTTTGGGAAAAAACACACTTTTTTAAGGCCTATTTTACATGATATTTTTATTGATTACTAAACAATTCGAGTGACTTATCCTCGAAAGCTTATCACCTTAGAAAGTTGATTATGATGAGCTGATGATAATCATTTGTTAGGCTGCTCTATGAGCTGTTTCATCTTTTTCTTACTAACTTTCTTGTTTCTGTAAACCTTGTAGTCTTGCAAGATCTTGTTGAACACGGAAAGTCCTCCTTTTTCATCATCTATCCCTTGTTCCATGAAATCATCCCTCCTCTCCTCCTTAATCGAGCTAATCTAGTCGAAAAGCCTGGGAGGAACTCCTTAATCCTACATTTTAATCTCTCGTTTGAAACCTCTCGGCATATCCATCTCATCAAGAATGTCTTCAATTTTCTTATTGTCTTCATATTTTTCCGCAGGTGGCTAATCATTGTTTAGACTGATCTCATCGTCAATTCGCCTCTCCTCAAGGTTGCTGCCTTTCGCAGCTTTCTTTCTCAGTCTCTTCTTCACTGTGGTGGGTGAGACTTATTCCCTCTCATTGCTTTTGCCTCCTTTTCTTTTGACCTTTTCTTACTAAATTCTTTAGAGAGTGTTGTCGAAATAGGAACTTGGCGATTCTTTTCTCTGATGCCTCGATAATTGGCTGTCTCTAATGGCTTTGATTCTATTACCCTTCGCAGATTCGAGGCGAGAGTCTCTAATTTCAACTATACTTTTTTAGTCAATTAAGTCTTTTCGAGCCAAAATCCCTTCCTAAACTCCACTGAACTAGTCATCAATTTGGTGGAGCATGGTGGAGTTGTTTTTCTCCCTATTGTTGGCAGCTTTTGTCTGATCTCTAAACTTCTTGAGTGAGCTGATTTTGAGCTACTTTTCCTCAACTTGTTCCTCGCTTACCTGAATCTAATGCTAGAAGATGTTGAAAGAAGACTTAGGCTCTTCAATTGCTAGCTTGCTGTTTGTGGTGTTTGCTTGCTAGTGGCGAGTGTTGTAAATCTTCTGCCTATATTAGGCTTGCTTTTTCTTCCTTTCATTAGCTTCTTATATCTATTTTTGCTTCACGTGCTCCCTATAGGCTTAACTTTTGAGGACATTCACTATAAAGCAGATTAAGTTGGTCAAAAGTGCCACACAGACAATCACCACCAGCACTATGTCCAAAGAAACCAAATTGATAGAAGACAGTGTTGCACCTGCCAGACCTATTGCAGCTATTACTACATAGAGTAATGCCAGAATCATTAACTTGATTGTTCGAATAGCTTTTATCGTTTAGTTCTTGGTTATGAGTAGTGTTAATAGGTATCCCAAGGCTGCTCCCAAAAGTAGCCCTGCCCTGATTTTGGGAGTTTGAATGTTCACAACCAGGCTGAAGACTATTGCGAAAAAGATGCTCAAGATAGGAAGATGAGTATGTGTGATATGATTACTGTGGAGCACAGTGTTGACTGACTAGTTGGAAGGGGTCAAATCATAGTAGCGAATGATAGTTTATTGGCTAGTTGTATCTAGCATGGGTTCTTCACCTTCTTCAGTCCTAGGATCGTCTCGGTCTCTAGACATCTAATGAGTTCTTTACTTCTCTTTCTCTTTCTACTTTGAATACTTCTACTTTGACTACTCAAACTAAAACATAATGTTGCTGATTTCATTCTTGCCCTTCTATTGCTGGTTTACTCCCGTTACGTGGGTGAAATCTGGGACGATCTTACGATCTAGACTGAGTTCAGACATCGACTTGTAGTAGTAAACACCTTCACATAGTATCCACACTAAAGTGAAAAGACTGGCCATCCAACTATATGAGGACTGGTAAGATGTGTAGGGACTCCAGAAGAAAGTGCAAAACGAACTGAGCAGCAAATCATAGGAAAAGGCGAAGACGAAGGATGTCCTATAATAATGCCAGTAGTTTTAGCTATTCTCATCTGAAAAGGCTTTAACAGCCAGGCCTATCAAGCTAATGAGTATGAGCAAGACTTGGACAGCTGTTGAGGAGAAGAAGTTGGACCTGTAGTTGAATTAATAGAAGTTGATGGTTTGATCCTGCAAGGTTTCGCCAAAAGGGTAGATGAAAGGCTGCAGTCCTTTGAAGGATTGGCCTGAAAGCAAAGTGATGTTGTAAAGACCCAGTCCACCCAAAATGTATAGTATCGTAATCGAATTCAGCGCATCAATGATCAGCAGCATAACTTTGAGTCTTTTGATCAGCACTACTCCTATCGCCACAAGTATCCCCACATGAAGGGCCGATATGAGTCCTACGATGTATTGTGAGTAGATTTGGGAGTTTTGCTAGCTAACGTAAATGGCAGGTGGGGTGGTTTGGATGGGGACACTGAGGGACAGACTCAATGAGATGTTTAGCTGAAGAGTGGTGCTTTGAAGGTCTCGGGAGGAAGTGTAGGCGAGTAGCCGAGAAATGGGAGACTTCACGCTGATGCTGAGTTGCTCATTTTGCGGAGATTGATAGTAAACAATAATGATCTGATAGATAGTATATTGGGCGTTTAGAGAGTTAACTGTGTATGCGAAATTGGTGATTGTGCTGAACTTCAATATGAAGTTTCCCTGGATTAGTCTGAGGCCCACAGTAAGCTGAACCCATAGGATCACTGTGTGATTGGATGGATAGCTTTTCATTGAGACCAGTGTCAGGTTTGGAGTCTTTATCAGCTGGCAGAGGTTGCTGGGACATCTCCATCCCGTCTCAATCGTACAGACTGAAGAGCAGCCATCTCCGTTAAGGGTATTGCCGTCATCGCAAAGGTCTGTGATAACAATACCATCGCCACAAAGATCCTTGCACCTGCCCGTAGTCTTATCATAAACGTAGCCCGTAACTACTGTGCAGTTGCCGCAAGTATTGTTTTTGAGGAGGTAGCCGGGTTGGCAGGTGAGTGGGCCAGTGGAAAGGCAGGTGAGGCTGTTGGCAAAGTTAGAGCTGCAGTTGAGGCAGCCAAGAGTACTGTCCACATACTGGCCGTCAGCACACTGCAGTTTCTGGCAGACCCCGTTCTTGAGGATATAGTTTACAACGCAAGTGATGCAGTCGAGGGCAGTTGAGCCTGAGCAGGTGAGGCAGGACTTTTGGCAGGGGTAGCAGTAGTTATTGGCGAAGTAGTAGCCAGCAGAACAGCTCAGACAGGAAGTTGAGCTGTTGCAGGTGACGCAGGGCCACACGCAAGCCAGGCACGTTTGGCTTAGTTGGTAATAGTACTGAGGACACGAATTCACGCACACTGAGTAGGACGAGTTGTAGGCGAAGATGAAGTACGGAGACGCGCAGCTACTGCACACAGTAGTTGACACTGGGCAGCTCAGGCAGTTCGAAGGGCAACTCACACACTTCCTGCTCGGGTTGCTTTGGTTGGTGTAGTAGGAAGGGCAGGTCGTGTAGCATGAGTTGTTGAGGTAGTAGCTGGTGTTGTCGCAGGAGAGGCAGTTGCTGGCCAAAGTGCCAAAGCAGCTGAGGCAGTTCGAGTAGCAGCCCAGGCAGTTCTGCTGCCCCAGGATCTCGAAGTAGCCCACCAGGCATGAGCATTGGTGAGAGTTGGTGAGGTATCTGTTGGCAGTGGAGTTGCAGAGCGTGCAGTAAGTGGAGGTGGAGTTGCAGGTCTGGCAGGAATAATGGCAGGGGTTGCAGACTGAGTTGTATCCTAAGGCCGCCCCTGCGGTGGCGTTTTAGTAGTAGCCGTAGAAGCAGACGCAGAAGTTGGTTCCCGCTGAAGAGTTAATAGTCTTGTTGATGTAGTTGGGACAGGTCTGGCAGGCGTTGGCCGCAATACAGGTCAGGCAGCTGGCATCGCATGCTGAGCACAGCTCAACTCCCAAGTCGTAGTACCCCGTCTTGCATGAGCAGAGGTTGCTGCTGCTGTTGAACACTCGGAAGTTGAGGCTGTTGCAGCTCGAACAACTGCTTATGTTCGAGCAGGTTTGGCAGGTGTAGTTGCAGCTCTTGCAGAGCAGGGAACTGTTGTCGTCGTAGTATTTGGGGAGGCAGAGACAGGATGTGAGGGAGAGTGCTCTGGTGGAGGGACAGGTCTGGCAGTTGGTGGGGTGGTTGCAGGTGAGGCAGGTGTAGTAGCAGGGCTGGCAGATGGCGTTGCCATTGTCGTAGTATTGGTCGATGCAGTCGCAGAACTGCGTGAGGTTGTTCTGCTGCCGGTGGCTGGTGTTCAGATCGCAAGTGGAACAAGATTGGACGTTGAGGCAGGTTGCGCAGGTATAGACGCACGCCAGGCAGACTGCAGTGCCATTGTCGTAGAAGCCTTGGATGCAGCCACAGGCGGGGATGGTGCTTCTGAAGTTGGCAGAGGAGCAGAGCGTGCAGTTACTTGGGTCGCCCTGGCAGGTCACGCACTGGTAGCCGCAGGTCGAGCAGACAGGCTGGTTGGTTGTGCTGTAGTAGCCGTTGGAACAGGGACAGTTGGAGCCGTTGAGCACTCTGAAGGTAGAGCTCAGGCAGGAGGTGCAGCTGCTCGAACTGCCACTGCAGCTGTAGCAGCTGTAGTCGCAGGACGCGCAAACAGTGGAGGCCAGAGTATCATAGTAGTAGTAGGTGGGACACTGGCAGCTATTGTTGCCAGTGTTGAGCACCCTGTTGGAGGTGGGGTAGCACGAAGTACAGCTGGTGCTGCTGTTCACGCAGGTCAGGCAGCTGTAGGAGCACTTGATGCACACCTTGTTACTATCCTAGTAGTACCCTGAAGCGCAGATGCACAGGCCTGAGGCGTCGTAGATCCTGTTCTTGGTGTTGTCGCAGGTGAGGCAGACTCCTGATTGGTTGCAGGTCAGGCACGAGTACTGGCAGGACTGGCAGGTCTGGTTGGAGAGGTCATCGTAGTAGTACTGCATACAGAAGCAGAAGGTGGCAGTGAGGTAGCGATGGAGGGTGGAGTTGCAGGTGGAGCACTGGGTGGAGGACACGCAGGAGGCGCAGGAGTAGTGGCAGCCGCTGCAGTTGGCTGACCCTGCGATCGAATACAAGGCTACAGGACAGATGCAGGCCCCAGAGGATAAGATGCGCACGCCCACGCAGCCCGTGCAGACAGAACTGCTGGTGCAAGTGCTACATTATGAAGGGCACTGCTAGCAGTAGTTGCCGTTCGTGTAGTAGTTGACCGTGCATACGCACCTGGAGGTGTTGGACAGGTAGCGGGTGGACGAGCAGGTCAGGCAGGTGGTCCCGTTGGAACACGTCAGACAGTCGTAGGGGCACGCGATGCAGGGCGAGTTGCTGCCGTCGTCGT
>Ga0316217_10004228_pt1 | contig 15710 bp, 14 predicted proteins | sample 1anoAmetaG_FD_203633 | JGI IMG/M metagenome (GOLD analysis project Ga0316217, IMG submission 203633) | Freshwater microbial communities from Trout Bog Lake, Wisconsin, USA - 1anoA | ecosystem: Environmental > Aquatic > Freshwater > Lake > Hypolimnion/Profundal zone | place: USA: Wisconsin... | reverse complement strand
GAATCCAGCGCTCACCACCCCCAACGAAAGATCAATTATTTATGTTACAAAGCATCAAACAACTCTACGGAAACAAACTCGGGGCGTCGGATGGCGACCTCGGCCACGTGCAGGATTTTTATTTCGACGATCAAAACTGGACGGTGCGTTATGTCGTCGCGGACACGGGAAGCTGGTTGCTGGGACGCCAGGTGCTCCTCTCGCCCCATGCTTTCGGCGGCTGCCCGCCCGCCGGAAAAGTCATGCTGGTGAAGCTGACCCGCAAACAGATTGAGGACAGTCCCGCAGTGGAAACGCACAAGCCGGTGTCGCGGCAATATGAAGAAGAGTATCATCGCTATTATGGCTGGCCTTATTATTGGGAAGGCGACGGGCTGTGGGGTGGCATGAGGGGGTTTCCGATTTTGGCACTGCCGCCCAATTTCCCCGCCGTCCAACCGCCGGCCGCCACTGGTCCAGCCTCCGAACGTGCCGATGCGCACTTGCGCAGCACCCAGGCCGTGAGCGGCTACCACCTTCAGGCTACCGATGGCATCGTCGGCTTTGTCTGTGATTTCCTGATGGACGATCCGAGCTGGGCCATCAATCAATTGGTGATTAAAACCGGCCACCGGTTCACTGGCAAAGAGGTGCAGATTCCCATGGGCCAGGTGGAACGCATCAGCTACAAGGAATCCACCGTATTTGTGAAACTCACCAAAGACGCGGTCGAGAAGAGTCCCGAACACCGGCTGGTGCCAAACGGCGCGGCCATTCCCGCCCCGCACCCCCTCGCTTTATGACCCACAATAAATATCCCCAGCATCCAGCGCCAGCTCCGGCCGGCGCGCCGCTGCCAACGGGGGCAGCGACCGTGAATCCACCGGAGTCGGATTTTACGCCCTCCCCGGATGAAGTGGCCAGGAAGGCCTATTTTACCTATGTGAACCAAGGTTCGCGGGATGGCCACGAGGTGCAGCATTGGCTGGCAGCGGAGGCGGAGCTGATCGCGGAACGCAAACTTACCCGTATCCACGGGTTTCACAACCGGACTTGAAAAGTTTATGAAACAAACGGTATCCAAATTCGCGGCGATTTTACAAACGCCGGTGTTTCCGCAAACCCTGCACCAATTCCGGCCAACCAAAGCTGCCGCAAGTCCAAAGCCCGCAAAGCGGGACAACATTTTTTCCAAGTCCCGCGACCTGCGCGAGGATCGCGGCATACGGGAAATGAAAACATCGCACAACGACGAAACCACGCACGCCCGGTGAGCGTTGCACCGTGAAGCTAAGAGTAGCGCAGGCGTCCCGACTGCGGGTTCGGGCACCGTCCCGGTGCCCGTTTCCCGTCGCGCCGGCTCATGGTTCCCATGCACGGCTCTCTTGGTCGCGGAGCGACCCCTTGCTGGTAGCCGTGGGTTTCAACCCACGGAAAGGGATATCCCAACCCTCCCGCGTCGCGTCGCGTCGCTTGAATTCACGTTCACAAATGCCATTCTACCTATTCGATTCTCTGGCTTCGGCCTGCTTGGGTTTGGGCGTTCAACCGTCGCTCCGCGACGGTGGCCAGACAAAAATCGCGCGACCGTGGGTTGAAACCCACGGCTACCAGCAGATGTCGCTCCGCGACTAACTTTATTGCCACCCACCACGGGCTTCCTTTTTCTGGCGGCGATTGCCTTGGCCGCCTTCGGGATGCTATATTTCTTCATGCCGGAAACACGCGGCCAACAATTTCCAAAACCGGCCTGACCGAACCAATTTTATGAGCACCATCCTTTTGCTGTGTTGTTCGAATGTCTTTATGACCTTCGCGTGGTATGGTCATTTGAAATATGGCCATTCGTGGCCGCTCTGGAAAGCGATTCTGGTTTCTTGGGGAATCGCTCTGCTCGAATATTGCCTGGCCGTGCCGGCGAATCGTTTCGGCTATGTCCATTTCTCGGGGTACCAGCTCAAGATTATTCAAGAAGTCATCACGATCCTCGTCTTTATCATGTTTGCGACCACGTTTCTGAAGGAGAAACTCGCGTGGAATTATCTGGTGGCATTCATCTTGCTGGGCGTGGCGGCGTTTTTTGCCTTTGCCTTCAAGACACCCGGCCCGGCAACGTGAACGAACGGGACGACACCTGAAACCATCTCGTCTTGCCGGAGCGCGGCTGAAGCCCGCGTTCCGTTGGAGTTTTTAAAACCGGCCAATACAAACTAGGCCGCTACCGCGCACGCTTCCGGATTGGTGCGGCTGATGATTTCGCGCGCGTGAACAGTTTCCACCTCGGTGCCGTGGGCAATCAGGACATACTTGCCAGACGTAATGGCCGTCTCGTATTGCAGAATGCTGTCTTTGGGGATGCCCATGCCGTAAAGTCCGGCGCCCAGCGCGCTCAATCCGCCCACCACCACCGCGCTTTCCAGGGCGCCGACGATGTAACCGACAATGGGTCCCGCGAATAGCAACGGGCCGACCCCGGGAATCACCAGGAATGCGGAGCCAAACAACAGGCCCCAGAATCCGCCCCAGAAGGCACCCAATTTGCCCCAGTACTTCATGCGGTCGCCGGTATTGTAATAGCCGATTACGTTCTCGTCCGTGTGATAATCGCGGCCGATGATGGATAGTTTTTTCATGTCAAAACCCGCCTGCTGGAGTTCCTTGACAGGGCGGTTTCGGCTTCGAGGTGGGATTTAAAAATCGCCACGATGGAATTGGTCTTGGTCATACTGTTTGTTTTTTTGTCTTGCTGTTGATGTTTATACTGGAATTGACACTTTAGGTTGGCGGCTGGCGGTTGGCCATGGGGTGAAACCCGAACGTGCCGTTTTTCGGCATGGGGAAAACACCCCATAGCCGTCACCAGCTTCTTCGCCTAGCCTGCTAGCCGTACGCAATGACCTGTGAACGTCCCAACATGAAAGATGAAACATTGCTCATTGAGGTGAAAGTGGCGGTCGGCCTGCTGGCGGTGACCATCATCGCGCTCACTTTGATGCTGGGTCATACCCTGTGGCGGAGCGTAGCTCACAAATTAACGCGGAATCACAAACTGATCTCAAATCATGAAGACCGAATTTTCCAACTCTCCTGCCACTGAACAGGAGCCAAACGCCAGTCCCATTGCGACCGCTGCCGCCGAGTCGGACGCGCTTGTGAAAGATCTCGCGGAACAAAAAGATTTGCATCTGCGTCTGACCGCCGACTTTGAGAACTTCAAGCGGCGCAGCCGGTTGGAAAGCGAAGCCCGCGCGGTCGCGCAGAAGGAATCCTTCATCATTGAACTGTTGCCGGTAATTGACAACCTCGAACGGGCGTTGGCCTCCGGGGCCACGCGGGACTCCAGCCAGTTTCATCAAGGAGTGGAGATGACCTTGAAGCAATTGCAACAATTGCTCCGCCAGCACGGGGTCGAGAGCGGAGATATCGTTGGGCAGCCGTTCGACCCGCACCGGCATGAAGCGCTTTCGCCGGGCCATGATCCGGCGCAGCCGGACCACGCCATTCTTTCGGTGCTCCAGCGCGGCTACCAGCGCGGCGAAAAGGTGGTTCGCCCCGCCAAAGTGGTGGTAAATGACCTGACCCTATCCAAGCCCGCACATCACCATGGCCGTTGAATTCAAGGATTATTATCGGGTGCTGGGGGTAACGCCCAAGGCCACGGACGAGGAGATCAAGAAGGCCTTCCGCACGCTGGCGCGCAAGTATCATCCCGATGTCGCCAAGGACAAAAAGACCGCGGAGGCAAAATTCAAGGAGATCAACGAGGCCAATGAGGTCTTGAGTAATCCCGAGAGCCGCCGGAAATTTGACGAGCTGGGCGCCAATTGGAAAGCCGGTGCTGAGTCGCGACCGCCGCCGGGTGGCGCCAGAGGCCGGCCCGCCGGACGAAGCAGTCCCGACCAGGAACAAGAGTTTCAATTCGAGGGCACAGGGTTCAGTGATTTCTTTGAGCAGTTTTTTGGCGGACGGGCCGGACGCTCCCGGGGTGGTGCGCCGTTCGACCCCCAGGAATTTGGGCGCGGCCGCCAGGGAGCCGAGCCGGCCTTGCGGGGGCAGCATATTCAAGGCGACATTCTCATCACCCTTAATGAAGTGCTGCAAGGTGCGATGCGCGCCATTTCGGTGCGGCGCACCAATGCTCGCACCGGGCGGGAAGAAACAGAAACCTACCAAGTGCGAATTCCCAAAGGAGTCCGGGCTGGCCAATCCATCCGGGTGCCGGGCAAAGGCGGAGAGGGAGTGGGCGGCGGCACGGCGGGAGACATTTATTTGCGGGTGCGCTACGCCCAACATCCCGACTGGCAGGTGCGTGGCGCCGATCTGGTGGGCCATTTGGAGTTGGCTCCGTGGGAGGCGGTGTTGGGCGCGACGGTTCCCGTGACGACATTGGAAGGCAGTGTTTCCGTGAAAATCCCCGCCGGTTTTCAGGCGGGGCACCAATTGCGCGTGCGTGGCAAAGGCTTGCCCGAGGGCGCTGCCCGGCGCGGCGATATTTACGTGGGGGTCTCCATCCAGACTCCGCCCCACATCGGCAAAGCGGAAGAACGATTATGGAAGGAATTGGCAGCCGCCTCCACTTTCAATCCGCGCAAAGCAACTGCAACCTAGAATCGCAAATATGGAACTCGATCTTGCCAATGCTGACCGGAAGCAAAACAAACAACTGATGTGAACACACTCGAAATCAAAGGCGACTGGAACATCACCAAGGGCAAGCTGAAACAGAAATGGGCCAAGTTCACGGATAATGACCTCCGTTATACCGAAGGCCAGCAGGAAGAACTGGTTAACCGGATTCAAAAAAGACCGATTCACCCAAGCAACAGGGAGTCAGCCTGTCAGTTCGTGGGTTGTAAATGCCTGACGAACTCTCTGGCGGCATGCGCAAGCGCGTGGCCATCGCCAGGGCGTTGGCTGTCGAACCGCAATTGACTCTTTACGTCGAAAATTGAGAGCTGGGAAAACCGGCTGGCTACCCGCCCGAATGGTATTCCAACTTCCCCAGAAGTTCAACGGTCACTGGACCGGCGGTTTTGGCGTGCACCAGTCGAATTGGCCCCGGCGGTTTTTTGCCCACGCGGCTTCATCGTGGCCCCGGTCCACCGGTTGGTCCTTGCCATAGCTGATGGTTCGAACTCGCGCGGCACCAACTCCGATTCTGACCAGCGCCTCGCGCACGGCCAGCGCGCGGCGTTCGCCGAGCGCGCGGTTATATTCCCCGGTCCCGCGCTCGTCGCAATGGCCTTCAATGAGCAATTCCGCGTTGGCATCGGCCTTCAGCGCCTCGGCGGCACTGGCCACATTCGCCTGTTCCCGGTCCTCAACCACCGCGCTGTCAAATTTGAAATGCACCGTGTAAGCCGCCAGTTTTTCGCGATCAATAACCTTGTTGGCGAGGCGCCCCCAATTCGTGGACGTGTGAATGGGCCCGGTCACGTAGGGCGGGGACGTGGGCGCAGCCGTGTAATTGCTCTCTGGCTGCCGGAATGGCTTGGTATTCAAATTCGGCGGCGGCAAATTCGGCGGTGGAATTGAATTGCCCGTCATGGCCGGAGGACTTGAATCCGCGTATTTGTAAGTATGGTCGTATCGGCAACCGGTGGTTGCGAGCATCGCAATCAATGAGAGAATTGACGGAAAAATAATTTTGTTTAGTTTCATAATTTTAGTTAATACTCTGGCAGAGGCGCCGGTTTTTGGCTATGGGGTATAACCCGGCCATGAACTGCGGAAGCGCCCCGCAAATAATGCACCAGCCGCCCACGGTTAATGAGCGGCTGGATTTCACCGGCGCGACGGCAGCTTAATTGCAGCCGCAAGTGGAGCATGATTCTTTGAGCGCCTTTTCAACCGCTTCGTGGGTTTCCCCCGTGCGCTTCTGAATCCGGCCAATCAGTTCGTCCTGCTTGCCCTCGACGTATTGGAGGTCGTGATCCGTGAGCTTGGCCCATTTCTGTTTCAGCTTGCCCTTGGTGATGTTCCAGTCGCCTTTCATTTCAAGTGTGGTCATATTTGTTCGTTTTGTTTTGTTTTGTTTTGTTGCTTGCTTGTTTTCTCATTCACCGTCCAACAGACGGCGGGAAATTCGGAACTACGGGCGCCGGTATTGCCGGGACCACTCTGGGTTGGATGGGATCCGGTGCCACGGGTATTCCCGGGGCGGCTTTCGGTTGAACGGGTTTCGGCATCGCGGGCAATCCCGGGATTGTCAGCGGCGGCATCGGACTCGGTATCACCGGCCTTGTGGGCCTCGGTGCTGGCTGAATCGGGATTGGCATTACCGATCCGGGATGACTTGGCACAGGTTGAATCGGGATTGGAATCACCGGCCCAGGCTGAACTGGCACGGGTTGTATCGGGACTGGGATCACCGGCGCGGGATTAACCGGCACGGGATGTACCGGTACCGGGTACCGCTTTTGGGATGGCTCTCCTTTGTTAATCGTTTGCGCCGGAGCATTCAAAACGACGAGCAGGCTCATCAAGGTCAAGGGCATTACTGTCCGCATAGTATTATTTGTCATATTTGTTTCATTTCGGTTGTATTGGCGGCCGTCAACTTTGTCCGGCCTCCAGCATTTGCCTTCAAGATAGATGCGAGGACACCGGTTTGCCATGGGGTGTTACCCGACTCGGATTCTTCATCTGGCTGGAACAGCAATAGTAGGGTTGTTGCTTGATTTCCAGCACAATAGGCAGTGTGATCTTAATCGGGGTGTTGGTGCGCGGAAGGCAAAGATTACCGCACCGCAGCCGGTGCGGTGTTTGTTTTGTTCTGCGTCTTATATGGCAAATTTGCAGGCCACGGACCATCTCCGAGAATTCGATAGCGTGAAGATGGCGCAAGGCTGTTACTCTTATGAAGTGCTCCACCCGTGACAGATTCATGATTGACTGGACCTGTCTTAAAGTGGCTGACACCGTTTGGCAACATTATGGCAGAATGGCTCAAAGTTGCGATGGCTGCAGTTCCGGCAATTGTGATAATAATCTTTTTCCTCAATAATTTATTCATGGCAGCAGGATAGCACCGCCTAGCAACGGTTCCTATAAGGTCTTCTCCCCATGGGTTAATCTCTGCGTCCGCTGCCACCGGTGAAGGCCTCGAACACCCAGACCAATATGAGGGCGGCGAGCACAATTGCCATGATGGTAATTGGCCACATATACAGCTATGGAAGCGCCATGCTTGGCATACGCCGCATCCTATTCGCGAGGTTCAAATGCGGTCTATGGGGTGTTTTACCCATGCGGGTAACACCCCATTGTTCCGGGAGGAATTCAATGGTATTCTGGAAACATGAAATTCAATAAGCACACGTTTCTCCCCGGTTCAAACCCGACAATCAAGGTGGCGCGGCGCACCACCAACTTGTTCACTTGCGCGGCACTCGGTCTGCTGGTCAGTTGCGCGACCCAACCAGAGTTCCATGTCGTTTCCGCCCCACCGCCACCGGCGCCGGTTCGCTCGATTACGACCACCACCACGACCACCACTCCGGACACAGTGCCTGCCGTGGTCGTTGGCAGTTCCGGCAACATCCTGGTCACCGCCGCCACGCCCGCCGTCAGCACCACCATAGTGACCGTGGCCCCGCCGGCCATCCAAACGGAGGCCGTGCTGGCGCAACCGTCGCCCAAGTATGTCTGGCTGGCAGGCTTCTGGTCCTGGCGCAACGATCGTTATGAATGGATCGCAGGCCACTGGCAACTGCCGCCGAGTTCATCTGCTGTCTGGGTCGCCCCGCGCTGGGAACAGCAAGGCAATGCCTATCGGTTCACCGAGGGCTACTGGAATTGACTCTCAAAACCAGATTTACCCGACCGGTTCGTGATTACGTGCAAATCCTTTAACTGCGGTGAAGTGGCGAGCAGAAAGCCCAGGGGGGTTGTGGTCGGCCTTCCTTCAATACCATGGAAGGCGAAAGCAATCCGGCAGGTTCCACTGATTGCCTGAAATGTTCCAGGATTTGTCACACACGGCGATGGTGGGGAAATAAAGCCTGTCTTCGGACAGGCTTTATTTTTCGGGGGTAGGGTTTTACCCCATAGCGAAATCGCCACCGCCACCATAATGTGAAGTCTGGTAAATGTGCCGATGGCAGCATAATTGTTTTTTAAACTCACTGTCCACCGGCTACAACCACAAACCAAAAACGCAAAAAAGAAAGAATTATCATGTTAAGTACCGTCAAAAGTTTAAAGGGCTTCCAATTGGACAGCTTGGATGGGGACGTGGGCAAGGTCAAAGAATTCTATTTCGACGACCGGCATTGGACCATCCGTTATCTGGTCGCGAACACAGGAACCTGGCTCCTCGGGAGACAGGTGCTGATCTCCCCGTATGCGCTGATCAACATAAATACTGGTGAGCGAACCATTGCCATTGACCTGACCAAGGAGCAGATCAAGGCCAGTCCCTCCTTGGATACGGGCAAACCGGTGTCCCGCCAATTCGAGGAAGACTACTATGGCTATTATGGCTGGCCAACGTATTGGTATGGTCCCAGAAACTGGGGGGCTTATTCTTACATTCAGCGTGACCGGCTGAATTGGGGACAAGTCAAACCGAGTGGCAAACCATGGGATCATCATTTGCGCAGCACCTGCGCGGTGAGTGGTTACAATGTCCAAGCCCTGGATGGGGAACTTGGCCACATTGAGGATTTTATCGTGGATGACGAGACGTGGGCGATTCGTTATCTCATCATCAATACGAGCAACTGGTGGGCCGGAAAAAAAGTTCTGGTTTCGCCGCAATGGATTGAGCGCGTCAGTTGGAGCCAGTCCGAAGTCTTTGTCAAGCTGTCCCGCCAGGCGATCAAGGAGTGCCCGGAATTCACCGCGGCATCTCTGCTAACCCGGGATTATGAAGTTGGTTTGCACGGACACTACAATCGCAAGGGCTACTGGGAGGATGAACTGGTGAACAGTTAACAGCCCGATAAAGATGTGGCAGCCGACATGAAGCGGCATTAAATAATTGGTCCCAAAGAAGTTCGAGCCTCCTCGTGTCGGCTGCCTCATCGAAGCACTTTTTTATGCCATTTGCTCCGCCGCTTATCATGCCGGCTACGGTTGTTGCCGCAGCCTACGATTCCTCTGGCGGCCTCACCAGTGATGAGGCCCGCCTTCGCTTGGAAAAGTCGGGGCCCAATTCCCTGCCCGATACCGCCTCGCATCCGGCGCGAAGGGCGCTGGAAAAACTATGGGCGCCCATTCCTTGGATGTTGGAAGCTGCCATCGTGCTGGAGCTGGTGCTTGGCAAGTATGGCGAAGGCGGGATCATCGCGGTGCTTCTGGTGTTCAACGCCGTGCTGGGCTTTTTCCAAGAGGGGCGAGCCCAGATAACCCTCGCGGCTCTAAAATCGCGGCTGGCGCTGACCGCCTCGGTGTGCCGCAGTGGCGTGTGGCAGAGCTGCCCGGCCGCCGACTTGGTGCTGGGTGATGTCGTTAAACTTTCGCTCGGCCATGTCGTGGCGGCGGATGTAAAACTGACCGGGGGAAATGTCCTGCTCGATCAATCCATGCTCACCGGCGAGTCCATCGGCACTGAAGCGGGTCCGGGTTACCAAACTTTTGCCGGGGCATTGGTGCGCCGGGGCGAAGCGGTCGCGCAAGTCACGGCGACGGGCATTCACACAAAGTTCGGTCGCACTGCTGAACTGGTTCGTACCGCCCATGTAGTCAGTTCACAACAGAAGGCCGTGTTGCGGATGGTGCGCAATCTGGCGGTGTTCAACGGTATTCTGATCCTCATTCTCGTGGCGTATGCGTTGGCCCATGCGATGGCTGCGGGTGAGATCATTCCTTTGGTGTTAACCGCGATTCTGGCATCCATTCCCGTTGCATTGCCGGCCACGTTCACGCTGGCCAGTGCGTTGGGGGCGCGCGCCTTGGCCCGTCAGGGCGTTTTGCCAACCCGGCTCTCGGCGGTGGACGAAGCGGCCTCCATGGATGTGCTGTGCGCCGACAAAACCGGGACGCTCACTCGCAATCAGCTTTCCGTGGCCGCGATCCGGCCCCTGCCGGGCTTTGATGAGCCGCACGTCTTGACGATGGCGGCGCTCGCCAGCTCCGACGGGGGACAGGACCCGGTGGATCTGGCAATTCGTTCCGCCGCTGCCCAGAAAGTCTCCCCAAACCCGCCCAAATTAACTCATTTCTACCCCTTCGATCCCGCGACGAAAATGTCCGAAGCGACGGCGACCGATCCGAGCTTAGGGGTCGTACGCATCATCAAAGGCGCCTTCGCAGTCATCGCCGCTCTCGCGGTTCCTTCACCGACTGCAACGGCAGCGGCAAACGATCTCGAAGCACAAGGTTTTCGTGTGCTGGCCGTGGCCGCAGGACCGCCGGCGGCGATGCAACTCATGGGGCTGCTCGCCCTCAGCGACCTGGCCCGCGAGGATTCCGCCGCCTTGGTCACGGAACTCAAATCGCTTGGTATCCGCACCGTGATGGTGACTGGCGACGCTCCCGCGACGGCCGCGATTGTCGCTCAGACTGTCGGTCTTGATGGCGCGGTGTGTCCCCCCGGGCCGATTCCAACTGACGTTCGCCCGGAAAGCTACGCCGTCTTTGCCGGTGTCCTGCCCGAAGACAAATTCAAACTGGTGCAGGCCTTCCAAAAAACCGGCCACATCGTCGGCATGTGCGGCGACGGCGCCAACGATGCGCCCGCGCTGCGGCAGGCGCAAATGGGAATCGCCGTTTCAACGGCGACCGATGTCGCCAAGTCCGCCGCCGGCATGGTGCTCACCAATCCTGGACTCGCCGGCATCGTTGCCGCCGTCAAGGAAGGGCGTATCACGTTCCAGCGCATTCTGACCTACGCGCTGAATTCCGTGACCAAGAAAATTGTGCAAGTGTTGTTCCTTGTTGTCGGCCTCATGATGACGGGGCATGCGATTCTCACTCCGATGCTGATGATCATCGTGATGATGGCGGGTGATTTGCTCGGCATGTCGTTGACCACCGACCATGTCCGGCCATCCTTGCTGCCAAATAATTGGCGCATCGGTACCCTGACCATCGCGGGCATTTTCATGGGGGCTTCTGAGCTGGCCTTCTGCGGCGGTGCGCTCGCTTGGGGGCATTTCCGTCTGGGACTGGGCCTCGCCGCCTTGCAGACGCTGGCGTTCTTTGTCTTGGTCTGTGGCAACCAGGCGACCATGTATGCCGTGCGCGCCCGCGGGCGAATTTGGTCGTCTCCCGGTCCCAGCCGCTGGCTGGTTTTATCCTCCTTCGCCGACTTGATGATCGCCGCGACCCTGGCTGGCTGCGGTTGGCTCATGCAGCCGTTGCCCTTCTGGATCTTGGGCAGTGTGCTCGTTGGGGCGTTCGCCCTCGCCTTCGCCTTGGATTTGGTGAAGTTGCCACTATTTAACCGCTTAAAAATCGCCTGATTCGTAAGACCCGCTGAACCAAGTTTTTGATATCGCCTCTTCGATTTGCAAAACGGCTTCACCTTCGTCGGCCACGCTTTGAGTTTCACCTTGGCTCCGGGCGGCACCCGGAAATCTTTTGAATTGATGTTCATCTTTATTCTTTCATCCATGTCAGCCGTGTTGTTCGCACCGGCTTATTTTTTGGTTACCGCTTCGGGAATCTGCTGCTTCGCCTGATCCGATTCCTCAACGGCACGAACATCCTCGCGCCCTAATTGCCCGTAAAATTCATGGACTTTTTTTACGAGCTGCGGTGACACCTCGACCACTGGCTTTGCCTTCGGCCCCGGTTTGGTTTCCGCTTTGGCATCAGAGTTCGGTTCAATTCTTTCGGTTGCTTTGGCGTCGGCTTTGAGGTCTGGGTTTGGTTCTGCTTTGGCGACGGATGGCGTCGCGGCTTTGGCTTCCGGTGTGGCTGGAGCTTTGACATCGGCAGCCGGCTCCGTCTTGGCCGCCGGTTCAGGTTCGGGAGCGGTATCAGGTTTAGCGTCAGGTTTGGTGTCAGGTTTCGGCTCGACCATTGCTGCCGGCGTCGGCTCAACCTTGGCCGCAGGATTTGAATTACCATCAGGATTCGGCTGAGCTTTTGTATCGGGCGTGGACTCGGCTTTCGCCGCCTGTTTGGTGTCGCCTTTGGGTTCAGCCTTGGCTTGAGTTGCGCGAATTTCCTCTTCGGCCTTGTCCCAGTTCTGCGCCGATTGACCGTCACGATGGCCCTGGCGTTCGTAGAGTTCATAGGCCCGGGCCGCGATCTGCGGCGTCAAATCGGAAGTCATCTTGGCTTTGGCTTCCGGTTTCGGCTCGGCCGTTGCCTCAGGTTTAGGCTCCGCTTTGGAATCTGGGTTGACCCCGGCCTTGTCGTCCGCTGTAACCTCGGGTTTTTGCACTTCTTTAGCACCAGATTGCGGCTCGGCTTTGTCTTCGTCTTTGGTCGCCGGTTTGGCCAGGGGTTTGGAATCACCTTCGGCTACAGCTTTGACTGGATCAAAAATTCGATAGGCGAGCAGTTTGATGCGGTCGTTCACGAGGAACCACAGCAGCGCGTAGCCCCATACGAACCCAGCCCAACCCCAGCCCAAGGGCGTCATAAATAACCCGTAAACTGCGATCAACGTCGCGATGATTTGCGTGCCGACCACGGCGACCCATAAAATTCGCGCCGGACGATGAGACCAGAAGGGACCGCGCGTGCGCGTCAGAAAAATTGTCAGATGTCCCGCCACGGAGAGCTTCAAATACATCAGCGTCTGGATGTGTGCGCGGTCGAGCTGAAACACGCGCTCACCGAGATAAAACAAGCCGAAGGCGGAGACGACCCCGATGATGCCCAGCACCGTCGAAATCCCCAGCACCATGCGCATGTTCCAGGCTTCCGGCTTGTCCTTATATTGAACGTTATCATACGCGATGGACAGAATCGCGCCGTCGTTGAGCAACGCCAGCATCACGATCATCACTGCCGTCAAGGGATAGAAGTTGAAAATCAGAATCGCCAGCGTCATGAACAACAGCACCCGGATGGTTTCGGCTATCCGGTAAATTGCATAGCTGTTCATCCGCTGAAAAATTCTCCGGCTCTCCTTGATCGCGTCAATAATCACCGACAGGCCGGGCGTCATCAGTACGATGGCCGCTGCCGCGCGCGCCGCGTCCGTCGCGCCCGAAACGGCGATGCCACAGTCGGCTTTCTTCAGCGCGGGCGCGTCATTTACACCGTCGCCAGTCATGCCGACGATGTGGTTGCGTTTCTGCAACACATCCACAATGTGGAACTTGTGTTCCGGGAACACCTGAGCAAAACCGTCGGCCTTCTCAATGGACTCAGCCACCTCGGTGGTCTCTTGCTTTTTCACGTCACCCAAGCTGGCGGCATCAAGGATGTTCGTGCCCATGTCCAACTTTTTGGCGGTTTCCTTGGCGATCGCCAAGGCATCGCCCGTCACCATCTTGATCTTCACACCCATTGCCAGAGCGGTCGCGATGGTGTCCTTCGCATCTTCGCGTGGCGGATCGAACAGCGGTAGGACGCCTAGCAACTGCCAGTTTCCTTGTTCCTCGGACCGGGCCACCCCCAGCGAACGAAAGCCGCGCGCCGCAAATTCGTTGACCGCTTGCTCAACAGCGGATTTCACGCTCTCTTTGTTGGCCGACAAGTCCAGAATTACTTGTGGCGCACCCTTCGTGGCTTTGAACGTCTTTCCGTCTTTGGCTTTGACAGTGGCCTCGGTGCGCTTATGCACCGGGTCAAACGGCTGGAAATGAACCACCTCATAAGCCTTCAAAGCTTCCTTGTCTTTCAGTCCGCCCAGAACAGCCAGATCAATCGTGTCGTTATTTTCCGCGCGCGATGCCAACGCGCCAATCAGGATGACTTGCTCGGCGGGAACATTATTCACGCTGAACGGATCGCCGAGCGTCAGTTTGTTCTGGGTCAAGGTGCCAGTCTTGTCCGCGCACAGCACTCCAACGCCCGCCAATTCCTCAATGGCCACCAACCTGCTAACGATCGCCTGCTTTTTCGCCAGCAGACGTGCGCCGACCGCCATCGTCACCGACAAAACCGTCGGCATCGCCACTGGAATCGCGGCCACTGTCAGCACCAGGGCAAATTGCAGCGTGGTGAGGATCGCATCGCCGCGATAAATGGCGAAACCAATAATCACCGCCACCAGCGACACCGCGAGAATGATCAGGTAATTGCCGATTTTCAAAACCGCCTTTTGAAAGTGGCTGACCGTGTGCGCTTCCTGCACCAGTTGCGCCGTCTTGCCGAAATACGTTTTCTCGCCCGTGGCGTAAACCATTGCGCCAGCTTCACCCTGACGGATGATCGAACCCGAAAACACCGCGTCGCCGGATTTGCGCTCGGCGGGCAAAGACTCTCCTGTCAGCGCGGACTGATCCACCTCCACCGGGTCGCCGTCCAGCAGCCGCGCATCCGCCGGCACAATGTCGCCCAAGCGCATGCGAATGACATCGCCCGGCACCAACTCGCGCGCCGGCGGGTTGACCCACTTCCCGTCGCGTTTCACCCGGGCCTTGACCGCCAGCTTGGCCTTGAGGGCCTCGATGGCGTTGCTCGCTTCGCGTTCTTCCCAGAACCCAACCACGGCATTGGCCATCAGCAAGAGCAGGATGATGAAAAAATCCGGCCAGTGCCCGACCACGCCCGACAGAATCACCGCAATCTCAATCATCCAAGGAATGGGTCCCCAAAAATAGGAGAGGAATTTCAGGAAAAGATTCGTCTTCTTCTCGGTTAGTTCATTTGGCCCATATTGAGTGAGCCGTTTCTGCGCCTCGGCTTGAGTTAGGCCGTCCGGCGACGATCCCAATTGCTTCTCCACCTCCGCCAGCGGCAGCGTTTTCAAATCGTCCTTCGCATCGGGCTTCGAACCCGGCTTGGATGCGGGTGCCGTTGGCCTCGATTCTGCGGATGCACTCGGTTTTGGTTCGGGAACCTTGGGCTGGCCGACAGCAGGTGGTGTCTTCATTTGGATGCAGGTTACGCCTTAGGTTGACCCAGTTCTATGGGGTGTTCACCTGATGCAAGTCTTACCGTAGGTGGTTCAATCCCTTTGGGTCCTTGGATTTCAATTTTGATATTGCCGCACTCTGGGAAATGTCTCCTTTTTCGCCGAGCTTTTCTTCGATTAAACGGCGTAGTTGAATGATTTCATCTTTGACCTCTTGAACCAATTTTTGACCAGCAATTTCTGATTTTGGATCTTTGGCATCGCGATCTATTAGAAGGCTGGCGAAGAGAGCGGTGAGATAACCAAACATCGCTGCTGCGTAGAGAGATATGCCCAGGCATATAACGCGTCCGCCGGTTGTCTTGATTGAATAGGCGCTGCCAATATTTGTCATCTGCATGGCTGTCCACCAAAGAGCTTTGGGATAATTCTGAATCCTTTGCGGATCATCGGAGATTGCCTCAAAATGGAGCATGCCTGCCGCACCAGCGAACGACACCACGAAGGTCAAGGCGAGCGCGTAACCGGCACCTCGACGTCCAAGGGCGCCGCGAAGGAAGCGCATTCCCTGGTCAGCGGAAGCGAAAATCCAAATCACCTGCATGCCGAAAGTTGCGGTCAAGGCACGCACCAGCGGGAAGGGCTGCAAAAAGGGGAAAAATCGCAGCGCCGAGACAACAATTGCCAAAATAAAAAGCCAGTTCTTTTTGAGAAAGGCCATTCGATTGGCAACAATCGCCAGGCGCAAGGCAAAATAGAAAATAAATAAAATCCAAATGCTTGAACCAACACCTGACAGCACTGG
>Ga0316217_10004227_pt1 | contig 15710 bp, 8 predicted proteins | sample 1anoAmetaG_FD_203633 | JGI IMG/M metagenome (GOLD analysis project Ga0316217, IMG submission 203633) | Freshwater microbial communities from Trout Bog Lake, Wisconsin, USA - 1anoA | ecosystem: Environmental > Aquatic > Freshwater > Lake > Hypolimnion/Profundal zone | place: USA: Wisconsin... | reverse complement strand
TAGCTCCTAAGTATGTACCATGAAAAGACTTCCAGAAATGCCTATTTCCGCAGGGTATCTTTGTCCAGACTTCCCAAGTCCAAGGTCTTTTGGCCAAGTCCACCCGATAATTATCACGACCTCTCAAGTAATTATTGAAATAAGATATCCAAACATACTTATCTTCACCGATGCGAATGAATTTCCATTGCTACCATCCTTGGTTGTTATAGGTTGTATTAACAAAATCAAAAACTGGAATGGCTCTTAATCTCTGCCCATGCCAAGAGAGCATAGTTGTCTCTCCATATTAAAAGGGTAGAGACAAATCATAGATCTGAACAATTTTGCTAGACAAAGGGCATATTTCACGGGCATTGAAAGAGGCATCCCCACAGTTTTTGCATTTTCTTGTGCAAGGTGGTTTGGCTTTTAGAATATCGTAAATTTGATTTTATTTGTATTCCTTGCATTCGGGGTTCATGCAGTCCCACAGATCTTGATTTTGTCCCTTGCCTGATCTAAATACATGAGTAGGACTGTCCCATTTGTGCTATGTTGTGCCAACAACTTTTGATTTCTTATCATTGAGGATATTTTCAAACATTTAGACTACTTGCTGCGAATCTTTCATCAAGCTAAGGTGGTATTCCATTTGAGATATTATGAATATTCAATTCCAATATAAGCTAAGCTACTTATAGATTTGTAGTATTGAGAATACAATAATCAAATTGATCTGCCAATTTATGGCAGTAACAACAACTTAAGTCATCATGCCTTTTCTTCTTCTAAATATCAGCTAATTCACTTCTTAAAATAGCAAATAGTAAGATCAACCATTATGTATATACGTATAATTGATTTAGCTTATCAAATGATATCTTAGTTCTTTAAGCTGAGCTTGGCCTTGGTCCTGGGCTTTGCCGCTTGGGTCATTTACGAACGAACACAGTGGGATTAAGACTACACGCGCTACTAAGCTCCCGTTCTCCCTATTTACCCCTTGGATAATACTTACCTCCAACACATCAACCCTAAGCTCTTCCAAAACGCAACAGTCATTTCGAACGATACTCATCTTCGCTACCCATAAGATATAGCTGTCAGCAACGATGGTACTATCTATACTGGCCTTGTCGATGGTTCTGTGGTTTCTGTGCGGCCAGGCAGCAATGAGACTACCACTCTCTTCAAGCATAATGATTCAGGCCGCATTTTGGGAATCATACTTACTTCAGACGATTCTACGCTCTATTATTTGTCACAATTGAAAGGGCTGATCAAGCTGGACATCAAAACTTCCTAACCAACTTACCTCCTATAGAAACAGAAGCAAGGCCCTCTCAAGATAGGGTCTCTTAACAATCTGTGCATTGACGAAGAGAATCAGGTTCTTTACATTACGGAGAGTTCTCCCATTAGTATGGATTTCTCCGTGAAATAAACTTTTTTGAAACATAGTTTAGGAAGAATCCTGTCTTTTGATTTGAAAACTAACACAGCCACTGTTTTGCTTGAAGGCCTAGCCTTTCCTAATGGTATTGTCTACGAAAAGAAATCTCGCTCAATCATCTTTTCAGAAATAAACAGGCTAACAATATGGAAATACAACCTAGACACTGGCAAAAAAGAGGTTTTAGTACAAAATCTATTTGGAAATGCAGATAATCTCAAACTGAACGATTAGGGGCAGCTTTGTGCTGGAATTATCGTCACTAGGGATCCTTTGATCTAGTTTGTTAATTAGCATCCCCAATTACGAAAAGTTTTGCTTTATCTGCCTGAAAGGTTTGCCTTTTCTCTTGTCACTAAGAGGGCTGGCGGAATCAAGATAGATACTACAACGGGAAAAATCACCGATTATGTCTTTGGGGCTCCATCAAAGACAGCTTTTGTAACAACTTTGTTGGAGAAAAATGGCAAGACATATTTCTCTAGCTTGAGATCTCCAACCATTCTAGTATTGGACAGCCAAAACCAGCAAACTGAATCAACCAGCAATGTAAACACAGATGGTAATGATCTTTGATTGTGAACAACTATTCATCTCAACTCTTCTCCAGATTTATGATGGAGTATTTAGACAAAGTTTAGCTCTAATCTACACAGTCCTCTCATGATAATTCAGCTCTTGATTGGTTACAAGTGGTTGAATAATATCGGATTGACATCAAGCTAGGCCCAGCTAGTTTTTAAGTTGTCTAGTGAAATCGTCATTAATGTCCTCATCGTCCCAGTCCTCTCGCCATTGCTTGGCATCGATTTTAGCAGGAGGGTTGAGCTAATATGCTATATGGCAATAAATGTACCTCCCTCTTCGAATTCCTAAAAGTCATCCTCATCCTCTTCGAGTAGTTTCAGAACTTATGCGTCCTTGACGACTTCTTTGATTTTCTTGGTTTCTTTGGGCTGCTCCTTGTTCTCCTCTGGTTTTTTATCTTTGCCTTACGTAGACATCAATTTAAAAAAATATCAAATTATATTTGGTGGGCTCTTTAACTTATACTCCAATTAGTCAGCTTCTGGCTAAAACATTTGAAATTCGAGCATTATCTCGGCTCTGGATTGATTTATATTCATTAATTACATTTAGCATTTAAACTGCATGCAACCAACATCATACTACCAACAGACAACGTATACTTCCAACACTAGGAATAATCTTTCAACTTCCAACGCTGTTTTGATCAACTCAGGGCTTACAGACAGAGAAGGGGCCAAAAACGTAGCCAGGAGGATCCTTGATACCTATGACAGAGACAGAAATGGAGTTATTGACAGCATTGAAGTTGTACCCATGATAGTCGACGCTTACAAATCATTCAACAGAGTATTTTCACCCTCAAGAGCCGATATCTAAAGCTACCTGAAAGTGCTGGATCGGAACGGAGATGGGAAAGTTACTTTGCAAGATCTCGAAGATCTATGCACAAAATACTTGACTTCAAAGATTTGAGTGCAGAGATTTGTTAAACCTTTATTGATGAGATTACTTTAGTATAATTGTTAAGTTACCTTAATGACTTCTCCATCAAAAACTTTAAGCAACCCGGGCAGCACCTTTTACAACCTCACTTCCAAGCGCACATTGCCTAGAGAAGTGCTAAAATGGATGCAGGGCCTTGATCTTTCCTACTCGGTCAAAGATTATCGCAAAGATATGAGCAACGGTTTTCTAATTGCTGAGATCATCTCAAGATACTAGCCTGGCCGTATTCCTATGCACGCTTTTTAAAATACGCAAAACAATCTACGCAGAGATAACAACTGGAATCAGCTGGCGCTCTTCTTCAAAAAATATACATTGCGGGATGTAAAGATTACGCCTGAGGAGTATGCCAATATTATGGCCGCTAGAGATCTGAAAGGAGAGCAGCTTTATCACTTCGTTTGCAGACTTTATTCGATTTGCACTAAAAGGACTTTGTCATAAAATGCTCCGCTTTTAGATCTACCTCCCACCCAGGCCAACAATCCCAATTTAACAGCTTCTTACTTGCTCAAGTAAGATGGGCTTTAGAAGCTGTAACAAAAGTCGCCTAGCCAACTGGCCAATAGTAGACAAAAGTCACAAACTGAGCACGAAAGAGTGGAAGAGAAAGCGGCAGAGCGTGTTCCAACACGTAAGATTATGCCTACCCTTTAAAATGGCAGTGGCCTGGTGGATGTTACAGGTATCGGCATAAGAGCAGACAATAGAAAGATGACTTCAAAAAGAAAAAGCTGGGAAGCAGCGCAAGACGAAAGCAACTACGTACATTTCTGTTGATTAAGGATGACTAAAACGGGGAAAATGAAAAACTCATTTTTGATTACCTCAGTGATATTATTTAAGAGTGCTTGCCACCAGACAATAATACCTTGAGATAGCTCTTAATCCCTGAAAATTCAAAATACAGGCCCACTGAATCGCTCAAAAAGGCAGTTCCAGATATCGACAGGCAGTTTTTCTGCAGCTATATTCATCATGTTAGTATTGCTGCGGCTGAACTTACTCCTATTCTTCTCAGAGAGCTTAATTAAATTTGGAAATTCTTCACTTATTTTCTAAGATTCTCAAGGCACTATTCAGCCTAAACCCAGGAATTTGGGTTGATTATCACTTTACTCAAATCATATGCTTCTAGCTGCCACGCCAAATAATCAAGAAGACTGCAGAAAGTGTTTGCTGAGTCCATTTTGGAAGTCTTAGTCGGATAAGTAAAATTAGCACGATAATGGAAGAAAAGAGATGAGCTGATGGGGTTGTTGTATGAGTTTGAAGGTCATGAGGGAAGTGAGAAGCGTAGTGCACTTAGTCGCTTGAAGGTAAAGCTAGCACTATTTAGGACGTTTTAGGAAGCAACAATAGTCTTTACATGGAATGGCTCTCTGTCTTAGTAAGAGAGGAAACAATATAACGTAACAATATTGGCAACAAACTAATAGAGGACTACATTTACTACGCACATCAACACCTCTCATCAAGCCGCCAGGCATTCAGGACTTCAGCCTTGAAGATTATCTACTAGATAAGTAAAACTCAAGCCTATGAACTCATACAGCCTTATTTCTATGCAAAGGCCGAAAGTTTACAACAATCTACTGCTGAACCTGAACAAATCCTCTTGCTTGCTCTTATCTACATAAATTTATTGAAAGAACTCATCCAAACCACTGAATACCAAAGATTGGTAAAGGGTAATTCAGGATCAGCGCTAGTAAAGGCTTATAATCCTGATAATGAGAAGAATTTAGAAGACCTAAAGAAAAAGGCTAATCTTTTGGGAGAAACTGTGTATAAACTCTTCAATTCCACCTCTGATGTTACTGTAAGGTAGATTTGTGCACGGCTCTCAGTGAATCTTATCCCCGAAAGTCATTCAATGATGCTTATCTTTTTGTAATTCATCGCTGTGGTAAGAGAAAAGTAGTAGTTTTTGAAGGGAGAGGCAGCTTAGTACGAACTAAAATCTTTGAAAGTCGAATGTGCCCCTGCTGAAGGTGGCATCATTGAAGAGCATAGTAACTAGATTTTAGGCTAAATCATAAAGCTCATTCTCAGCGGCAACGCACATATCGAATCCTACCTGCATCTCATCAACTTTTCGCTTTAGCACATAAACATCAAGAAAGTCAACATGTAGATTTGGTAAGACATTTCGCTTCATATTGTCAAGACCTACACGCTATTGACCATTGACCCTCGATACACCACTCAAGCATTCCAGGGGATCATCAATACTTGCCTTATCTATTTCCACTATGATATGAAAATCAGAGAGCTCAATACTTGGCTGAGTCAATCCATTGCACAGATTATCGTGAAGCAGGATCCCGTTTGCCGAGCAGCCCTTTAGAGCTTCAATTCATTCCTGAGCTCATAGTATGCCAAAATCAATCAGGAGTCGATTAGATTCATGGTTTAGGAACTGGCTTAGCTATTGGAGGCAAAGGGTTACAGCAAAGTCATATTTCTGAAAGGATAATGATTGAAGTGATAGAATCTTATTTAACCAATTTTTCATGGATTGCTCTACAAAATTTACTTTAAATTTGAATATTGAAAACATTAACTTATTGTTGCTAACTCTTGGGCAAAATATCTACCGAAATAGAGCCAAACTGCATGAGTTGTTAATAATTAGATAGCAAAGGCAAGGTGTTCACTATACTTTAAGTTATTTGTTGCTGTGATTTAAAATTTAAACTAATATTATGCGAAGCACTTTGCCGCTGAGTTCATTCCCTCTCCACCTCATTCTGCACTTCTAGCACTACTACACCCTTCTACTCACCATCTTCATATTCTTCCTGCTGCTTTTCAAAACCTACAATCTGCAGTACAATACCTCCATGTCTACTCAAGAGGGCATTATCTTACTTATCTTCGCCATTTTCACCAGATTCAGAGTCAAATACGGGATCGGCGCCAATCAAGTAATTCGATCATTATGCAGACATAAAGTTCGACCAACATGGCTCTATTTCTTATTTTGAGTCTGGGAGGAATCATCCTTGCAATTTACTACATTTTTCTTCAATACTATGTCCTTTTGATCGAGGTCATTTTGTTCGCAGGATTACTAGTCTTGAACGGATTGGAAATAATATTGGGTTTTTTCGCATGTTGGCAATTCCAAAGTTATTAGAAACAGCAATGATATTTATTGTTTTATATTGCTATTAATTTACAACTTTGAAGATCACTTTAAGCGTGGCAGCTAGAACTGGCTATCTCCTTTTTTCTTGATGCTTTATTCGACCTAGACCACTCCTTTGTTGAGAACTAGACTTTCGCTTTTGGCTTGGTTCTAAGAAACTATGTGGCCAAGGATGGGAATATGGTAGATTTCATGTTTAGTGACTATGTCGAATTCGTCTGTGAATTTCCCAAGTATTTCAGAGGAAGCCTTTATAGTTACTAATATCTTTCTGGTCATGCCCATCGCAATCTAGATAGAAAAATGTGTACTGGACCCATTTCATTGATGGCAACTTTAACGTGGATGCTCTTTGGCCTTTTGACTGTTATTCTCTGTGAAATGACGTCTTCATTTTTTACGTCTATTTTGAGCTAATAGGTTCTTTTTTCGAGAATGACTCCGAAATTGGCCTAAACTGGGTTGATCTACATAACTAAATACTTACCAAAACATCTCTTTGCAGTTTGTCATTGAGGTCGGCTTGAACCATCATAGTTCTCTTTTAGAGCAGCTTATTTATATCGTTTCCTTTGTCTAGTGTTTTTATCAGCAGAGAGTGAGGTCCTTCCTTACGCATCTAAGTCATGTTACTAGCTGACGAAGTTAGCTTGTTTTTCATTGAGCTAATCTTTACTTTTTTGTCAAGAGGTGCCTAAGTAACGAGATATTTCTGGTTGATTTCACTTATGGCTTGTGTTCGCAAAAGAGAACGAACTTCAGGTATGTTTTTCCTCTACTATCCATAAACATTGAAATCTTTTCTTTTCGCCTCATGGAATTTATAGGCCTTCTTTTATGATTCAAAAGCATTCCTTTCCTCGTCAATTTCTCTTTGGGTAAATACACTTGGTTTGATAAATATTTATTTCTATCTTCTGGGGTTCAAGTTCACCTCAACAGTGTCATACCTTTCTCTTTGTTCTTAGCTACGTTAATCTTACTTAATTAAGTTAGTGTTGTTGAGCTAATTCCTAAGCTAAGGGTCTAGTTATGGAACTTATTTGCGTTACTTTGCTCTGAAAACCCATTCTGGCATTTAGGAAAGTGCTTTCTTGCCCTAAAGTGTTAGGAAGTAATGATCTAGGAAGCTTTGATCAGTTTGACTTTCTGCGTCCTATTTTTTGCTTTTCTTGCCTGTCAGATTGACTTTTTTGTATTCTTGTATTATACTGTCTCTTTTTTTCTTGTACTGCTTCCTCAACGCTTCTTTTTTCATCTACTATTGCTCTCTCTGGCGTATTTAATTCTTCGCATTCAAATATTGGTTTTTAGCCTTTTACTTCAAGGCCTAGCTATCGACAAAAGGCTAGCTTTATTATCTTATCTTGATAGTTAAGAGCTTAGCCTCAATCTTAGATTTAGTGGCAGCTTAATCTCTGGGCCGATAGCCAAACTAGTTTTCTTCTTTCAAATTATTCTTTCTCCATATTTAAACTTCATTCCTAATTTTGACTATATCTGCAACTTAATCTACTGAGAGAGGCCTGTACTTTAGCAAAGTGCGAAGTATAATATTTTTAGTAGAGGGTGGATTCTAATCTTATTTGCTGTTGTCAAACACATCCAAGTTTATTATCAGCTTATTTTTAATTTTTCTGCTCTCTTCTTTACTGACGTTTCCAGTAACGTTTACTTCGGTATACTTATCATTTTTATTCTCAAAGATGTTTTCTATTTAGTAGGAATGTTGGTTGAGATAGTTTTTGACGGTTTTCTCACTAATCAGCTCTACTCCTGTTCCATCATTATTTATCACAAAAAGACGAGGCTAAATGTAATCTGGTGATAAGACATCTTATTCGCCGTATTTCTACTATTCTTCATAAGGGTCAAAAGCTTTGCCTTTACGAATTAATGAGGCATTTTCAGCAGTGATTTAGATTTATTCTGTACCGAATTTGCTGCTTATCTTATTCTTTTTCAGATAGACACTAATCTTTTAGTTTTAGCCTTTTTGGAAAACTTAAATGTTATCATTTTGAATCTTCAATGAAGACCCATCCTTAAACTATATGGTCTCTTCATAGTAACTTCCTTTGGGTTTTAGCCTGATTTCTAGTTAATTTGAAGTAACTTTCACTTACCCATTCTTGCATATAACAAAAGGTAATCCTTTTCGCTCAATATTTACACTGTCTCCTTAAACTAGGTACTCAGTTCCTTCAAAATATTTGATCCACTTATAAGGCGAGCCGTATTTCTGAACTATTACAGTTCCATCATCTCTTTTGATCAACTCAGCGTTCTAAGCAGTTCTTTGAAGTGTTTATGAGCGATAGAGAAACCCATCCTTGAGTCCGTATCCTCTTTCATTTACATATGAGTGCTTGGTATAAGTAATTCCACCGTTTGGGTGTAAAATAACATTATTTTAGTTGCCATAAATGATTGTATAGCCTTGAGGCGTGACTATTCTTTTATCTTTGCCGTTTTCAATCAAAACGTTGCCATTTGTAAAAATTCTCACTTTATAGCTATCTTAGACTATGACAGTCTCATAATCTTCATCTTTGGTGGTTTGTTGGTGGTAAACCTTCGTATTTTTGTTATTGCAGAAGAAGGTATTTTTCCTAACCCCAAAAACTAAATCATTTTTGATGGAATACAATAAGTGTTGAGTATGATTTGCTGCTTTGCATTACTTGGCAATAACAACAGCCCCAGTATTTCCATTTTGAAGTGTAAAAGTTCTAACATTTTCTTCGATGTTTCCGATTTTCTCATAGTCAATCTCGTAGAAATGTGTGTTCACAAGGTTGTTCTCATTATTTTTGAAGTGCTTGAGCCAGGATTAGTAATTAGGCAGAACTTTCCAGTTGCTTTCCCAATTCTTCTTGGCAACTCTCCTCGCGTTGTTTCGATACATCAAGATCAAGTAAAGTTTATCACTACTTTCGTCATACTTAGTGAATGATGAATATTAATTCAGCTCTATGGCCTTGCTAATTTCCCTTTTAAGAGATTAGATATTGTGATGCTCTTAGTAGATGCGGTCTGCGAAAGAATAGGTTCTCTCTTCATCAAAATCTTTGATTATTTATTCAAGGTTGAGCAATCTTTGTCTCCTGAAAAACTATTACAGAGTTATTTTGTTTTTCAAGAACAATGCATACTGGGCCTGTTACAATCTTCTAATTTCCGAGCTTTTGCTTGGCACATCAGGCATTTGGTGACGATTGATTCCAGGATATTTCAAGAATGACCGAATTTCTTCTTATAAATTACTCTATTTGCCATTCCTCTGATTTGCTCCGATAAAGTTGAATTCATTTATCTATACAGTCCTTTCAGTATCTGTTTGTTTTCTTTGCTTTTTGATGCTAAAGCCACCAATCAGTTCCAACATGGCCTGCTATTCATTAAAAGGAACTGCATTTGTGTTCTTCTTTTATTCTAGGCCCAGGGCCATATTGTCAAGCAAGCTGGCAATAGTATCTCCTTTGGCTTTGACTTCTTTAATAGGCTAGCTTTGAGGAAGAGGCTCTCCCTTTTTTCCCTTTCTCCATTCTTCAAACTAAGCCAGTTCGGAATTAAGTTTGTTTACGTTTTCAAAAAAACTCTTCACTACCTAATTCAAGCTGCCATCTTCATTGTAAGGGTCAATTTAAGCTTATAATTCCGAGATGGTGGTGTTTCTAAACTAAGAGGCAGTTGAAGATTGACTTCTGAACTTTCTTATTATTTCGATTCGTTTATTGACTCCATTCTCATATTGATGATCTTCTTCAGTTTTCTCCTCTTTTTTCAGCAGAAGCTTATACTCTTTAACTTATTAGTCTTCTTCTTGCTCTTAATGTCCTTCTTCACCTACTTCTTTCTCTCCATCCATCACCTATGTGTCTGGTGCACTAGTCCAATTTAGTTTAGGCTAGACAGCCAAGACATATTTTATATTTTCTCCGATTTTGGCTATCTACTCAAATTATTCCTAAATCGATGTAGTTTTACTTTGGTCTCTGGAAATTCTTAAAAGATGTATATCACATCAAACTTTCTTTTTTCATCTGCGAAAAATTGAGGGTTATTTTTCTTTTACTAAGTCAATAACAAGGTACTATTCTAGCTTTGATGTTGAGGGTGGCTATAAGTGACTGCACCGCTTTTGCTACCACTGCGGCACTAAGCTAAGTATTGATACTCTCCATGAATTTTTGATCTTTTTTCTGCTTATCAGTCAAAGTGTTGGGATCAACGTAGATATTTTTTTATTTGGCGTGCTAAAGAACTTGAGTCTTGGTGATTTTGAATAGGTATTTTTCAGCCTATTTGTGAATACGGGCCAGGATATTGGCGGCCCTGGCCTTTTTACCTTTGCAAAGTATGATTGCATTGATTGATTTGCACTCGGGAAGCGAGTTGATATCGATTTATTATTATTTTTTCTTGGGAGGCATGCTTAAGTTATATTTTTAACTAAACTAATTATCCACGCACAAAAACCACCGAATTCAAAAGACAATATCTGGCAAAAAAAGACTTGGGATACTTTCAGTCAATTATTTGATATTGGTAGTCTTTTAGGGTTTTTGGGAGTTGAAGGTATTATTAAATGAAACTTTGAAATTAATAGGTGAATAAAATTATAATGAGCTGCCTTCCGGACATATTCGTGAATTCTAAAAGCCAGAATATCATCCTGAATAAAGTAGGTGGCCAGTTCTCCATTCACTTGCGCTCAGCTTTTTTCTCAAACAAGCCTTCATAAAATGTAAGAAACGCAAACAGTTTTTCATCAGCCGACACCAAACGCTACAGATCTTGGATGGATTCCGAATAGACCTTTAAGAAGACGAGAAGATCAACCAAATCCTTTTTCCGTAAGTAGGAAAAGTCTCAAGAAAAAGTCATATAGGAAAGGGGTTTTAGTAATTAGAACATAAATGCAAGGGAGAGCCAATTGAGCGAAGTATAGGCAGTCGGCAATTTCAATCTATTGAAAAAAGCAGCATTTTAGAGCATGCATCTGTCCCAAAAAGTTCTGGAGCAGGCAGCCAGCGAATAATAAAAAATAAAGCAGTAAATGTCAGACCTGAAGAAGAACATTTTTTTCTAGATGTAAGACTTTCAAAACGAATTCTCAAAAAGCATAGGAAAAGTGTATAAGGCTTTCAAAGAATAGCGAAGAATCATGATAGCTTAAGGTAAAGCGATAGCCCAGCAGGTCTCATACTTGGAGCAAGAGAGCACCACGACGAAATCGATATGCTCTTAGCTGTAGCAGACCTTTTCGAGGGTAATTAAGCAGTTCCTCTGATTTTAAACTTGTAATTATAATGGCTAGTTTTAAATCTGTCAATTTGCTCGCACTGGTGTGGCTGAGCGCAACTCTCACGGTTAGAGACTTCAAACCTGCCTTTTTCCACTCTTCGCAGCCCTCTGCCTTTTACAATGTGGACACGGGTTCGCCGGCGGATGGTGAAATTCTGTGCCTGGCCGATCTAAACGGCGACAAATAGTAACACTCCTCACATTCAGCACAGACTACGTGGCCACCGACAATCGGACTGGCTCCACCATCATTGTGTACTACTGGAACGACCAGCAGTCACTCTTTACTCAAGATACATTCACTCTCAATAACAGCAATGCGGATCAGTTGAGCTAGGTCATCATAAGTAACGTTTGGGCTAGTTAGCTGATCTCAACGCCGATAGTCAGCTTGAGTTGTTGGCTACCTATGTGCGGAATGGCACCTATTATTCACAAATTTATACGATTACTTGCCAGACCACTTGTAGGATAGATTTTTGGCAGATTGACTATGCCTTCCTGAATGGCATGAGTGCCCTGCCATTTCCTTTGGATCGCTTCGCGAATGGAACCGTACATATCTTCACATTCCAACAAACTAGTCGCTACCTTGTGACCTGCATCCCCAACCAAAAAAGTCTGTAATACTCGGCTGATGTAGATATTCTGTACCCTGGTCCAATGTTCTAAACGCCTCGAATAGCTTTCCGATTGTCAACATGCATTTCGCAGCTCAGGTCGACATCAATGGCGACTGCTTTGCTGATTTGCTGATGATTTCAGGTGAAAACAACAGCAACCTGGAAGTCTACATCAGGGATAGCGTCAACAACTATCAGCTTAACATTTACGATCTCAAAAAGAACATCACTTGGCTCACGGTTGCAGATTTCAACGTCAATGGAGCAATCGATCTGCTGATCCTCGCCTACTAAAACGGCACTTACACTCCTTACATATTGCCCAATTCTAATACGCCTTCCGACATCTGCAGAGCTTTTACTTCAGCTTCCTATGACAAGAGCAATCTGGTTGCTGCGAACTTCCCTGCCACCCATAAACTGCTGAAAGACTCAAATCTGAAAGTAGGAGATTTCAACTTCGACGGCCTGCCCGATCTGCTCGGCATCTTCTCGATAAACAAGATTCGTGTGGTTTCAATTCTCGCAAATGTGAGATAATTTACCTTCAATACATTTTAAGCCAATCTGAGCGAGTTGCAGCAAGTGAACAACCCCATCTAGACATCTCTCTATGATTTCACAGAGAACGGCAAGCTGGACCTCATTATAATAGGGCAGGTCACCAAAGACGACGGCACCACCTAATACACTCGCACATCCATTGTTAACAATATCATTGACGATAACCTCTTCATCAAGGTGTTGCCACTGCTTCCCTCGTCTTCAAGTGACCTCGCTTCTTCTTTACTTGTGGGAGGGTTCGCCATCACCATACAATGGAGACTCACGAACTTAGACGGTGACAAGACTATAAGTGTGATCAGTCAGAAGGCTCAGTGGAACTTTGGATCCCTGCAGCCGCCCTTCGCAACAAACGGTCTGGGTCGGACCAACAACTACATAGAGGACCTAACAGTTGGCTACCCAGGATACGGTGTAAGCTACGCCTGGACGCCAATAATTCCGAACAGCCAGCTGATAGTTTTGTAGTAGGGAGGTGACTGGTACCTGTAGACACTGCTAAAGGACAACTCGCGGGTGTATTCAATGATCTACATATCAGTGGTGTGCCTGGTGGTGATGGGCCTGCTGATAATTTTTTTGATCAGGAAGGAGAGGCAGGAAGACAAACGGGACCACTATAACTTCATCCATATGATCCGGTGAATGATAGATTTGTGAGAATATACTTAGCAAATTATTTGTAGTGCTATCCCTGTAGAAATAGATTGTCTGGCTGATGTTTATGTTGGTCGAGGCCTCAAAACTATATTAGATGAGAGTACACGCATATAATAATTGTAAGACCATGTCAGGTTCATAAGGTCCGATTAAACGTGTATTCTAATTTTGAATACCTTAACTTCGAAAAAACCGTTCTTGGGATCTCATCAAAATATTTCAACCAAACTTCACTAAATGGTTTCTTACTGCGATATCTCAAGACTATGCCAGCATCGCACCATCCACCCTCAATAACCTTGCCTACGAATTCGAAGCCTGAGTATTTATTTCTAGAAATTTATTGTTAATAATCAATTTCTATGGGCAAGGCACTTTAGCTACTCCTTCTCTTTGTTTTTGCCACTGCTGTCCTAACCAGAAATCTACAGACAGTCTATGAAGTCATTATCATTGGCGCGGGGGCGGCCGGCATTGGGGCTTCACTCTCACTTGCCAGTAAAAATGTCAACCATATTATTCTGTAAGCTAGAAACAGGACTGGAGGCAGACTTTATGCCACTTCACTCAGCGGAGTCACGGTTGATCTTGGAGCCAGCTTCATCCACAACCCCTAAACCAACAACGCTATCGATACCTACGTCAAAAATCTAAACTGGGGTACCACTTTAGCAAACTTCGATAATTCTGAGCTACTGTACCAATCAGGAAACCAATTATCTGATTCGGACTAAACTACCGCAGGCACGCTCCTCAAAAATTTCGTGAGCTATGCCACTACTCTGGTCGCCAATGGTACGGACATAGGCCTGCTGGATGCCTGGAACAAATATAACGCGTCAGGGTATTCATCGGCTGTTCTGAACAGGGTTCTATTCGAGCTTTACCTCTAGGCCAATCTCAATGGAGCGGATTTGAACACTGTCTCAACGATCGCCTATACCTCAGTATCTGGCTACGACGCGAAGGACTACCTCCCGGCGACCAGCTATGCAGCCCTGCTCCAGGCCATCTACAGCGCATACTGCAAAAATGCAACCATAATGACCAACCAGGTGGTCACCAACATTGACTACTCGGGGTCAGTGGTGAAGATAACCACGGCGGGCGGCCAGATCTACTACGCCAACAAGGTGATCAACACTATCCCGCTGGGAGTGCTGAAGAGTGGGGCAGTCACGTTCAACCCTGCCCTGCCTGCCGCCTACCAGAGCGCCATCGCCAATATTGGCATGGGCGTGTTCAACAAGATTATAGTCACGCTCAATACTACCTTCTGGAGTGACACCACTAATACAAGGATAGTTGATATGGTGTTTCAGCCCAACTCCACCACTCTTTTCCCTTAGTTCTACATCGCCCCCACCAACCCAGCCGTCTTGTTGTTCTTCGTCTCCGGCAACGCCAGTGCCCTCTTCAACAGCAAGTCCGACGCCGATATAATCGCCAGTCTGCAGGCCACTATCAACTTGTATGCAACTAATCCTGTGGGGATCACCAACTACACTATCACCCGTTGGGAGCAGTAGATCTACTCGTTGGGTTCCTATTCATACTACAAGGTTGGCACCACTGCTAGCTGCTTCAAGACCTTGATGACTAGCATCAATAACAAGTTGTGGTTTGCTGGGGAGCACGTACACCCTAACCAATCTTCCAACGTCCATGGGGCGTTCCAGACGGGGCTGTGGGCGGGACAGGGGGCGTTGTTTGGAGTATGGCAGCTGTTGAGTGTCATTTGGTTACTCTTCTTGATATTCGTGGCATGAGACTGATCTTTAAATCTTTCTATCCAAGGGTGGTGCTTATTAATTAAAGCCAAATACTACTTCCAACTACCTTATAAAATATTGATTAAATGCACAGCTATTCGTCAGTGCCATCTTGTCGGATTATTGGGCGAAGTGACATTCTCGAACAATATGGCAGCTACTAGTTTAATTTATAATGCTTATTAGATCATCAAAATTGCCATTGTTACTTCGATACTCGGTTCCTCAAATGGTTAGCACCTTGATCCATCAGGTGCAGCAAAATCTTTGTTAGATCATGCTCTTAGACTTTTCCTTGCAGTTGCCATCTTTAAGCACATCCTAAACTATCCTCTAACATCGAGCACTTAGCAAACCGACTATCAATTCGGTTGACAACTGCTTAACAAATACTGGCATTCTTCTGATCTTACAAATAACTCTTGAAAATTCTATGTAATTTATGTGATAAGCATAGCATTGATTCCTCAATGATCACTATTCTGACTGAGTTCCTTATCTCTGGAATAAAAGAGTTCAGGACATTTTCTGGGCGACTGAGTATAACTCTTTTTCGCGAGTATTTAGTTCTTTATCAAAACTAGCAAACATAACTAAAAAGATTGTTTTGCCGAGACTTCATAAACTCCAGACATCAACGTACCAATCCTCCAAAT
>Ga0316217_10004226_pt1 | contig 15711 bp, 17 predicted proteins | sample 1anoAmetaG_FD_203633 | JGI IMG/M metagenome (GOLD analysis project Ga0316217, IMG submission 203633) | Freshwater microbial communities from Trout Bog Lake, Wisconsin, USA - 1anoA | ecosystem: Environmental > Aquatic > Freshwater > Lake > Hypolimnion/Profundal zone | place: USA: Wisconsin... | reverse complement strand
GCTATGCTTTGTATTTGTAGTATTTTTGAAAGAAATTTTGCTGCAGCACAAACTTCAATCCGAAAAAATAGTGAGAGATTGAGTTACTTAAAACTGACTACTCATCTTTTGGAGAAGATTCTTATCTTTTGGAATGTATTAAGTTGCCCAAGAACTAAAATATCATTTGTTAGGACATCTTTATACTTGATTTGCCTTTTGGTTCTTTCGTATTTTTTATTTAGTACTTGACATCTTCTTCTAAAAATTTGTCTAATTGACGGAAATGAGTTAGAATGATCTTTCTTAACATCAAAAGGCTCATGTTTTCACTGCTATTTTATGACTTTTCTAAATCCGAAAGATTGAATCTGTTGCTTTCTTCTGTTAATTGGATAAAAAGTTTGTATTTGTATAAAGTCTTTATCAAATTCGAGAGACTTTCGCTCACTAGAGGGTTTTTGAGGGAAAGAGAGTTTTGTTCTAAAGCTTTTTCAATATGGATTAGATATTTGTTAGTTATCGTATATAGGGCATTGTTGTTGCTTCTAAATTCTTTATAATTCCATAGAGTGTTGAGAATTCGAGGATAAATGACCATTGTTTATATTTTTTGGGGAATGACTTCTTTGTAGTTGGCTGAAATTTTCGGCTTAACAATAACTGTGTTTAACAAAAGCGATTTATTGCAAACTGGTTTCTTTAGCTAGTATTATAAGTACTTGATACAGATAAATTAAAGGAATTCAGAGTGAACTTTGATTTCTTTACTTTGTTCTTCAGTTTCCAGCACTTTAGTCATAAGGTTAGAGAGAGAAATCGTTATCAGGCCGGCTAGGCTTGTGAAATAGGTCTCATTTAGCTAAGGGTTATAGACATTGTAAAACTATTTAATTAAATAGCTGAACTTTACCAACCACTATTTTGACTCTGCCTTGCGAAATTGCATATCCTTTATGAAGATTTCAAAGTACTCCTTACGAATTGTTTAAGAATTGGTTATTTACCTCACCAATTTATATAAAATCAACTGCTAAAAAATGAAAGAAGATATCGTAAAGGCAATAGTTTGATCTTTGGGAGATAGTTGAAACTTTAATGAGTTTATACCAAGTTTAAAAGCACATTAGAGAGTGATTTTAAGGTTGTTTTTTTAGTTTTTAAGGAAAGTCTACACTTTTTCAGGAGTTGGTAGTAGCTCATAAATGGTTTTGACGAATTTTTACTCTATTCCTTTATAAATGAAATCGTAGCTATTCACGATTTCGAAAAGGTAATAGAAATATTTTTTTATTTTACTTAAATTGCTAATATCTTAATTAAAGCTGCCAACTGTCAAATTGTTGAGAATCTCTGAACAACCACTGTAAATAGTCACAGATAAACAATGCTTTAGCAAAGGGTCAATAAAGGCATTCTTGAACTTGAGCCAAATTTCGCCATTCTACTCTTTGCTTTTGTGTTAGCTAATGATGAAAAGTCCTAGTATTTTGATGACCATATTGATATCATTTTGTTCGTATTGCCGTGTTAACAGTTATTGGGAAATTTGAATTATTTCCTTTTTTACTTACTTTGGTTAAAGAGATTACAAATACCACATATATTATGAAATGTTGATTGAAAACGGCAACTATTCAGTTTAGCATAGTCGCAGGATACGAATTGATAAGTTTTACAAGCTTTCTGAGTATTTTTGGACTGTAGGAGGTTTTGAAAAACCTAAATATTTTAAATTAGGACACCTTTTCTTTTGGATTAATTATATATTTCTAGAGTGCGCAGCCTAACTTTTCTCGAAATCATACTCTTAAACTCTTTAACGAGTCCGAAAATTTCTTCTATAGTTTGACTAGTCTTATTATGCTTACATGAACTAATACTAATAGTTGTTGAAACGAACATTTACTTGATTCTTAGTGGGCCTTTTTCTTTTCATGGTTATAGATTCTGAAGATTATTATATACTCATTCTCTCAGATCTTTATTGATGAAGTTCTTATGAAGAGGACCAACTTACACTCTCCTCTATGCAAATTTCCTCCTCGTCATCTTTTTCATATTGGACTACCTCTTTTTTGGGTTTTCGTCTTCTTTGAGGCTTTTATTCATCACTGTAGTAGTTCTTATTCAGCTTTTGAAGTTTTTTTCTTGTTTTTTTCTGAAGTCTGAGATTATTCTGTTTTATTTTCTCAACTTTTTACTTCTATCTTTTTATTTCCTTAAATTTATTCTCTTTGGTTTAGTTTTCTTTTTATAAATTATAAAGTCTAGCGATAAACTTGAAACGAGGAGGTCTTCTAAAAAGATTCCTTTTTGTTCGAAGCTAAGGAGATTGAATGGATTGATTTGAAATGTAATCTTAGGGAATGCGCTTTTTGGTCGGTGAACTTCTGTTTTCAGTTGACTGGTATAGCTTCCCCTCAGTAATTGGCTTCTATGAAAGGCCTTACTAGGGTTAGGCTACTGGCTAATGAAATAGAGACTTAACTCTGTGCTCATCTTTGTCAACTTTGATTTCTTGATGCTGACAAGCCTGTATTCTGATAAAGTCTTCTTTTTGAAAGTTTTGAAGTATATGTGTAAAATCTCCAGGATCAGACATTATGTAGTCTTTCATTAATGTTTACTGATTCAGAAGGGTACTCTGGAGAATTGCTTTCTTTATTGTCTCTCTATCTCTGCAGATTTTCACAACTTTTGCTTTAAATTTTTTGAATTCTTAGTTGAATTCTTTCGATTTGACCATTAAGCCAACTTTTTCATGTATCAAAACTTCTAATAATTTCAAACACTCATCTCTATTTGATTAGAATGTTGGCTTACGGCAAGATTTTTCAAGCACTCTTAAGGCTGCAATAAACTTTTTATCCTTTAGCCAATTGTTATTGTTATGGAAAAAGCCTACTTGGTCAAACTATGCCTATTATTACTTGACCTATGATTAAGTTAGCACTTTTTACTTTGCCAAATTTTAAAAAGCTAAATATAGCTACAACCCTGATATCTTAGAAAATCTAAAAGTGAGCAGAGACCAAACTCCTTCAATTTCCTTCAAATGGACTGCTTTTTCCTTATAGGCCCTGTACAGAAGTGTGATAGACTCTTTCAATTCGTAAACATCTTGGTTACTCAGTTAGATGCTGACATTGGCCGGGATGTCATAGACGAGGCTACTTAAGTATTTTTTGAAGAGCATCAGTTCGTTTTATGATTCCAGGTTAGGGTACTAGTAAATCAAGCAAATTTTTCGGTTGGGGACTGATGAACTAAGCTATATTTCATCAGGCATAATTGCGCGCATAGCTTTTTGAAATAAATAAATCTAAAAGTGGATTTAACTTATAACAGTAAATCTGCGGAAAAGGGGGCAAGATGCGTTAGAAAGTGACTAGATTTATATGAAACTTAGCAAGAATGATATCAAGACTATGATCCTTAGCTATAAATAATCACTCTTCTTTCCAGATAGAGTTCAAATTAGTACAAATTCTAAAAGGCTTAAATAATGTTGATACTTTTGAGATGACTAAAATGATAGATTTAGAAGTTGCCTTTAAAGAAGAAAGTTTTCTCTAGTTGCAAGGTCGACAATATCAAAGTTGCCAAGGGAAATAGGCTGCGAAATCCATAAAAATGACAGAAAAGACCGAAGAAGAAACATATCAAAAAGAGGATGAAGAAAGTACTTTGACAAATTATAAGTGGCTTCAGCCACAAAATCTGATTCTCAATTATCCTGTTCTTCTTTATTCTATCGATTCAAAGACAAACGTTTTTATGTCACCATGTGTGATATTATTTGATAATAATCAATGAGCAATCCAAAGGTAAACGTGGTTGGAATAGTCTATCAAAACAACTTCGGCTAACGCTACTTCTCCAAGTACTTTAATACTCACTGCCACATATCGAAGGAACCTTTCAACCTTTAAACTTTCGAAGGCCAGCGCAAATTCGAAAAAAACATTCTCTAAAAAGCAAAACGCATGAACGTCACTTCTCTCAAACCTTAGCAATGTACCTTTTCGATAATTTAGGTTAAATCTTTTCATTGGGTGAGTTCACCATCCTGACGAAATGTATCAGCGAACTACAAATTTACTTGATTTGTGAATAGGAGTAAAACTACTTCGTTATGGAGGCGGCAATTGACTGCATCGGAAAGACGCTACAGATGATAGAAAAGAACAAATACATGGGAAAAGCCATTTACGACCATCTTGACGCCATAGTGACCATCACTGACGAACTATTCGATGAGGGACTTATAGTGCATCTTGACCCGAACGTCATACTTGATAGGCTGAAAATGCGCGAGCCAGGGGACATCCAGCCCAAAAAAGATACGGCTAAACCTCAGCAACAGCAGCCTGCCAGTGGGGCTGGAGGAAACGCTTTTTCTTCATTTTTTGGCTTTGCGAAATCCTCTCTCCAAAAAACTCTCAACCTGGGCTGATATCAGAACACCTAATCTTTGTAAACCTAGCTATATCAATTCTGGTTAATATTGAGTCTTTGATCATCCGTTGAGATAGGATCATAAAATCTTTAAAAACACAAGGCAGGTCATTTGATATACCTGATACCAGCTTTTTTGATCTTGAGTTAGTCATACATCTTTGTATTTTTCATCTTGTTTTCAAACTAGATAATTGCCTCCATCAGTTGGTAGAAGCACTAATGAAGCTCTTAGCGAGAATAGCCCAAAAGATTGTCAGGCAGCTTGAACCATATCTAAAGCACTGGGAACTCTTTGATCACCCATTGTGGCAAATTTCGTATTTCTTTCTTAAACCGAATGCTCTTTTCGATAAACGTGTAAATCTTTTCCTGATAATTCTCAATATTGTAAATGGTGAGTATTTTGCTCTCTGTGTAGCCGCAAAGGAGCCTCAAGTATTCGTCAGCTTTGGCGGTCAGATGCTCATAGACCTTGTCCATGATGGTGGTTCCTTAGCACTACTTCGAAAGAAGGATGTAGCTTTTTACTTCTTAGATGATTTAGACTAAATAGATCTTTTCGGTCGAAATGATGTTACGGATGTTTGTGTTTATTATGGCGTCTTTCTCGAAAATCTTCTGGAATTTGAAGTCAATGGCTTTTTGTTTTTTGTACTCAGTGTAATCTTTGATGGTGTCGAAGCAAAGATTTTCGCCATTGTCGCCAACATCAGTTTACTCCCCAATGATCATCCTTTAGCAAGTATCCTGCTCTAAAACCCAAATGTCCTATCGGTTGAACTTATCCCTCTCATCCTCCTCAATCCTAGCTAAAAAGTTGGTATTCGCCAAGGCAATTTAAACTATGTAGGAAGGGTAGACAGCAGCTTGCTCAGGTGGCGGCCTTGGGTTGAGGAAATACAAATAATCGAAGAAACCTACGTGTTTGAATGTCCTGTTGATAGCTGTCTTGAACTAAGCGAAAATCCCCTCCTCGAATTTGTTAGAGTCCAGGTTCACTCTCAAGCTTTAGGCCATTTCGTTCCTGTGCTCATAGAGGAAAAAGGTATACTAAGGGTTGAGGAACTAATGAGATTGAAACAAGATGCTCTCCTTCTTGAAAGGAAACATTTGGTAGAGATCTTTGATTGGCACTTTCTCCGAAGTGATGGCGCAACTGAACTAGACAGTGTCTAGGGAGAGGTGGACTGTGGGGACCTTCCTCTGTACATTTTTGGAGTTGGTGTTGCCTTTGGCGAAGGTGTTGGTTTTGCGGTAGTTGTCTCCGATGTAGTTGAATTTGTTATCGTCGCGTGAAGAACGGGCTACTATTCCACTCATTTTCAGGAACTAGTGGTTCTGCTGGTGGAAATCTCTCTGCTGCCTCCTGACCTCTTCGCGAAAGAGGTTGGGGTTTATCACTTTTTTCAGCTTCTCCTCAGGCTTTTCTTCGTCCTTTGAGGCCTAGATCATTTTGTAGAGGACGATGCGGTCTTTGTCGATCTGGCTCTCTATGCTTTTGGATGCGAATAGTTGCTTGGCCAGCTGGGACTCGGATTGCATAATTCAAAATTGCTGAGAGTTATAATATTAAATTTGACTCTTCTCATCCAAACCTCAAGTTTCTGCATTATGGTAAATAATGCGTGAGAGGGTTGTTAGTTGATTTAAGTATATTGCTGTGTAGATGGTGTTACTGTCCAGAATGAGTTTTCTAGGCACCCCTTCCAGACCAAATCGCCATTATACTCTGGCTATTCTTGTTCAGAATATCAGATTATCAATTATCACGCATCTCACTGCTCGACACCTCACTGGACATCCCACTCCCAGACATCAACCCAGACGTGCCTGTTTCCATCTTCGAGCTATCGCTGCTTCGCCATTTGCCGTTCAGCGACCTGCAGAACCTGCTCGTTTTTATTATCCCGTCCACGCACTGGTACAGCCCTAGCTACTCGCAGCTCACGCCCCACCCCAGCTTGCTCCCAATCGCACCCTTGTCAACCTCGAAGGCTGCGGTCTTGATGGGTTGTTGGTGGTGGAGGAGGTAGAAGGTGAGTTGGTGTTGGGTGAGCACGACGAGAGTGGGGTAGATGGGTTCGTTGGAGATTGTGAAATCGAGTATGGGTTGGTGGGTTCGGATGACGGGTTTGGTGATGAAGTTGTGGTTTTTGAGATCGTACTCGAAGGTTGCGACTTTAGACCTGTAGGCCAGGTACATACCGTTGCCTCCCCTGCGCACCAGTGTTAGGTTCTACTTGCGGGGCTAGCCGTCGGCCTGGTAGACCAGCTGGCCCAGGTGCCCCTCGACCACGAAGACTGCTCCCAGCTCGGTGCTGACCACCAGCTGCCCCTCCCAGCTCCAGGCGCAGCTCACTATCGGACTGCCCAGCTCCGCCACCATTACTTCTCTCTCAATCACGATCATGCTTGCCTTCACTATCCTGCATATCTTGATCTGCCCGCTATATCCCGCCACTGCGATCGAGCAATCAGGAGCCACCTCGCATGCCACGATGGGACACTCGAATCTCAGTTATGTTAGGGGTACAATTTGAGGCAGTCCACCTGTAGGTAGGGGTACTCCTAGTTGGCCGTGTTGACATATAGCCGAAGTTCGCCATCGCTGCCGGCTGTGATGAGGTTGTTCTGGACTGTCCTGAGGTGCAGCTGGGTAGAGCCAGGGGTACAATGTTGCTGGAGTGGTGGGTGAGGAGTCTGGGTTGCTTGCTGGATTGCATTCGGATGACTAGCCAACTATTCAATAATTATGAATGGTGGGTTATATAAATAACGAGGTGCGGCAGACATGGATTAGGGGATATTGGTTACTAGATCAGCAGATAGTCGGTGAGAAGGAGACGGGAGAAGCGAGTGGGAGGGTGGTGAGGGGTGGGGTAGGGGTTTGATGGCAGTGGTTGGTAATAGCAAGCAATAAGTAATAAATGGGATTATCTATTATATCTTTATGGAGCAATATGCTCGAACTGGTTCACCATACCACAATCCGCGCATATTGGCTTGCCATAACTGCCATCCATGCATTCCATCGATAAATGGTTGCTGAGCGTACCAGCCAAGAAATGGATTGGTGGGCTGAGTTTATGGGTGACTGCATTAGTATCCAATCTTCACTGCATACCGGTGACTCTATGAGATAGATCTGATCCTGTGAATGGGGCAGCTGGGTATAGGGCAGTGGTGAGTGGAGCAGTGGTGAATGGGCAGTAATAGGGCAGTTGGTGTGCAGTGAGTATATTATATGCGAATGAAGAAATCAGACGAAATCACTTCGCCTGCGTCCTTCCTCAAGAAGCAGTCCCACATCATCACCAACAACGTGGCCAGTCCCGACTACTACCACTTCACCCCCACCACCCGCCACGAACTGTAACCCCACTCTCACCCAGCGATAAGGAAATGCATCGCAGCCATTTCCACAGCGAGGCCAACTCCACCAAACTCATGGAGGACACCTACTTCGACCAGCCCGACGCCAACGACATGTACTCCGAAGGCAAAAGCAAACCCAACGACGACGAAAACGCCAGTCATAAGAACGATCTTCTGGGGGACAAGTCCAACCATAACCTGTAGTCCTTTTACCAGTCAGAATAGCTGTCCTCGGAGCACTAGAACAGCCAAACCAACTCCCAGAAAAAATTCGGACTCTCCAACTACAACTTTTCCGAAAAGGTCATCAAGCGGGTGTCCAGCAACGACGGAGGGGGGAGGGACGGCGAGTTCCTCTACATCGATTCCAGGAAACAGAAGCAAAACAACAAGTACCTGACCCTCAGCGATGTCTAGGCCTTGCAGGAGGAGATGAAGAAGTACCAGATCTCCATCGACAAGCTCAAGCAGGAGAACCAGAGGCTACGCTCCGAGAAGTTCAAGTTGTCCAATGATTCCATGCAGTTGGTCGAACTCAGACTTGAGCATGAGGGGTTGAAGCGCAAGATAAAGCAGCTGTAGACTTAAAAATAGATGCATCTCACCATCGATGCGCACCAGGAGCAGGCTTCCAAACTACACCCCAACACCACACTCTACCCTCCTGCTGCCACTACCACCCCTGCCCAGCACGCCCAAACCTACATGACTACCAGTTGTCTTGAGAACCAGTCCAAAAGGAGTGACCAGGAAGATCTGGGGAAAAGGAACATCCCAACTTTCAGAAACAACCAAGGCAAGGAGGAAATCTAGTCCAAGACCATGAAATTGATTAACTCGCCCAGGGCTGGCATGCCTGAGCCTGACCCCAAGACCCCCAACTACAAAATACTGCAGAACATGAAGAGTCCCTACTTCCTCAAAAAGAACTGACGCACATCCCCTCCATTAATGATGTCTAACATAAATCTGCTCTTCTTACTTACGATAGCTATATCTAATTATGGCGAATGCTAAAGGACTAGATAATATCATTTCTTCTTCTTGACCGATAGGTTTACTGGAGCCATCTTCTTTTTTATTATCATCTGGTTGCCTGAGTTCGGCTTTATTTCCTATTTCCCTCCTTTAGCTTCATTAGGCTTGGGGTTGTCCATAGTTTCGTAGTCGGAGTCGTCTCCACCGCTGTCATCGTCATTTTTGTCGTTTTTCAGGATGTTTTGTTATAAATCGCTGATGGCCTGCGATACTTTGGTTGAGTCTGGCTCAGAAAAGTCAAACAAGGTTTCGCAAAACTTCTAAGCCATATCTCTATAGTTATTGAGATTGAAGTGCTTGAACTAAAACTTGCCTGAGTCAGCCCCACAAAAAGATATCTCAAAGGTGAAGCAGTTAATTATGTTCAATTCCTTCCAGAGTGCAATCTAAGTAAGCAAAAGTATACCCTAGATGCTCCTTCTCTGTCTTTTTGGATGAGGAAGCAGCAATCTTTGAAGCTGAATGTGTTGAGATTGGTCTTGGCTATGGCAGGAAACACCTGTTCCTTTTTAGAGTTATCCTTGGAACAGCCATACATAAAGCAGTTCTTCTTCCTGGAGTGGCCGTGGAAATCACAGTATAAAACGAGGTCTCTTTCTTCCTTCATTCGTTTGATCATCTGCTTGGCGTTGTAGATAGTAGGGTGCAGCTTTTTATTCGGGTCGATCCATTGGCGGTTGAGATCCACCAGGCTGAGGTTGCAGCGGTAGTTTCCTAGTATGACTCCATCAGGATTCAGCATAGGTACAATCTTAAAAATAAAGTTTTATCTCAGTATTTTGGCGAGTTGTGAGTTCCCCAAAAGGTACTAAATAACGTATTCAATGATGTAAGAGGACATGGGCTCTCCAGGATGGACCCTCGAGGTCAAAAACACTCCTTTCTTCTCTTTGCCATTGTTGAAGTCACTTATAATTACATAATCGCAGTTATTGCCGGCCACAGTTTGGCACATAGTCTTCCTCTGCACAAGATGCTTCCTTTTCGGATCGTATTCAAGCTACTTCAAGAAACTCTGGAGCCTAGAGTAAGTGTAAGGGTAGCAGTGTGCAATATAAACAGTGTCATTGTCATCTAGCTAGAAGATGGGCTACATGGGAATTTGACTGAGAAAGTTAAGGTATGGAAGAACTCGCCGTTTTTGCGCTTTAGGTTGTTCTGGTAGTAGCAAATATCGAACCCATCTCTGTACCAGCCGATTTCTAGGTCACAAGGCAATTACTTTTTTATTTGGCCTGTTTTTCGGAGTAGAAGAGGGGCTTCATCCCACTATTGTAGAGACTGTCTGGTTTCATAAGGTTGATGATCATAAATTTGTACTAAACGTCTTTTCGAGTGTTGGCGACTGAAAAGTAGTACCATTGAGTGTGGGACTGAGTGTTCCAATCGGCTCTCAGAATAAGTTGGTACTAAAACTAAAGAATCTGGATTGCTCTCCTCAGATTCCCAGTCTCAAACTTGGCCTCAAACACAAGTGTAGTGTCTGCTTCAGAGGTGGGAAGGTAGAAGGGCAAGATGTCTACTCCAAAGGTCTTGGGATCGAGAGTTCTTGTGGGGGCTGGTTACTGCTGATCATAGACTATTTTGTTGAGCAGAGTGTTCATGAAAATGATGATTTGTATGTCCTTTTTGATGGCCTATTCGAGGATGTGCAGCTTGGGCTCATAGACAGGATAGGCTTACTCGTTCTCACTCTAGATGAACTAAGGGTTGCCAGGCAGGAGGGCATAGTCAATTCCACTGAATACAAACTGATGTACGTTTTGACTGGGATATCACTACGGTTGCAATTGCGATAGAGAGACTTGTTTATGCCAAACCATTCTTACTAGGGTAGGTTTGCACTACTTTTTGGCTACTTGTCTGATACTCTGTTTTCTGTTTAGGATTGGCATTCTGCGATTTTGTACTAGTTTTCCTAATTTTACTCCATAATAACTTTTGAATATATGATTCAAATGAAGACCAAATCCAACATCCCAACACAAATATCTTCAAGCATAAAATCAGACATAGTATAGCTATCATTCGAATTTGCTCATTCTGGTTGCAACCACTGCTAATTACTTCAATTTGCTCATTAGGCACTCACTATTCACTTCTTCCCTTTTCAACTACACAAAGCCTTCAGCAACTGTGTAGCCCAAATGCTTTAAGTCCTACTACTTGTAGCCCAGCCACTCTTCTATTACTTTTGCCTTGTAAGTAATAAAGTATTTTGACAGGATATTCAATACCGCTCTAAGGGTTCCTTAAGACAATCTAGCACTAATTTGCCCGTCATCAAGGGTATTTAAATACTTTTTTACGCTACTAGAAAGAACTTTTAAGTTCTAGCTTGAACCTGCTTCTGCTATAGCAAAGAGTAATCCCTTATTTTTGACCTTCATCAATCTAAAAGTACTTCCTTAGTTCTCTTCAACAGAAATTTCAGCTCCAGATAATCCCCTGCTGCTAAAAGTGCCCAAACATACTTTTAAAGCAAAAGCGGGTTTTTGTCAATGGGATTGGTAAGTAAGTCCATTTCGTAGCTTTGTATGATTTAGACAAGTTTATCTGCACTTTTGCCTGACAGAACAAAGTGCCACTCCTGCTCGATGAGGGCTGCAGCGTCTTAGTTGACCTTTTGTTTGTTCTTTTGGGACATTGCAAGAATTAAATATTATTAACATATCTTATGAATTTCACCGCTACTTTTATCACTTTATCATCTTTATAAAAGCAGAGCAACTTATGGCCTTGAAAAAGTAGCTTTTCAGAAGTTTACATAGCTTTATCAATTCTTAACATAAACCTTCATTTGCTAGTTACATTTTGAATTGTTCATGTGAGAAAAGATAGAAAAGATCTGTTTAAATCAAAGGAGCTTTAGACATGAAAGAGGAATCACCCTTCTTAAGTGGTTACAAGCAAGAGATGTGGATTAGTTGCATTAGGGTTGAATAGAATGAGCACATAGGCATAGCGAAATGGATTCCTGTCAATTCTGTTATTTCGTGGATTGCTAGACAATAGCTTGAATAATGTTAATAGACTAATCATTTCTTTTCAGCATTAGCTACTTTTCCACTGGCATCTCTTTGGACTCTTTGAGGAGGAGCTCTGTTCTTCCTGTCCTCATTAGACCTCACCTTCACAATTCTGGAGTGGATTCCGCAGCCGATGCAGTACTGCATTTTGATATAGAGTTTAGGGATGATGTATGTTTCGAAGGCTCTGTTTTCTTCAAGATCCTTTTTGGAGGAGGCATCGACGATGTCTCTGATGGTAAAGCGCTTGATGGCTTTATCCTTGGGGCAGAGTCTGCCACAGTTAACGCAAACGATGGTTTTGACGAAGCCTCTGTTGTTTTTGTTTCTGCCGTGGTTTCTTCTCTTGACGGGCATAAGTGGTGGGAAATTATATAAGAATATATTTATTAAATTTAATATTTAATATTAACTTAACAGCTAACCCATGCTGAAGATAGACCAGAAACACCGCTACAACAGAGAAATGGCAACGCAAAACAAAAATCCAATGCCTGAACACTTTCAAAGGGGCAGTCCTTAGTTTGAGAGCACGAGAAGAAAGAAAAATGTGAGATAATGTACAAAAGTTATTATGTAGATGTGTAGAAAACTCCATTATACATCAACAGTGAGAGACAAGGCTATCACCAAAAGGAAAACCAAAACGAGAATAGAAAAATTGATGATTAGAGCCCGAGAATCTCATACAAATTTTAGAAAGAGAGGTAGTATGTGATGGATGATGCCGACAGTCTATCTCAGATACGCTTCATAAGTAAAGAGTGTTCAAGCATTAAATAAAACAACGTTGATATTGACTCCAACAGTGAGGCTTTAAGCAGGAATCAGCTTGAAGACTTCAGTCCTCTTTTCGATCGGATTGAGAAAAATACTAATGACGACTTTATTCTTGAAATTGAAGATATCACTTAATCTGAGCCATTCATTTAGAGAAAAATGTTTAGAAAGTGTGAATCTGTAAGGTAGATGCGCTAAAGAAAGTAGGATCTCTAGGAAGAATTCATGCAATAGCCAAAGATAGGCATTAACTCTGGCAAAATCAAGAAAAACAGAAGTAGCGAAGCAGCAAACAATACAGAAGCCTAAACTCTCAACGTCAATAAAGAGATTGAGCAAGTATTCAGAATCCTAGATTGCAGAAAAGAAGGGAAGCTTACAAAAAATAACTGCAACAGCTAAAACCTATCAACCTAAATGAACTATCTGATAGGTTCTATCCTAACTAAAATCAAAGTAAAAGGAAAAGAGTACAAACTCTAAGGTTTTAAGGATTAGTTTAATAATCTCATAAGTGATTCAGAATAATCTGAGCTAAATGAGATCTTTGTTAGCAATAGGCTGAAAAAGAGAAAAGTTAATGAAAATTAGCATTTAAAGAGTTAAAATGAATATATTTAGGTTTAGGAAGAAAGCTAAATAAATGAAGAATTTTCAAGTAGATTGAGCAAATTAGACGAAAAACTAGTAAAATATTTGAAAAAAAACAATATTGCCTAAAAAGTTGCTTCTCGTTCTCATTCGACAATAAAAATGGGTTCAATTCCAACCTTTTAGAAGATCGAAAAGCATGAATTTCCTAAACCTTACTGCCTTCTTCCTGCTTCCTCTCAGATAGTGGGTAAATAAATAGACAAATCGATGAGCTAAAAATATTCGATTGAAAACCATAGTGAGTAATACAAGACTTAAGTAAGCCTCAGAAGCTATTCTTAAACAATCAAAGGTGTTTAAGGAAGCGAGTTTTAGCTCAGTTTTATTCAACTGAACAAACACATTTGATATTCTGTAATATAAACAAAAGCTAACTTTATTAGGGTATTAAAGAAGCAAAATAAACTATTGTTAAATCTTTTTGTCTTGTAAAGTTTATAAAAGGGAATCATTTGTAAGCAGTGGACAACTCTCCTACTTTTCTACTCCTAGCATCATATCTAGTCTTTTACAGTTATTTTTAGTACTCTGAGGCTAATTTATTCTTTTTTATGCCTACTTCTTCTCTGCCTCTTTCTCTTTATTGCTCCAACTATCTATAAGGCTTTTACCTGTCTATGGAAGTCGTTTCATAAGCCTTTTTTCTTAAGTCCTCTAGCTTTCTGCTCTCCTAAAATTGCTGCTTTCTGCTCTATTATATCTTTCGAATGCTATTTTAAAGCAATTTGTGATAAGATTAATCTTCTTTCTTTCTGCTGTAAAGTTTTCCCTCATATTTCGTCCTGCTTTCCTCAGCTATATTTCTAAGATTTAATTCTTAATATCTTCTTCTACTTTATGCCTCAATTCTTCTGCTAAGCTAAAACTCCCTTGCAGCGGAATTCCTGACCAATTACTTTTCTCTCTCGATTTATTAGTTGTAGGCAATGTCCCTTTCTAATTGGATTGCTCTCCTTGATCTCTATAGCTACTGTTCTCTTTTAAGTGCTGAATTTGAAAGAGTTGCATTCAGCTCTTATTCTCGAAGTCGTAAATCGTTCAGATGCTCGTTTTAAAGCCTTTCCTGAATGATTCTTTGCTGTTCCAAGGCCAAAAGATCTGCACCTCCTACTACTCCATACCGTAAATCTCTGTCTTCTTGAAGAAAGGCTCTTCGTATTTGTCTTTCTTGCTATTAGTCATGCCTTATCACTTCAGCGGCCACTCTGTCCTCAAGTTAAAGCTGCCTTTGGAGCTAAGCTTGTTTTTTTCTCTCAGCCTTTTGAAACTAGTGCTAAATCCTTTGAGCTTGAAGCCTAGATCTCTTGGCACTTTCTTCTTCATAAACGCTTCTATTTGCAAACTATTGTTATTTTTATTCTTCGATTTTGTTGCGATAAGCTAAGTACTCTCCAAATTATAAAGGCTCAAGATTTTAACAAAAAACTTAAAGATTGACATCTTTATAACATCTTCTCCTCAACCCATGCAAAAGATAGTAAAGTTGTCTGTCAGTGACATTGAAATCATTGTCGAAGAATAGCTTACGAAGCTCGCCGATTCCTAGATTGCCAGTTTTGAGGTAGTCAATGTGCTGAAATGCGTCATAGGGCTGAATATATTTTAGCTGCTTGCGAGCAACCTCTAGTACCCTAAGTCGTTTCAGTATTTCAATAAAAAGAGAAATGAAATGACCTTATATTTCTGCGTTAATAGTGCCTCCATTTCGGGTTATTGATTGTGTTTGCCTTCCAAAAGGAGTGAGCTCATTTAAGAAATCGACTCTTGAAATGAGCCCTTGCCTGCTCCAATCAAATCTTTCAAAAATCTAGTATAACTATCTCTAGCTGCATGCAGCTTTGTCCGCAAGGTAGTTTCTCAAGTTTTGAATAGAAATGGCTTCTGTTCTTTCTGAGATGAGGTCAAACAGTAAGATGGGATTGTAGTTTGCTGTTTGGACAAGTGATAATTTAATAAAGTCCAACATTTCTTCAGTTTAGTATATCTCTTCAAAGAAGGCGGCGAATTGCTATTGCTATCTTTTGTTCATTTATTTTCCTAATAAAAATTTATTTAATCCAATATAAATAACCCCAATTTGCCTATCAATTAGCTCAGTGATAAGTACAAAGGCCTCATTGAATTTGCATTCTTCTATTTCTACCAAAGGTTTGCTGCGGTTCTAAGATTTTTTTAAACGAATCTTCTAATGTACTTGATTTCATCTGAAATACTTCTTGTGAATCCTTTTTCTCTCTCCTGAGCTGCATTCAAACTTTTATTGAAAATATCGATCTGATACATAGATATGAGCATTTTTACGACTTCAAGGATGAAAATTATAAATGAAAGATCAAGTTTTACTCAATTTCTATGCTTTTATGGGCAAATATTATATTGATTAAGATTTCTT
>Ga0316217_10004223_pt1 | contig 15716 bp, 10 predicted proteins | sample 1anoAmetaG_FD_203633 | JGI IMG/M metagenome (GOLD analysis project Ga0316217, IMG submission 203633) | Freshwater microbial communities from Trout Bog Lake, Wisconsin, USA - 1anoA | ecosystem: Environmental > Aquatic > Freshwater > Lake > Hypolimnion/Profundal zone | place: USA: Wisconsin... | reverse complement strand
GGCAGGCTGGCGCTGACCCTGGAAGCCGTGGACGCGGGGGGCGGGAGCCTGGACCTGGAGGCGACGCCGCTGTCCCTGGCGCTCGGCGCCCAGCGCCCGTGGCAGCCCGGCGGCGGGCCCCCGGGGCAGTTCTCCAGCTGGAGGGAGGCCCTGGACCTGCTGCACAGCCTCAGCCTGGAACTGCTGCGGCCGCAGGGGGCCGAGCCGCTGCTGGGGGGCCTGCTGGACCAGCTGTTCAGCTTCCTGGGCGCCAGCCGGGGGGCGGTGCTGGTCCGGGATGCCGCCGGCACCCTGGCGCCCCTGGCGGTCCGGGGGGAAGCCGCGGCCCGGGGGCCCCTCAGCCTGTCACCCGCCACCCTGGAAACCACCTTGAGCCGGCGCGCGGCCATGGTGTTCCCGGCTCCCGGGGGGGAAGGGGGGCGGCTGGCGGAAACCCGCACCCGTTCGGCCATGGCCGTGCCGCTGGAGCACGAGGGCCAGGTCCTCGGGCTGTTCTACTTCGATTCCTCGCCGGAGCGCGGCCCGTTCACGGAGCAGGAGCTGCGCTTCGTCGCCGCCCTGGCCAACCTCGCCGCCGCCAAGCTGCTGGCGGGCCGGGTGGCCGAGGAACTGCGCCGGCAGCAGGACCTGGACCGGGACCTGCAGGCCCGGGAGGCGGCGGCCCAGGCCAAGGGCGATTTCCTCGCGGTCATGAGCCACGAGATCCGCACCCCCATGAACATCGTCCTGGGCTTCGCCCAGCTGGCCCGCAAGGAGGCCCTCCCGCCCAAGGCCAGGGAATACTTGGACGGCATCGAGCATTCGGGCCGTTCGCTGGTGCGCATCGTCAACGACATCCTGGACTTCTCGAAGCTGGAGGCCGGCAAGCTGGCCCTCGAGGCCATCCCCTTCCGGCCCGACGAGGTGGTCGGCCGGGTGCTGGCGGGGTTCGCCGCCGCGGCGGCGGACAAGGGCCTGGCCCTGGACTTCGAACCCCTGGCCGGGCCGGAGCGGGTGGGCGACCCGTTCCGGCTCGGCCAGGTGCTCACCAACCTGGTGGGCAACGCCATCAAGTTCACCGAGCGCGGCGGCGTCCGGGTCGGGCTGGCCCGGGGGGAGGCCGGGGCGGACCCGGCCCGGCTGCGCTTCTCGGTCCGGGACAGCGGCATCGGCATCGCTCCCGAGCGGCTCGCCCAGCTGTTCTCCCCCTACGCCCAGGCCGAGGCCGGCACCTCCCGGCAATACGGGGGCACCGGCCTGGGCCTGGCCATCGCCCGGCAGCTGGTCGAGCGGATGGGCGGCGAACTGAAGGCGGAATCCTCGGCGGCCGGCAGCACCTTCGCCTTCACCCTCGCCCTGCCGCCCGCGCCGGCCCCGGGCCCGGAGCCGGAGCCCTCCCCGGCCCCGGACCTGCGGGGCCGCCGCCTGCTGCTGGTGGAGGACCACCCGCTGAACCGGGACCTGGCCCGCGCCCTGCTGGCGGAAACCGGGGCCCAGGTGGATCCGGCGGGCAGCGGCGGCGAGGCGCTGGAGCGGCTGGCCGCCGCCGAGTACGATGCGGTGCTCATGGACATCCACATGGCCGGCATGGATGGCTGCGCGACCACCCGGCGGATCCGGGCCGCCGGGCGGAAACTGCCGGTCATCGCCTTGACCGCCCAGGACCTGGAGGCGCACCGGGAGGCCTGGCTGGCGGCGGGGCTGGACGATTTCGTCGCCAAGCCGATCGAACCCGGCCGCCTGTTCGCGGTCCTGGGCCGGTGGGTCCCGCCGGCGGGCGGGGACCGGCAGGTGCTGGACGCGCTGGCGGGGTTCATGGATGTCCCCGCCGCCCTGGGCCGGGCCGGAGGCCGGGCGGAGCTCCTGGTGGCGTTCCTGCGGGGGTTCCTGGAGGAACCCATCCAGCCCGGCGCCATCGCCGCCGCCGTGGCCCGGGGCGACCGGGACGCCGCCGCCCGGATGGCCCATGACCTCAAGGGCATCGCCGGGACCCTCGCGCTGGCGGAGCTGGGCCGGGCCAGCGCGGAGCTGGAGAGCTGCCTCCAGCGCGGAGGGGCACAGGATTGGCAGGCGGCCTGGGGGCGGGTGGGGGAGTTCCTGGCCGAATTCCTGGCCTGCGCCGGGCGGGCGCTGGGGCCGGGGTACCCGGGCGCCCCCCGGTGAGCGGGTGGTCCTGCCCGGCCTGGTTCGTGCGGAAGCCGGGTCAACCCAGATGGGGGTCCGGGGCCGGTCGGGTCAATCCAGCACGTAGCCGAAACCGCGTACAGACCGCACCAGGATGGGGTCAGCCTGGCTGTCCTTGATCTTCTGGCGGAGCCGGCCGACATACACGTCCAGACTCTTGTCGCTCAGGGAATGCTGGTGGCCCCACACCTGGCCCACCAGGCTGGACCGGCTCACCGCCTGGCCGGGGTTGCTGCAGAGCACCGCCATAAGCGCGAATTCCTTGGGGGTGAGGTTGAGATCCTTGCCGTTCCGGAGGCATTTCTGGGACTGGAATTCGATGGTGAGATCCCGGAATCTGAGCGTGGAGCCCACCTTCGCCAGCTCCCGGGTTCGTCTGAGGACAGCCTGGATCCGGGCGATGAGCTCTTCCGGGACGAACGGTTTCACGATGTAGTCGTCGGCGCCCGCTTCCAGCCCGCGGATGGTGTCCACCGTGGTATCCAGCTGGGTGAGCATGATTATGGCCATCGGCCTGCCCCCGGCGCGCAGCTTCCGGCAGACCTCGAACCCATCCATTCCCGGCAGGACGATATCGAGGAGGATCAGGTCGACCTGATGGGATTGACTCAGGGCCAGGGCCGCTTCGCCCGTGCTCGCGTACAAGGTCTCGAAATGATGTTTTGCCAAGGTCTTGATTATTTTTACCCTTGTCGGTGCGTCATCCTCGACCACCAGAATCATGAAGCCATGGAATTGACCATCCAGGTGTCCATCGCAGAACGACGCCACATCACTCACGGACTTCATCCTCCTCCAGGCTCTTCCCGGTTTCCCGACCTCCAGGAAAGAAAGGCCCAGGGCGAGAATGGCCTTGCCCGTTGGACATTTGGTGTCGCCTTTCATTTCTGAAACAGAGGCAAAGGACGCGAAAAAATAACGATGGCAGGGATGAAAAGCCTGGATAGCCGCCATGCCCTAATGGCCTTGCCGACCTGCTCCACCAGGAGCAGCGCTGGGTGGAGGCCCTGGTTTTCCTGGAATGCTGGAGGCACTCGGTCCGACCCTGGTGAAAGTCCTCATTCGGATGCGAAGCCCCTGTTCCTGTTGACCAGCAGAGGGCAATACGCAAATCACGGAGCGATTGGCAGCGGAAATCATGCTCGCGAGGCGCTCTGTGGGAGTGGGATCCCGTCCGGTGAGCAGATCGCGCGAAGGGCAGGGCATGCCGCTGGCATCCTGGTTTTCATTTGCGCAGGATGGGCAAGGCCGGCACAGGGGCTGGTGCTGGCGGCCGTGGCTCCGTCCGGAATGGCAAGGGTGCGTGGCGACCATCCGATTCGATTGCACCCAAGGCACCGGCTGAGAAATTTAAGGCATTTCCAACAATTTATTTACCTTTTTCACCCTTGATCCAGCCCGACCCGGGAAGTATTCTCATTGCTACACCGACCATGAATGGTTCCACAACCCAAGGAGGAGAACCTCCGCGGAGTCGACCTTTGTCGTTGGTCAAGGCTCTTACAAGTGCCTGAGAATATTTCTGTTTTTCCCAACCGAGGACCCCAACTGGGGTTCCTCACCCAACCTAACATCGTTCTTGATGTATGAAAAAATTATATCAAGAACACTAGCTCCACGGAGTAACTCCATGCGAATGCTTCTCACTTGCGCCCTCGTCGCCGCCGCCCTGCCGATGGTCGCCCAGGTCCCCACCACCACTGCCAGTGGCCAGGGCACGGCCAAGGTCACGATCCAGGCAGCCGCCGCCACCCTTACGCACACTGATGGCCGATTTCTGAATTTTGGCACCATCACCGCCAGTTCATTGGAACAGAAAATCACCATCGGGGTCGATACCAAGACCACCGCCGATGCCTTCTCGTTCACCAAGGATTTCAATGAAATCGCCAATATCGTGGTGGATCCAACTTGCAACGTTCTCGGCGGCGCGACTGCCGATACCATTCTGCTTCCCTCGATTAGCGGCAACACTGCCAGCAGCACCTCGGGTGCGATCGCCGTCGGCGGCACCCTCACTGTCCCGGCTTGGGCCCTGAAGGGATCCTATACTGGGCACTACAACGTGACCCTCAGCTACCCCCTGCTCTAGGCGACCCCGCCGGATGGCCGTCAACGTCGGTTCCGGCCATTTTTCCCTGCGGAGGCTACCTTGAATAGGACTGTGCTCATCGGATTGGCCACGGCCGGGCTGCTCAATGCCCAGCAGGTCACCCACGTCACGGCCACAGGGACAGTCACAGCGACTGTCATTTACCCCCTGTCCATCGACAAGGTGGCGGATCTGGATTTCGGCGCCGCCATTTCGCCGACCACCCTGAGTCAGGTGGAGATTTCCCCCGACAAATGGAGCACCACGGGCAGCCGCCACCTCAACGGCGGCGACGCCCAATTCCTGGACGGGAATTTCCACCAGGCGATTTTTCTCGTCAAGGGCACCCCAGGGGAGACTTTCCAGGTCTCCGCCATCCCCAATACGACCCTGACCGCCGGGAACAGCACCATGACGGTCCAGTGGTATCAAGTGAACACCCAGTATTCGTTCCCCAGCCCCACCCCGGAAGTGAAGCTGACGCTCGGCGCGACCCTCTTCATCGGGGCGCACCAGCCGAAGGGGAACTACACCGGTGACTTCAATTTCACCGTCAACTACAACTGAGGCAGTCCCTGCCGCGGGTCGGATTTCGGGTCCGGCCCGCCCTGGTTTTCGCTCCCAACTGGTATCCTGGCCCTCCATGTCCCAAACACAATATGGCTTCCTTCTGCTGGCGACCCTTCCGGGCTTCCTGGCGCAGGCTCCGCTCCGGGGCCAGGCTCCGGTGCGCGGCCAGGTCCGGGTCTCGGCCCGGATCGTCGGGCCGGAGGAATTGCCCACGCTGGGGCGGATCCAGACCCTGCAAGACCTTGATTTCGGCTCCATCCGCTGCAGCGGCCAGGAGGGCGTGGTCACCCTGGCTGCCGGCGGGACCCGTTCGACCCGGGGGGGGGTCCCCCTGGGGGCCGACTCCGCCAGGAGCGGCGCCACCCTCGCCTTCCAGGGACCGCCCGCCCAGGGCTTCAATTTCCAGCTGCAGAATGGTCCCATCCTGGCCCGCAATGGCCGGGGTGACCTGGTGCAGGTGGGCGGCTGCAGCCTGCAGGTCCAGGGCAACCTCCTGGCGCTGGGGGCCTCGGCCCGGATCATGGCGGGGCAGCCGGCTGGCCACTATGCGGGGGATTGTTTCCTGAACGTCCTGTTCCATTGATCTGAACGTCGAGAGGTTCCATGGTGCGCTTGCTGCTTCCCACCCTCCTGCTCATGGCCTCCCTTGGCCACGCCCAGGGTCTAGGCGACCTGGCCGTGAGCCCGACCCGCGTGATCCTCGAAGGGCGCACCCGCACGGCGGAGGTCAGCCTCACCAACAAGGGGCGGGGCACCGCCACCTACCGGATCTCCTTCACCCATACCAGGATGGACGAGTCCGGCAATGTGGCGGAATGTGCCAAGGAGCCCGGCCAGGTGACCGCCGAGGACCTGGTCCGCTACAGTCCCCGGGAAGTATTGCTGGCCCCTGGCGTTACCCAGGTGGTGCGGATCCAGTTGCGCAAGCCCGAGGACCTGCCCGCCGGGGAGTACCGGTCGCAGATGCTGTTCCGCGCGGTGCCGCCGGCCCAGAAGGTCGATGCGGTGGAGCCTGACGATGGCAAGGAGGAATTGACCATTTCCATCCGGCCCATTTTCGGCCTTTCCATTCCGGTCGTGGTGCGCCACGGGGAAACCGCCTGCCAGCTGAGCCTTGCCGACCTGGCCCTGCAGGCCGCCGGCCAGGACGGGACACCGCCCCAGCTGGCGCTGCGCGTCCTGCGCGAGGGCAACCAGTCCATGAGCGGGACACTGCAGGCCTTCTGGGCGGCCGGGAAGGGCAAACCCATCCTGGCCGGGGAGCTGCCCTGCGCCATCTACCACCCGCTGCCGTTCATCCGGGTGGCCCTGCCCCTGGACAAGCTGGGTGACAAGGCCCTGGCCGGTGGGGCCCTGACGGTGAAATTCACGCCCCGGGACGCCAAGGAACCCGTGGCCCAGGCCTCCCTCGATCTGCCCTAGGGCATGCGACCGCGGATCCGCCTTCCGGGCCTCCTCGTGGTCCTTCCCGGGGTCGCCCTGCCGGCCCAGGCGCCGGTCCACCGGGACGAGGCGCAGATCATGCTCTTCAGCTTGAGCCTGGACCGCCGGCAACTGGCGGAGGTGTTTCCCGGCTATCCGGGCGCCGGAGACGGGTTCCTCCTGCCCCTGGGGGGGCTGTGCCAGGCCGTCTCCCTGGGCATCCGGGTTGACGCGCGCCGGGGACTGGCGGAGGGCTTCATCGTGGAGGAAAAGCGGCGGTTCCGCCTGGACCTCACGACCGGGCAGCTGGAGATCGGCGGCCAGGCCATGGCCTTTGATCCCGCCGGGGTGGAGTGGCACGAGGACGACTTCTATGTGGATTCGCGGCTGCTGGAGGCTTGGCTGCCCATGGCGCTCAAGGTGGATGGCAACGCCGCCACGATCACGGTGGAACCCAGGGAGAAACTGCCGATCGAGGGCGCCTGGGAGCGGGAGGAACGCTCCGGGCGGCCGATGGCCAACGGCGCCGACGACCGGACCAAGGATTTCCCGGTCCTGCCCACCCCCTATTCCTTCCTGGACCTGCCGTTCCTGGACCAGACCCTGAGCCTGGCCAACAGCCGGGTGGACGGCCAGCGTCGCTGGACTGCCAGCGGCACCACGTTCGCAACCGGCGACCTTCTCTGGATGAACGGGACCGGCTATTTCAACAGCCAAAGCGGCCACCTGGTGGACGCAGCCCGGCTGGACCTGGCGCGCAGGGACCCGGAAGCGGGTCTGCTGGGGCCCCTGCGGGCGCGTGAGGTGGAACTTGGCGACCTGATGAATACCGGCCAGCCGCTGCTGGGAACCCCCATCCTCGGCCGCGGGGTGCACCTGGACAACCTGCCCCTCAACTTCCAATACAGTTTCGAGCGCTACGCCTTCCGGGGCAACCTGCTGCCGGGCTGGTCGGTGGAGCTGTACCAGAACGATGTCCTGGTGGGGCTCCAGCCGTCCCGGGCCGATGGCCTGTACGAATTCCGGGACGTCCCCACCTATTTCGGGGTGAACGACTTCAAGCTCGTGTTCTATGGACCCGAAGGCCAGCGGCGGGTGGAGTGGCGCCGCCTGGACCAGCGCCAGGCCCTGGCTCCGGCCGGGGCATTCCTCTACAACCTGGTGGCGGCAGGGCCTTCGGCGGATCCGAAGCAGGCCGCCAGCAGCCGGCGCCAATACCTGGCGGAGGCGGCCTATGGCCTGTCCCCCAGGTGGGACCTGCGGGCCATGGTCACCCAAGTGGGAACGGACGTGACGGTGGCCCCGGTGGCCGGTGCGGTCGCAACCCCGGCCGCTCCCGGGCAACCCAACAGGTTCGGCGCCTTGGCCCTCCAGGGCTTCCTTGGCAACGTTTCCCTGCAGCTGTCCGGCGCCGCCAACCAGGACCACGGCTCCATGGCCACCCTTGGGGTGGGCACCGGCCTGGGCTACAGCAGCCTCACCGTGCGCCGGTCCTTCCTGCACAGCTTCGACAACCCCGACTTCCGCGCGACGGCTCCCCTCAAGGCCCACACTCAGGCACAACTCGTGCTCATGCCCGCCCCCGGCAAGGGGTTCCCGGGGTCCCTCAATTTCGACCATACCCGGGATGATCTGGACCAGGGCGGGCACCTGACCAACAGTTCCGTGCGTGGCGCCCTCTCCTTCTGGAACACCTCCCTCTCCAACACCGTCACCTGGATCCGCTCGGACGTCGCCCAGACCCAGGGTGCCGCGACCCCCGGCGATTCGACGACCGGCAGCCTGCTCCTCAGCCAACGGATCCGCCAGGGCACCGTGCGCGGCCAAGCCGATTATGGCCTGGATGCAGGGTCATCCAGGGTCCGGTCCTATGACTTCACGGGTGAATACGACGGCCTCAGGGGCTATTCCCTGTCCGCGGAAGCGCAGCGCGACATTATCCTGCGGGAGAACCGGTACCAGCTGGCGGTGAACAAGTTCGAAGGCAGGGTGGGACTCCAGGCGGGTCTGGGCTGGGCCCGCTCGACCAGCCTCACGGCCAGCCTGCAGCTGCACCTCTCCCTGGGCCGGGACCCGGACAGCGGCCGTTACTTCACCCAGGCGGCGCCCCTGGCCAACAACGGCGCCGTTTCCGGCCGGGCTTTCCTGGACCGCAATGGCAACGGCCGGCTCGATCCGGGTGAACCGGTGCTGCCGGGAACAACCCTGCAGGTGGACGGCAGCGATCGCCCCGGCCCCTTGGGGGAGCAGGCGCCCATGTTCCAGACGGGCCTGTATCCGAGCGATTACGTGGCCCTGACCCTGGACACCGCCGGCATGGAAGATCCCTTCATCAAGCCGGAAACCGCGGGAGTGCGGATCCTGCCCCGGCCCGGCAAGGTGGCGCGCGTGGACTTCCCCATGGTGGTATCGGGCGAGATCAACGGCATCGCCAGGATGGCCGGGCCCAAGGGCTCCCGGGACCTGGCCGGGCTGGCCCTGGAACTCCTGGACGAGAAGGGCCGGCGGGTCATCGCGGTGCGCAGTTCCTTCGATGGTTTCTTCAATATGCCCAACCTGCCCCCGGGGCGGTACCAGCTGCGGGTCCTGCCCGAGGAAGCCCAGCGCCTCGCCGTCACGCTGCCGGAACCCCGGCTCCTGGAAATCAAGGCCAACGGGTCCATTCATGAGGGAATCTTGATGAAAGTGGTCCCCCTGGCGGCGGAGGACAGTGCCGCCCCGGTCACCGTGGCCAGACTCGCCCCAGGCCCTGGGGGCCCGGTGCGGCCCGTGGCCCCCAGGCTGCCGCCTCCGCCGGCAGCCCTGCTCAAGTTGGTGCCGCCCCAGCCCCCCGCCGAGGGTGAACCGGGATCGACCCTCCCGGCCAAGGGGTGGACCATCCAGCTGGGCGTTTTCTTTGACGCCGGCAACCTGGCCAAGGAAAAGCGGGCGCTCAGCCCGTGGGCCAAGGAGCTCACGGTCGTCCCCTGCCCGGGACCCACGCCGGGGCAGGGCTACCGCCTGCTGATGGGGCGCTATCCCAACCGGGTCGAGGCGCTCCAGGCCGCGCGTCAGCTGCCGGCGGCGATGCGGCGCGGGAACGGGCGCCCCTTCCCGGTGGCAATCCAGGCCGTGCCCGCCAAGGAGGCCGCTGCGGCGCCCGTAGCGCCGATTCCCGCGGCCGCGCCGGAGCCCCGGATCCAGCCGCAGGGAACCGGCGCCGGCGAAGCCGGGCCAGCCACCAGCCCGGTCCAGTGGACCCTCCAGTTGGGGGTGTTCCATGACCCCGCCAAACTGGCCAGGGAGCGGCGCACGCTCAGCCCGTGGGCCAAGGACCTGAGGGTCGCGGCCGCCGAGGATCCCCATGGCCAGATCCTCCGCCTGCTGATGGGGCACTATCCCAGCGCGGCGGAGGCACTCCAGGCCGCGCGCCAGCTCCCAGCCGGTTTCCTCCGCTCGCACAGCCGTCCCCTGCCGGTGCGGGTGGAGGCCGCTCCCGCAAGTGTAGCCGAGCCGGTCCCTGCCATGCCCGCGACCCGGTCGGTCCCGCTCGCGCCGGTTCCAACCACGGCACCGGTCGCGCCGATTATACCGGCTGCGCCGAGGCTCCGTATTCTGCCCAGGGTGGAGGCAACGGCCGAAACCGGACTAGCCGGCAATCCCGGCCCCTGGACCCTCCAGGTGGGCGTGTTCATCGACGCCGCCAACCTGGCCAGGGAGCTGCGCGCCATCAGGCCGTGGGCCAAGGACATCGCGGTGGAGCCCTACCATGGGCCGGTAGCGGGTCAGGGCTTCTGCCTGCTGATGGGGCGCTACCCCAGCCGGGCCGCAGCGTTCAAGGCGGCGCAGCAGCTTCCGGCCGACTTCCGGCGTGCGCACGGCCGTCCCTTCCCGGTGAAGGTGGAGGCCGCCTCTGCGCGGGAGACCGAGCCGGTCCCGCCCATTCCCGCGACCCAGCCGCTGCCGGCGCCACCGGTCGCACCGATCCCCGCGTCGGCGCCGGAGCCCCGGACTCCCACCCGGGCGCCCGCGGCGGCCGCCGGGTCGTCACCCGACGACGGCCGCTGGGCCATTCAGCTGGGCGTGTTCTACGATGCCGGCAACCTTGCCAAACGCAAAGATGCCCTGAGTTCCGGGACTGCGGAACTGAGGATCGTGCCCTTCCAGGATCCCCTCAAAGGCATGGGGTTCCGGCTGCTGCTGGCGCAGCACTATGCCCAGCGGAACGATGCACTCCGGGCCATCCGCCAGCTCCCGGCCCTGTACCGCCAAACGGACGACCAACCCTTCCCCATTCGCTCGGGCTCTGAAGCAAGCCCCCGGAGGCTGCCATGATCTACCCCGCCCTGTTCCTCCCCTTCATGTTGTCCATGGCGACGGCCAACCCCATGTGCACCCCCGTGACCATCACCGCCAGCAAGGTGGCCGATCTGCAGTTCGGCACCTTCACGGCGGGGCCGGCCGGCGGCAACGTCATCATGGACCCGCTCGGCACCCGCCATTGCACCGGCGACCTGCAACCGACCGCCGCGGCTTCGGGACCGACCATTTTCAGCCTGACGGGCCCGCCCCTGGCGACCTTCACCTGGGACGTTTCGCCGGATTCGGTATCGATGGGCGCCGGCAACCGCCTGAACGTGTTCTCCTTTCATGGGGCAACCCGGGGCGGGAGCCTGGCGTTCGACGCCAAGGGCCAGGCCCAGCTCCAGATCGGCGCATCCCTGGCGGCGGCACCCCTTTGCCCGGCCGGCAGCTATCGCCAGGACCAGCTGGTCCTGCGGGTATCGGCTTCGGGCAGCACCGCGTCCTGCCGGGTGACCTTCGCCGTCCTGGCTGGCATGATCGCTCCCCTGTCCATCCTGGAAACGGCTTCCCTCAACTTCGGCGCCATCACCGCCCAGGCGAAAACCTTCACCGTCAAGATCACTCCCGCCGGGCTGCGCAGCCTGAGCGGCGGGGGCACCTTCTCCGCCGGCGCCTTCAGCATCGCCGGGCAGCCCCGGGCGGTGATCGCCCTCTCCCTGCCCAGCGCCGGCATCCTCCTGAAGGGGCGGGGGGCGGACATGGTCCTGAAGGACTTCACCGCGGATCAGCCGGGCACCCTCGCCCTCGGCGCCAGCGGCCAGCTGGCCCTGCACGTGGGCGGCACCCTCGTGGTCAATGCCAACCAGGCCAAGGGCGCCTATGCCGGCCAGTACCCGGTGACCGTCAACTACCTGTTCTGACGGGGGCCCGGATTCAGGGCGCGCCAGGCCCCGTGGCCTCGCCTTCCCGTGCCGCCTCGGCCAGATGCCGGAGGGTCCGGGGATCGTCCGGGTTGCGCTCCAGGATGGCCCGGTAGATGGCCACGGCCTTCCGGAACTCCCCCCGGCTCCGGCAAAGCTGGGCCAGGCCCAGCAGGGCGGGCTTGTCGTAGCCGGACCCGGCCGCGCGGGTGAAGAGCTGCTCGGCCCGGTCCAGCCTGCCCAGCCGGAAAAAGCAGTCCCCCGCGCGGGTCAGCACCTGCCGGTTGCCGGGGTCAAGCTCCAGGATCTGCTCCCAGAGCGGCGCCGCCTCCGCGAACCGGCCCATGCCCCTGAGGCTGTCGGCCAGCCCGAAGATCGCGTGCGGATTGCCCCGCTCCCTGGCCAGGGCCGTCTGGAAACAAAGGATCGCCTTTTCGAAGGCCAGCCGTTTGCGGTGGATGTTGCCGACCATGGTGAGGATGTTCACCAGGGTCGGATCGAGCGCGAGCAGGGGTTCCCAGCAGGCCAGGGCTTCAACCCAGTGCTGCTCCTTGTGGTAGAGGTCGCCGAGCCCCATGAGGGCGTAGCGGTTGTCCGGGTTCAAGGTGAGGGCCTGGCGGTACTGCGCCACGGCGAGGTCGCGCTGGCCGATCCGCTTGCAGGCGTCGGCCAGACGCGCGTGGGCCGGCCCGTTGCCGGGATCCACCTCCAGGTACCGGTTCAGGATGCCGACGCTTTCCTGGATGAGCCTGGCCCCGCGGTAGGCGTCCGCAAGCCCCCAGAGCGCACGCGCATTCCTCGGATCCTGCGCCAGGGCATCCAGGTAATGGGGAATGGCGGAGGTGAAGGTCCTGGCCTTGCGCGCGGCATCACCGAGTTCGATCAGCTGATGGAGTTTCATCTGGACCTTATTTTAACTGACCCTTGGTCAGTTTAGGATAATATCGATGTCATAAATCTCAGGCAGGAACATGAAGCAACCTGTGCAGGCTGGATCAGCGTTGGTAGAGGAATGGCCCGATACCCAGTGCGGCGGGTCCACCATCCTGGTGGTCGAGGATGAAGCCCTGACCCGGACGAAAATCAGCAAGATAATGGAGAAGAACAAGTTCGCAACCTTGAATGCCGGCACCGGCGAGCAGGCCCTGGCGCTGGTCCAATCCCATCACGTCGACCTGGTCCTCCTGGATGTGGTACTGCCTGGAATGGATGGGTTCGAAGTCTGCAGGAGGATCCGCGCCGAGGGCGGGTCCATGGCCATCATCATGCTGACCCAGTTGGACACCACGGTGGATACCATCCGGGGACTGGAGTGCGGTGCCGACGACTACATCGTCAAGCCCTTCATCCCGGAAGAACTGGTCGCCCGGATCCAGGCTGTGCTCAGACGCACCTGCGAACCCGCCAAGGGCGGGACCACCATCTCGTTGCGCGACTTCACCCTCGAATATCATTCCCAGAAATGCCTGCGGGGCGGGACGGACCTCAATCTCACGCCCAAGGAGGGTACGGGTACGTGTGTGATTGACCGGGCTCCCGTTCGGGGTTGAGCGTCTCGTTTCTGGCACGGAGCGATTCAGCCATTGTGCTGGTGGAGGGCCACCCGCTGAATCGGGGGGGACGATGCTGGCCGCGGTTCCGGCTCACCCGGGCGCGACGGCTTCGAAGGTGAACAGGAGAACCGATTCCGCGTTCATGACCGGCATCGGCAGGCCCGCGGCCGCGAGCTCGTCCCCGGTGGCCGCGGCTCCGGGACCTTGGAGGGCGTCCAGCCAGGGCGAACCGGCCTCGGGCCGGGCCCGGGGCTGCCCGGCCTGCCGGGCCAGGCGCACCCGCCAGCGTCCGGTGTCCGCCAGGGGCGGCAGCCGCAGCGCCGGCTCCTGGGGGAAGCCGGGCGGGACCGAGGTGAGCACCGCCAAGACCGCCCGGTCTTCGGCCTGGGCCAGCCACCAGGTCAGGCCGGAGGGGGTGGTCCCCTGGTGGAACCCGCCGCCATGGAGCACCGGCCGCCACTGCTTGTGGAAGGCCAGCCAGCCCCCCAGGGCGGCCCGCTCGGCCGGGGTCATGGCCAGGAGGTCGGCTTCCACCCCCATATGCCCGAAGCAGGCGACCGCACAGCGGAAATCGATCCCCTGGGTGCGTCCGGTGGCATGGGCCGGGGCGGGCCCGACGTGGGCCCCGAGCACTTCCGGCGGAAACAGGCGCAGGGCGCCGGACTGGATGGCGACCCGGGCGGCGGCGTCGTTGTTGTCGCTGGTCCAGATGCGGCTGGTCCGGGCCAGCACCCCGAAATCGGCCCGGCCGCCGCCGGAAGCGCAGCTCTCGATCTCCACCTGGGGGTGGCGCTCCCGGAGCCGGTCCAGCAGCCCGTAGAGGGCCAGGGTCTGCCGCCGGTAGGCCGCGCGGCCGGAGGCCTCGCAGGCCTGGGCCAGGTCGCGGTTCATGTCCCACTTCAGGTAGGCGATGGGGTGGCCGCCCAGCAGGGCGTCCAGCTTGGCGAACAGGTCGGCCGCCACCTCCGGGCGGGCCAGGTCGAGCACCAGCTGGTTCCGGCCCAGGACCAGCGGCCGCCCCGCCACCTGGAGCGCCCACTCCGGATGGGCGCGGAACAGGTCGCTGTCCGGGTTCACCATCTCCGGCTCCACCCAGAGACCGAACTCCATGCCCAGGGCGCGCACATGGGCGATCAGCGGGCCCAGGCCATCGGGGTACTTGCGCGGGTCGGGCCGCCAGTCCCCGAGGCCGGCCCGGTCGTGGTCCCGGGCCGGGAACCAGCCGTCGTCCAGGACGAACCGCTCGATGCCCAGGGCGGCCGCCGCGCTCGCCAGCTTGCGCAGGGTCTCCGGGTCGTGGTCGAAATAGACCGCCTCCCAGGTGTTCAGGTGCACCGGACGCGGCCGCATGGCCCCCCCCGGCCAGCGCAGCAGGTGCCGCCGGGCGAAGCCGTGGAACCCGGCGGAGACCCCGTCGAGGCCCCGGCCGGACCAGGCCAGGTGCATGGCCGGGGTGGCCAGGGTGGCTCCGGGCGCCAGGATCACCTCGCCCGGCGCCAGCCACTCCCCGGCCTGCAGCAGCAGGGAGCCGTCGTCGTGGCGGTCCAGGGCCAGCCGGTGGTTGCCGCTCCAGGCCAGTTGGCAGCCCAGGGCCTCCCCGGCGAACTCGCCGGTGTCCGGGCCCAGCAGGAAACAGGCTGGAGGCGCCGCGTGGGAGGTTCGGCCGGTCCGGTTCTCCCGGCACCAGCCGGCCGCCGGGACCGGTTCCCGGCGCCACTGGAATTCGTGGGACCACTGGCCGGTGTGGTAGCCCACCTGCTGCAGGCCCGGGGGCACCGCCACACTGGCGGCGGCCAGGGCGTCCACCGACAGCGGTTCCGGCCCCAGGTTGGCCAGTTCGGTGCGCAGGGTCAGCACGTCGCAGCAGGGGTCCAGCTCCAGGAAGATCCGCGCCGCCAGGGCCGCCACCGGATCGGCCAGGTGCAGCACGGCGCTTTGCCGATCCGGCCGTTCGACCCGCTCCAGGACCAGTTCCTGTACGGGGCCGAGGCCGTTCCGGTGGGCCCTCAGCGCCGGCGCCCCGGGCCAGCCGTTGCCGAAGCAGGGGAACACCGGGGCGCCGCCGAGCCGGTCCAGGGAGGCCGGGGGCAGCCGCCGCAGGGCGGCGGCCGGGAACGCCGCGAACAGGTCCGGGATCCCGTCCTGGAGCCGCGCGCCGAAATGCCGCCAGACCGGCACCGCGCCGGTTTCGGTCTCGATGCAGGCGGTGCTGTGGCGGCCGTCGAGGCGCAGGATCTCGTGGGTCATGGGGACGTCCGGGGAAGGCTGGGGATGGCTGGGGATGGCGCCGGTTCAGCCCTTGGTGGCGCCCAGGGTCAGGCCGGCGATGAAGTGCCGCTGCATCAGGAAGAAGATGCCGACCGGCGGCAGCGCCGCCACGATCGAGCCGGCCGATACCAGCTGCCACTGGGCCACCCACTGGCCGTTCAGGGAATACAGCCCGGCCGTGACCGGCATCGCCCGGTCGCCCTGGATCAGCACCGTGGCCCAGAAGTAGTCGTTCCAGATGAAGGTGAAGATCAGCACCGAGAGCGCGGCGATGGCGGGCCGCACCAGCGGCAGCACGATCCGCCGGAAGATCTGCCAGTCGTTGGCCCCTTCCACCCGGGCCGCCTCGATCAGCTCGCGGGGCAGGTGGCGCATGAAGTTGCGCATGAAGAAGGTGCAGAACCCGGTCTGGAAGGCGATGTGGAACAGCACCAGGCCGGTCAT
>Ga0316217_10004222_pt1 | contig 15717 bp, 10 predicted proteins | sample 1anoAmetaG_FD_203633 | JGI IMG/M metagenome (GOLD analysis project Ga0316217, IMG submission 203633) | Freshwater microbial communities from Trout Bog Lake, Wisconsin, USA - 1anoA | ecosystem: Environmental > Aquatic > Freshwater > Lake > Hypolimnion/Profundal zone | place: USA: Wisconsin... | reverse complement strand
TGGGATCCACCAGCATCTGCTGGATGCGCCAGGTCTTCTTGTCCTCGGCGGGCAGGACGTAGGTGTGCCGGGCGTTGCGGCCTTCGGGGTCCAGGCGGAAGCTGCCGTGGTCGGCCCGGTAGCTCTCCATGAGGGTCTTGAGCCGGTCCACGGTCCAGGGCTCGCCGTTCTCGTCGGCGGCCTCGGATTCGCCGGGGCCCTGCTGGGTGAGCAGGGCGACGCCCTCTTCGAAGTCCATGACCAGCAGGCTGTGCAGGAAGGTGAAGATCCGGTTGCGGATGGCGGCGGTGAAGGCCTTGGCGTCGCGGGTGATGTCCCGGGCGGCCTCCTCGGCCCCGGGCGGCAGGAGCTCGGTGCTTTCGCCGCGCATGAAGTTCGGGTCGCGCATCTTCTCCCACTCGTCCAGCAGGCTGGAGTCGACCTGGCGGATCAGGGCGCCCAGGTAGATCTCCATCTCCCGCACCAGGTCGTTCTTGGCCGAGTCGGGCACGGTCTGGGTGAGCACCTTGTAGACGCTGTTCAGGTGGCGCAGCAGCAGGCCCTCGGAGCGCTGGATGTCGTAGTCGCGGACATAGTCGGAGAACGAGCAGTAGAGCTCGAACATCTCCCGGGCGATCGACTTGGGCCGGATGTTCTCTTCGCCCACCCAGGGGTGCCGGGCGGCGAACTCGTTGAAGGTGCCGTAGATGAACTCGCGCTGGGGCTTGGGGTACTCCAGCTTCTCCAGCTCGAGCATGCGCTGCTCGTACTCGATGCCCTCCATCTTCATCTCGGCCAGCTTCTTCTGCTTCACCCGGTCCAGCTGCTTGCGCAGGATGATCTCGGGGTTCTCCAGGATGGCCTCCACCAGGGTGATCAGGTTGAGGCCGTAGTCCGGGGCCTCGGGATCCAGCAGGGGGATGGTCTCCAGCAGGTAGAGCGAGAGGGTCTGGTTCATGGAGAAGTCGTCCTGGAGTTCGACGTTGACCCACAGCTTGGGCTCGTGGGGCCCGGTTCCGAACTCGACGATCCTGCGTGCCACCAGGGCCCGGAACAGCTGCCAGGCGCGCTTGCGGTGGGCGTCCTTGACCCCTTCCCAGTCGTGGCAGGTGCGGATCAGCTCGCGCATGGCCCGGCAGCCGTCGCCCTGGCGGCTGAGCACGTTCAGGAGCATGCCGTGGGTCACCTGGAAGCGCGAGACCAGCCGCTCCGGCTGGGCGGCCATGAGCCGCTCGAAGGTCTGCTTGTCCCAGTTGACGAAGTTCTTGTCGGGCGGCTGGCGCTTGACGAACTTCTTGCCGCCGGCCGCCGCCTTGGCCGCCAGTTTGAGGTTCTCGATGGCGTGCTCCGGGGCCTGGGCGACCACCCAGCCCACGTCGTCGAAGCCCTTGCGCCCGGCCCGGCCGGCGATCTGGTGGAAGTCCCGGGCGCTGAGGATGCCGGTCTTCAGGCCGTCGTACTTGCAGAGCTTGGTGAACAGCACGGTGCGGATGGGGACGTTGATGCCCACGCCGAGGGTGTCGGTGCCGCAGATGATCTTGAGCAGGCCCTTCTGGGCCAGCTGCTCCAGCAGGATGCGGTACTTGGGCAGCAGGCCGGCGTGGTGCAGGCCGATGCCGTGGCGCAGCCAGCGCTTGATGTCCGGGCCGTACGGGCTGTTGAACTTGAAGCTTTCGATGGCCTGCTGGATGGCGGCCTTCTCCTCCTTGCTGCAGAGGTTGAGGCTGGTGAAGTCCTGGGCGCTCTGGGCCGCCTCCAGCTGGGTGAAGTGGACCAGGTAGACCGGGGCCTGGCCGTTCTCGATCAGCCGCTCCAGGGTGAGCGACAGGGGCGAATCGGCGTAGCTGAACTGCAGCGGCACCGGCCGGTGGGTGGACTTCACCGCCACCGTGGGCAGGCCGTTCAGCCGGGTCAGCTCCTGCTCGAAGAAGGCGGTGTCGCCCAGGGTCGCGGACATGAGCAGGAACCGGGTCCGGGGCATGGTCAGCAGGGGGACCTGCCAGGCCACTCCGCGCTCCCGGTCGGCGTAGTAGTGGAACTCGTCCATCACCACGTCCTGGACATCGGTGCCGGCGCCCTCCCGGAGGGCGATGTTGGAGAGCACCTCGGCGGTGCAGCAGAGGATCGGCGCGTCCCGGTTGACGCTGGCGTCGCCGGTGCTGAGGCCGACGTTCTCCGGGCCGAACATGGCGCAGAGGGCCAGCCACTTCTCGTTGACCAGGGCCTTGATCGGGCAGGTGTAGACCGAGCGCCGGCCCTGGGCCAGCGACTTGAAGTGCAGGGCGGCGGCCACCAGGGACTTGCCGGAGCCGGTGGGGGTGTTCAGGATGACGTTCTTTTCTTCGAACAGTTCGAGGATCGCCTCTTCCTGGGCGGGGTAGAGGGCGAGGCCCTTGCTTTCGGCGTATTCCAGGAAGCTGCCGAGCAGGGCGTCGCTGGAGACGTCGCCGTCGCGGGGAATGAGGTCGAACAGGGTCTGGTGCATGGGCGGGGGCTCATTTTATGGAAACTCATGGGGATGGCCTTCGGCTGGCGCGGCAGCGCCGGTACCTCAACCACCGTACTACCACTCATGACCGCCGGTATCGTCCGCCTTGGAATGGCGGGCCAGTTTGGGGCATCAGAATGTGGAAACCCGGCGAAGGCAAGCCATGAGATGGAGCCATGCCTGGAGATGGATTCCACCCAAAACCCGCCCCGGGTGATTACTCTTTTCTTTGATCGAAAGGCTTCTCGGGAGATGCCATGAGGGTGACCTACAGCGAAAAAGATGATGCCCTCTATGTCCGGATGGATGAGTCCCCCATCCTCGAATCGGAGGAGGTCCAACCCGGCCTGATCGTCGACTTCAACGGGAACGGTCAAGTGATTGGCATTGAATTGCATGGGGTCAAGGCAAGGAACCCATTGGTGAACCCCAAGCTGTTGCAGTTTGAAGTAGCGTAGCTCTTCCCGATGCGCCCAGGAGGCGGTTGCACGCCTCATCAGATTCCTAAAGTTTATTGATATACCGCCCGGCCAGGGTTCAACAATTCAAGGTAGTATTATCCATTCTTAACTGGCGGGAAACATGAGCGAATGGTTCGGGGAACGGGTGTTCACGATCGGCATCCTGGGCGGCGGCCGGGGCGGGCTGGGCCTGCTGAAATTCTTCGGGAACAACAAGGTGACCCGGGTGGCCTTCCTGGTGGACGGCAACGCCAGCGCGCCGGGGATCATCGAGGCCCGGGAGCAGGGGATCACCACCTTCAGCGACGACGATGTGGCGTTGCGAGACAACCTGCCGGACTTCCTGTTCGACACCACCGGCGACGAGATCCTGGAAACCCGGATCAAGGAGCGGCTGCGGGGCACCAACACCCGGCTGATCACCCCGATCACCAGCCGGATGTTCGTGGATGTCCTGAACATGAACGCCAATTCGGTGCGGGAGGACATCTCCGGGATCGTCGCCACCATCCAGGAGGACCTGAGCCGGAGCCTGGACACCAGCACCAGCGTGGTGAGCCGGATCAACTCGATCATGTCCAACATGCAGATGCTGGCCCTGAACGCCAGCATCGAGGCGGCCAAGGCCGGCATCCACGGCCGGGGCTTCTCGGTGGTGGCCGAGCACCTGGGCAAGTCGGTGGACGCGGTGCGCAACCTCACCCAGGAAATCAACCAGGTCAACCAGAACATCATCCAGGTCTCCGAACGCAGCGCCAGCGTGCTGGAAAAGCTGAAGTAGGAACTGCCGTGGGACCCGGGGCCTGCCTTGTCGCCGCGGAGGTCTTCGACCGGTTCCCGGACTACCTGCGGGGCGTGCTGGTGGCCCACGGGGTGCGCAACGGCCCGTCGCCGCCGGAGCTGATAGACCTGCTGCGGGCGGCCGAGGCCTCGGTGCGCGAGCGGCTGGGGGCCGGGGAGATCACCGCCCACCCGCGGATCGCCTCCTGGCGGGCCGTGTTCAAGGCCCAGGGCATCAACCCGAAGGATTTCCGCTGCTCGGTGGAAGCCATGGCCCGGCGCGCCCAGAAGGGCCAGCTGCCCTCCATCAACGCCCTGGTGGACATCGGCAACATCCTGTCGCTGCGCCACCTGGTGCCCACCGGCGGACACGCCATCGACCATGCCGCGGGCGACTACTGCCTGCGCCCGGCCACCGGCCTGGAGACCTTCGTGCCGTTCGGCTCGGACCAGCCGGAGCGCCCGGAGCCCGGGGAGATCATCTACGCCGAAGGCGACACCGTGCTGACCCGGCGCTGGACCTGGCGCCAGTCCAGCCACACCCTCACCCTGCCGGAGACCACCGCCGTCCAGTTCAACCTGGACGGGCTCGGGCCGGTCACCCGGGACGACCTGGAGGCGATCGGGGCGGAACTGGCGGAGCTGGTGGCCCGGCACTGCGGCGGCCGGATCCGGACCGGGATCCTGGACGCGGCCCGGCCGTCGATCCCTATGGAGCCGTGACCAGGGCCAGCGCCTCGACCGTCAATTCCTCGGCCATCTCCAGGATGTCCTTCAGTTCGCCCTTGCCGATGGCGTCCATGTGGATGCCGCAGGCGACGGTGACCGCCGCGTCCAGCCGCGCCGCGAACCGGGCGGCGATGGTCCGGGCCAGGTCGTCCTCCTTGTGCCCCGGCAGGGTGATCACCGAGGTGGTGGCGCTGGTGGGGGCGCCCGGCTCATGGCTGGGCCGGGACTGGCTGACGGCCACGGCGCCGATGTGCGCCTGGTCGCCGCCGCACAGGGTCACGGCCAGGTCCCGGCCCATGGGCACGCAGGTCATCCGGATGGCCACCCGGCCGCGCTCGCGGCCCAGGGTCAGGATCTTCGGCTCGGCAGGCATGGCTCCCTCCGCTCAGCGCACCACTTCCCGGGCGATCATCAGTTCCTCGTTGGTCGGCACCACGGCCACCACCACCCGGGAATCCGGGGTGCTGATGATCCGCTCGCCCTTGCCGCGCTCGTTGGCTTCGGTGTCCAGCTTCACCCCCAGGAAGGTCAGCTTGCTGCAGACCTTGGCCCGGACGAAGGAGCTGTGGGTGCCGATGCCGGCGGTGAAGGCGATGGCGTCGACCCCGTCCAGCACGGTGGCGTAGGAGCCGATGAACTGGCGCACGTTGTAGGTCAGCAGATCGCGGGCCAGCCGGGCCCGGTCGTTGCCCCGCTCCGCGGCCTGTTCGATCTCGCGGAAGTCCGAGGAGACCCCCGAGATGCCCAGCAGGCCGGACTTCTTGTTCAGCAGGTTGGTGATGCCCTGGTAGTCCAGGTGCTCGTGCTCCATCAGCAGCTCCACCACGGCCGGGTCGATGGTGCCGCAGCGGGTGCCCATGATGACGCCCTGGAGCGGGGTCATGCCCATGCTGGTGTCCATGCTCTTGCCGTACAGCACGGCGCAGATGCTGGTGCCGTTGCCGATGTGGCAGCTGATCAGCTTGAGCGAGCGCAGCGGCCGGCAGAGCAGGATGGCGGTGCGGGCCGCGACAAAGGCGTGGCTGGTGCCGTGGAAGCCGTAGCGGCGGATCCCGTATTTCTGGCTCAGCTCATAGGGGATGCCGTAGATCCGGGCGAAGTCCGGGATGTCGTGGTGGAAGGCGGTGTCGAACACCGCCACGTGCGGCACGTCCGGGAAGGCCTCCATGGCGGTGCGGATGCCCAGGGCATTGGCCGGGTTGTGCAGGGGGGCGTAGATGGCGAAGGCTTCGATGTCGCTCACCACCTCTTCGGTGACCAGCACCGAATCCCCGTACTTCGGCCCGCCGTGCACCACCCGGTGGCCCACGGCGTGGATCGGGGTGTCGTGCAGCACCTCCGCCCGGAGCCGCTCCAGGATCGCCTCCAGGGCTTCCCGGTGGGTGGGCAGCGGCAGGGTGTCCCTGCGCTTCCCGCCCGCCAGGGTGCACTCCAGGCTGGCCTCGGCCAGGCCGATGCGCTCGGCCATGCCTTCGGCGATGGAGACCTCGCGGGTCATGTCGAAGAGGTTGAACTTCAGGCTCGAGGAGCCGGCATTCAGGATGAGCACGAACACGATGTCCACCATGTCAGGGAGGGGTTGGAAGTTCCAGCATGCCCCCAATATGGCAGGTTTCGCCTCCCTCAGTCGCGCCTGGACAGCAGGGCGGCCATGGCGATGGCGTTGAACTTGGCCTCGGCCGTGTCGGCCCGGGAGACCAGCACGATGGGACGGCTGGCGCCGAGCACCACGCCGGCGAACTTGGAGGCGGTGCAGTGCAGCAGCACCTTGGTGATCATGTTGCCGGCCTCGATGTTGGGGGCCAGGAACAGGTCCACGTCGCCGGAGACCCGGCTTTCGAGGCCCTTGTGCCGGGCGGCGGCCGGGCTCAGGGCGACGTCCATGGCGATCGGCCCCTCGACGATGCAGTCCGGGAAGCTTCCGGCCTCCCAGGCCTCCACCAGGGCCCTGGCGTCCACCGTGGCCGGCATCTTCGGATTGACCTGCTCGTTGGCGCAGAGCACCGCCACCCGTGGGGTCTCCACTCCCATCCGGACCAGGGCCTCCAGGGCGTTGGCCAGGATCTGCTTCTTCTCCGCCAGGCCCGGCGCGATGTTCATGCCGCCGTCGGTGAAGAAGGCCAGCTTCTTCTCGCCGGGGATCTCCATGGCCGCCAGGTGGCTGAGCAGGCCCCCGTTGCGCAGGCCCCGCTCGGGATCCAGGGCCGCCCGCAGGAAGACGCTGCTGTTGACCAGCCCCTTCATGAGCACCTGGGCTTCGCCGTCGTGCACGAAGCCCGCGGCCAGCAGGGAGGCCCTGGCCAGGTCCGGTTCGTGGACGATCCGGACCTGGCCGGTGATCTTCAGTTCCGCGGCCATGGGGGCGATGACGGCCTCGTCGCCCACCAGGACGGCGTCGATCAGGCCGGCTTCGATGGCGTCCCGGACCGCGGCCATGACTTCGGCGTCCTGGGCGGCGGCCACCGCCACCCGGATCGGGCCCCGGACCTGGGCGAGGGCGGAGAGTTCATCAAAATTCCTGAGCATGGAGACACTCCTGATTATTTCATCTCATGGTCTTGTTCCGGTTGATTCTGGCTTGCCGGGTCAGTAGGTTTTGGCGGATTCCTCGCCGCGCAGCACCCGGAGGGCGCCTTCGGCCAGGGCCGGCAGCTCCTCTTCGCCGGGCAGCACCAGCACCGGGGCGATGAACGCCACCCGCCGGGTGACTTCGGCCACCAGGCCCTCGGAATAGGCGATGCCGCCGGTGAGGATGACCCGGTCCACCCGGCCTTCCAGCACGGCCGCCATGGCCCCGATCTCCCGGGCGATCCGGTAGGCCATGGCCTTCATCACCACCGCCGCGTGGGCGTCGCCTTCCGCGGCCCGGCGCTCGGCCTCGCGCACATCCCGGGTGCCCAGGTGGGCGTAGAGCCCGCCTTCGCCCACCAGCCGCGCCAGCATCTGCTTTTCGGTGTACTGCCCCGAGTAGCAGAGCCTGGCCAGCAGGGTGGCCGGAACCCCCGCGGCCCGGGCCGGGGAGAACGGGCCTTCCTCGTCGGCGCCGCTGACGTCCACCATGCGCCCCTGGCGGTGGGCGGTGATGGAGACGCCGGTGCCCAGGTGGGCCACCACGAAGTTGCAGTCGGAATAGGTCCGGCCCAGGTCCCCGGCGACCCGGCGCGCCACCGCCTTGCTGTTGAGGGCGTGGGAGAAGCTGTTGCGGGGCAGCTCCGGCAGCCCGGAGATCCGGGCTTCGGGCTCCATCTCGTCCACCGAGACCGGGTCGACGATGAACGCCGGGATGCCCAGGGGCCGGGCGATGCGTTCGGCCAGGAGGCCGCCCAGGTTGGAGGCGTGCTCCCGGGCGGTGGCCAGATCGGCGAGCATCGCCTCGGTGACCCGGTAGGTGCCGCCTTCCATGGGCTTGAGCAGGCCGCCCCGGCCAACCACGGCGTCCAGGGTGTCCAGGCCGATCCCGGCGGCCGCCAGGGTCGTCAGGATCAGGTCCAGGCGGTACTGCAGCTGGTCGATGGCGCGGGGGAACCGGTCCAGGGACGCGCCCTGGTGTTCGACGGCGGTCTTGTGCAGGATCTGTCCGTCGTCGAAGACGGCGAGCTTGGTGGAGGTGGCGCCGGGGTTGAGGGCGAGGATCCGGGCCATGGCTTCAGCCCGCCGTCACGAGCTGGGGCGCGGCGGGGGCCTCGACGGCCCGGCCGGCGTTGAAGGCGGCGTAGTTGGCGGCCCACACCGAAGGCTTGGGATTGACCTTCTGCAGGGCCTTCCACCACAGCTCCACCGGGAACCGGTCGAACGGGCTCAGGGTGCTGAGGATGCCCATGAGGATCACGTTGGCGATCCGGCCGGTGGGGTCGCCCATGGCCACCGCCATCTGCAGCGGATCCACCTGGATCAGGTGGAAGGGCGCCAGGATCTCCCGGAGCCGGGCGTCGCTGGGGTAGGCGTCCTCGGCCAGGCCTTCGGGCAGGATCCGGGTGTCGGCCATGAGGATGGTGCCTCCGGGCCGCAGCAGGTCGAGGAACTCGGGCCGCAGGACTTCGCTCTTCTCCATGACGATCAGGCAGTCGGCGGTTCCGGGCAGCAGGACCGGGCTGGAGACCGCGCCGCAGGCGAAGGTGCTGATCACCGGCCCGCCCATCTGGGCCATGCCGTGGGTGTCGCCCTTGACCAGGTTGCGCTCGCCGTAGCCGGCCTGCATGGCCAGCTGGGCCAGGACCCGGCCGAAGAACAGGTTGCCCTGGCCGCCGACGCCGCGGATGGCCAGCGCGATCCTGTCCGGGAGCCCGGTCATGGCGGCTTCGGGCAGCTCGGCCGGGGCCGGGGCGAAGACCCCGCCCGCGGGCCGGCCGAGGTCCTTGAGGCTGATGGGCTTCAGGACTCCGGTCGGGCACATCTGGGCGCAGGCCGGTTCGTGGCCGCCGCAGCCGGAACAGAGGTTGGTCACCGCCGGCACCTGGTCGGCGCCCAGCGCCAGGCCGGGGCAGATCATGCACAGGTTGCACTTCCTGCAGGCGTCGGCGTCCACCTGGACCCGCTGGCTGCTGGGCTTGATCTTCTTGAGGCAGGCGCCTTCGCGCACGACGATGGTGGTGTAGGCGCCGGCGGCCGCTTCGGCCAGGGCCTGCCTGAGGGTCGCGCGGATGGCCTTGCGGTCGTAGGCGCCGATCACCGCCACCTTGGCGCCGTGGGCCTGCAGCGCCGCGGGCAGATCGAAGCGGTTGGGCTCGCCGGCCAGGTTCCCGGGCGAGGTGGGGGAAGGCTGGCCGCCGGTCATGGCGGTCCACTCGTTGTCCAGGATCACCTTGACGCCCGGGACGTTGCGGTAGATGGCGCTGCGGGTGCCGTCCATGCCGCTGTGGCATTCGGTGCTGTCGCCGATGATGCTCAGGCACCGGCCGGCCTGCTCCGGGCGGGCCAGGACGTAGCCGGCGCGGTTGCTTTCGCTGGCGCCCATGGCCAGGCCGGTGTCCATGGCGTTCATGAAGTAGAGCAGGGCGTTGCAGCCGATGTCGCCGAAGGCGGCGTCCAGCTGGCCCTTGCGCTTCAGCGCGGCCACTTCCTGGGCGAACAGGCGGTAGGGGCAGCCCGGGCAGATGAGCGGGGGGCGGACCACGGCCGCGGTGGCCAGGGCCGTCGCAGGCACCTCCAGGCCAAGCAGGCCGGCGATCATGGCCGGGCTCCACTCGGTGATCTTGCTGTACGGCTGCTTGCCGCGGACCTTCAGGCCGGCCTGTTCCATGGCCTCCTGGAGGTGCCGGTAGCCGTCCTCGATGACCAGCACTTCGCCCCGGATGCTGGCGCAGAAGGAGCGGATCAGCTCCATGGGCAGAGGATTCGAGAAGCCCAGGGAGAGCACGTCCAGGTCCAGCCCTTTGGCGGCCATGACCTCGTGCAGGTAGAGGTCGCTGACCCCGTAGGTGACCACCCCGACCTTGCCGGAACCCTTCTCCCAGCGGTTGAGCGGGCTGTTCTCGACCATCTCGACCAGGGCCGGCATGCGCTCGTCCATGATGCTGTGGTAGGCCCTGCCGCACATGTTGGGCAGGACGTTGAAGCCGCGCAGGCTGTCGGGCATCTTCGCCGGCTCCACCACCTGGGTGGGGTTCAGGTGGACCAGGCCTTCGCTGTGGCAGAGGGTGCCGCTGGGCATGATCACCACCTGGGTGTTGTGGGCCCGGGCGACCTGCACGGCGATGGCCGGCGCCTCGAGCATCTCCTGGTGGCTGCGCGGTTCCAGGACCGGCACGAAGCAGCTCTTGAACAGCGGGCGGGGGTCCACCAGGTGCTGGGTGGAGCTGGGGGTGAAGTCGCTGGCGATGTAGTAGATCAGCGCGCCGCGGTGCTGCACCAGGCCGGCTCCGCTGGTGAAGATGTCGCCGGCCTGGAACAGGCCGGGGATCTTCATGGTGACCACGCAGTCCCGGCCCGCGAGGGTGTGCCCGTGGCCGACGGCCGCCGCGACCGCCTCGTTGACCGACCAGCCGACGGTGATCAGGTCCTGGACCTGGCTGAGCCCGCGGTCGATCACCTCGGAGCTGGGCGTGCCCGGGTAGCCGTCGGCGCTGTGGACGCCGCTGCGCACGCAGCCGACCGCGAACGCGATGTTGCCCTGCAGGACTTCGGCCTGACCTGAGGGGGCATGACAGAGCGCGGCGATCGGATTGGACATGGTGGACTCCTGGCGTTAGGCGATTTTTCGCCAGCTGCGCGCGGCAAGATGTAGCTGGCACTACAAATCAGCCGAAAAGGCCGGCAATCACCCTGCCCGCGCCGAAACGGTGATGCAGATCACTCGGGCCCGGGGCGGCGGCCGGGTGCTACCGTGGACGGGCACGAGGGAGGCCGGCGCCATGGTTCAGCAGGATTTCGACCGCGATCTGGCAGCGATCATCGACCACACCCTGCTGAAGCCGGCCGCCAGCGCCGACGAGATCGGCCGGCTGTGCCAGGAGGCCCGGGACTACCGGTTCGCCTCGGTCTGCGTGAACAGCTTCTGGGCGCCCCGCTGCCGGCCCCTGCTGGCGGGTTCGGCGGTGAAGCTGTGCTGCGTGGTGGGCTTCCCCCTGGGCGCCATGGCGTCGGCGGCCAAGGCCTTCGAGGCGGCCGAGGCGGTCGCCGCCGGGGCGGACGAGATCGATATGGTCATCAACCTGGGCGCGCTCAAGTCCGGGGAGCCCGGGCTGGCGGAACAGGACATCCGGGAGGTGGTGCGGGCCGCCCGGGGCCGGGCGGTGAAGGTGATCCTGGAGACCGGCCTGCTGTCGGAAGCCGAGAAGATCCTGGCCTGCCGGCTCAGCCAGCGGGCCGGGGCGGCGTTCGTCAAGACCGCCACCGGGTTCGCGGCCGGGAGCGCGGCCAGCGCGGAGGACATCGCCCTGATGCGGCGGATCGTGGGGCCGGCGATGGGGGTGAAGGCCTCGGGCGGGATCCGCACCCGGGCTGATGCGGAACTCATGGTGATCAGCGGCGCCAACCGGCTGGGAACCAGTTCGGGCATCGCCATCGTCACGGCCGGATAGGCTTGGGCCAGGGCTTCGGCCGATCTTGAACCGCACTTTAGAATTGGACGAATGACTTACCCATCCCTCAGCAGGGCCAGCAGGGTCTGGGCGTCCAGGCTGGCGGCCATGGCGCTTTCGCTGAGGATGTCGTCGGCCAGCTGGCGCTTGTGCTTGTGCAGGGCCAGGATCTTCTGCTCCACGGTGCCCTTCAGGACCAGCCGGTAGACCGTGACCGGACGGGTCTGGCCGATCCGGTGGGCGCGGTCCGAGGCCTGGTCCTCCACGGCCGGGTTCCACCAGGGGTCCATGTGGATGATGTAGTCGGCGGCGGTCAGGTTGAGGCCGGTGCCGCCGGCCTTGAGGCTGATCAGGAAGAGCTCGCCCTGGCCGGCCTGGAACGCCTTCACGGCGGCGGCGCGCTTGCGCACCGGGGTGCTGCCGTCCAGGTACTGGTAGGTGATGCCGCGCTCGTCCAGGGCCGCCCGCAGCAGGCCCAGGTGGTCCACGAACTGGCTGAACACCAGGGCCCGGTGGTCGCTTTCCAGCAGTTCCTCCACCAGGTCCATGAAGGCCTCCAGCTTGCTGGAGGGGATGGCCAGGTCGGGCTGGACCAGCTTCGGGTTGCAGCAGGCCCGGCGCAGCCGCATGAGCGCGGCCAGCACCTGCAGGGTCTGGTTCGGCCCGCCGTCCAGGGCGTCCAGGCTCTGGCGCCGCAGGGCCTCCAGGAAGGCGGCCTCGGCGTCGCTGGGCTCGAGCTCCAGCACGATCTCGGTGCGGGGCGGCAGCTCGGTGAGGACCTGGGACTTGGTGCGCCGGAGCAGGAACGGGGAGACCATGCGCCGCAGGCGGCCCAGCGCGTGGCTGTCCTGGTCCCGCTCGATGGGCTCCTGGAAGCGCTTGCGGAACTGCTCGATGCTGCCCAGCAGGCCGGGGTTGAGGAAGCGCATCAGGTTCCAGAGCTCGGCCAGGTGGTTCTCCACCGGGGTTCCGGACAGCACCAGCCGGAACCCGGCCTGCAGGTCCATCACCGCCTGGCTGCGCTTGGTGAGGGCGTTCTTGATGTTCTGGCCCTCGTCCAGGACCACGGTGTGCCACTGGACCCGCTGCAGCCGCTCGGCTTCGATGGGCAGCAGGCCGTAGCTGCAGAGGAACACGTCGGCCGGGCCGGCGGTGGCGAGCGCGGCCTCGCGGTCGCCTTCGCCGAAGCGCCGCACCTTCAGCCGGGGGGAGAAGGTCTCGGCCTCGCTCTCCCAGTTGGCGCAGACGCTGGTGGGGGCGATCACCAGGGCGGGGCCGCCGCCGGCCCGGGCCAGCAGCAGGGCGAGGGTCTGCACGGTCTTGCCCAGGCCCATGTCGTCGGCCAGGCAGGCCCCCAGCCCGGCCTCCGCCAGCCGCCGCATCCACCGGTAGCCTTCCAGCTGGTAGTGGCGCAGCTGGGCGTTGAAGCCGTCCGGAAGCTCCGCTTCGGGGCCCAGGGAGCCCTGGAGCTGGCGCAGCATGCCCTGCCAGGCCTGGTCGGCGTGGAACGCGCCCAGCTCCTCGCCCAGCCCGTCCAGGGCCAGGGCGCTGAGGCTGTGCAGGCGCAGGCCTTCGCCCTGCTGTTCGCCCAGGGCGCGCAGATCGTCCAGGCGGCGGCGGAAGGTTTCGGCCAGGGCGTAGACCCGCCCGTCGCCCAGCTTCACGAACCGGCTGCCGCTCTGTTCGGTGGCGGTCAGCAGTTCCTGCAGGTTCGCCACCTGGCCCTGGTCGAGCTTGAGCTCGCCTTCGGCGTCGAACCAGCTGCCGTTGCGCTTGACGGTCAGGCTCATGGCCTCCAGGCCCAGGGTCCGGGGCGGGCTCAGCCGGCCGCCCTCGGGCCACTGCACCGTGGCCAGGCCCTTGGCCGCCTCCAGTTCCAGCAGCAGGTTCATGCACCGCTCCGGGTCGTCGATCATCCACTCGCTGCGCCCCTCGTCCAGGGGCAGGGTGGGCAGGGCCGCCAGCAGGGCTTCGGCGGCGGCGGACTCGGCGGCGAGATCGCGGGCCACCAGGCGCATTTCGCCCTGGCGCTCGACCATGAGGTTGGCGCCGCCCCCGCCGGGCACATGGTAGCCGCAGCCGGCCAGCGGCTCGACCCGCAGCTGGGCCTTGAGCCCCTGGTGGAAGGGCATGAGCAGGAGGAAGATGCGCGGGTCGCCGTCGACCCGGGTGAGGCCGGCCCGGCGGGCCGCCTCGTCCTGCACGGTGACGTCGGAGTGCACGGTCACCATCGGGGCGACCGCGCGCAGCGCCTGGAGCACCTGGGTTTCGGCCGCGGCCGGGACCGACAGGCCGTCGCCCAGGATCTCGGCCAGCTTGCGGTGGGCCGGGGTGATGGTGATGATCCGCACCCGGAACAGGCCTTCGGGCTGGACCATGACATCGCCTTCCTGGAGCGGCGGGTCCAGCTTCAGTTCCAGCACCTTGCCCTTGCGGGTCACGTGCAGCTCCGGCTGGCCGGCGACCACTTCCATGCGGGCGGCGGCGTCCACCTCGGTCTCGCTCCAGAACACCAGCGGGTGGCCCACCAGGGCCTGGAGCGCGGCGTCGTAGTTGAGCTCATGCCCGCGCCAGTTCTCCCGCACGCAGCCGATGAGGGTCTGGTCCTGGGGCAGCAGGAAGGTCCAGGTCCGGCCTTCCTCCTTGAGCCGCTTGAGCGAGATGGCCTTGCCCCGGGTCCACTGGCCCTTGGCGTCCCGGCGCTGCTCGCGCGGTTCGATGACATAGGCGGCGCGGGCCTCGGGATCGCGCCAGACCCACCAGGCCAGGCGTCCCGGACGCTTGCTGGCCGCGGGCCGGGCCAGGCCGTGCAGGTCCTCCAGGGCCTTCTCCCAGGTCTCGCTGTGGGGCACGAGGTCCAGGAACGGGAAGGGGACGGCGGTGATGCCGCCCTTGGCCCGGCGGCGCAGCTCCGCCAGTTCGTGCTGGAACAGGCCCAGGGGCAGGCGTGCCAGTTCCCCGGCGGTGCGGTCCAGGGCCTCGAGGTCCAGCCGCTCGGCGCAAAGATAGGTGCACAGGGCTTCCACCCAGCTGGCCAGCGGCGGCTCGGTCCGGGGCGCCGGTGGCCGGGCCGACTCTGCCCGCAGGGCCGGGTCATTGCCCCGCAGGGCCGGGTCCCCCCCCGTCCGGGGCAGGCCCTGGCGGTGCAGCAGCAGGCGGCGGAGCGGTTCCTGCAAGGTGTACATGGGGTCGGCCTCCTGGCGCCGCTCCAGCAGCTCCAGCCGCTCGGAGGCGGCGGGCAGGCCGCGCTCGTGGTCCAGGCCGATGAAGGCCAGGAAGCAGAACAGGTCCATGAGGCCCGGAAGGTGCACCGCCTTGCGCCGGGGGCCCCTGCCGAGCTCCCTGAGCACCGCCTCGAATCCGGCCGCGGCGCCGGAGGGGTTGCCCCGGGCCAGTTCCAGGGCCGATTTCAGCAGGGCGATCGGGGTGAGGGCGCACTGGGCGGGGGTGAGCCTGCGCAGCAGGGCTTCCGCCTCCTCCAGGCGCCCCTCCAGGATCAGGTACTCCAGCATGGGCCCCAGGGGGCTCGGCCGGGTGCGGCTGCGGGCTTCCAGCCAGGCCCGGAACGCCGGGTTGGGCTGGCCGTGCACCGCCTGGTCGTAGAGCAGGGCCCAGGCCGCGTGGCTCTGCTGGGCGGGCGGCAGGGCTTCGAACCAGGCGGGGTCGAAGGGCTGGCCGCAGATGATGGCCAGGGGGTCGCGCAGGCCGAGGGCGGCGCGGTGGGTCTGGTTCAGCCGCTCGTGGGCGGCCTGCCAATCTTCCGGGCGCCCTTCCAGGAAGGCCAGGCGGAACGCCGCCAGGTCCCGGCCCAGGCCGTCCAGGAGCAGCTTGCCGGAGTCGTAGCTGGCCTGGCCGGCGGCGGCCAGGGCCTTGAGCTGGCCCTTGCGGTGGGCCCGGCGGCACACCGCCTCCAGGGCGGCGGGGGTCAGGGTCCAGAAGCCGTTGTTGACCTCCCGGGCCAGGCCGGAATCCCGCAGCAGGTTCAGCACCGGCGTCATCGCCCCGGGATTGGTGATCCAGGGTTCGGCCTGGGGCGCGACCCGGGACCGCACCAGGGTCTGGGCCAGGTGGCTCCTGGCCGACGGCTGGCCGATGGCGCCCATGGCCATGAGCAGCGCTTCAGGGAGGGGGCGGAGCTGGTCAAGCTCATGATCGGTGACCCAAAGAACAGGCATCTGATCAGGTTATCGGCTCCCGGCGGTTTTGGCATTGGGGAATCCGCCGGAGCGCAACCCGGTTTCGCTCGCGTGGTTCCTTGGTC
>Ga0316217_10004221_pt1 | contig 15719 bp, 11 predicted proteins | sample 1anoAmetaG_FD_203633 | JGI IMG/M metagenome (GOLD analysis project Ga0316217, IMG submission 203633) | Freshwater microbial communities from Trout Bog Lake, Wisconsin, USA - 1anoA | ecosystem: Environmental > Aquatic > Freshwater > Lake > Hypolimnion/Profundal zone | place: USA: Wisconsin... | reverse complement strand
AGAAAAGAATGGTTGAGAGATATAATAGATGAAAGAACAGAACATCATTATCAACCGGGATATTTATTTCTTCCTTTTGATATTTATACTCCGGAAAACATCATTAAAAATATAAAGGATTTTATTCCTAAGGATGTGAATCTGCTTACAAGCGGTATTGATAAAATAGTGGGTGCGGAAAATAATATATTACTGGAAAACGGGGAACAGATTAAATACGATTTGTTGATAATTGCAACAGGTTCTAAAATAGCACCTGAGGAAACAGAGGGAATGAAAGGTGAGTTGTGGCATAAGAGTGTATTTGATTTTTATACTTTTGAAGGTGCCTTAACCCTTCGCAATAAACTGCGTGACTGGGAGGGCGGAAACCTGGTAATACACATTACCGAAATGCCTATAAAATGTCCGGTAGCTCCTTTGGAGTTTGCATTTCTGGCGGACTCTTTTTTTAAGAACAAAAAGATGCGTGATAAGGTGAATATTACTTATGTAACACCACTGAGTGGTGCATTCACCAAACCAAGATCAACCGCGGCTCTTGAACATTTACTGGCAGAAAAAAACATTGGGATAGAAAGCGACTTTGCGATTGCCGAAGTGAATAATGAACATAAAACCATTGTAGATTATGGTGGTAAAGAAATAGCTTTTGATTTGCTGGTAACGGTACCTACCAATAAAGGAGATGAGCTGATGGAAAGATCGGGATTGGGAGATGAGCTGAACTTTGTAGCCACCAATAAAGAAACCCTGCAATCGAAGGCATTTGAAAACATTTTTGTGATTGGGGATGCTACCAATGTGCCTGCCTCGAAAGCGGGTTCAGTAGCGCACTTTGAAGCAGAAATACTGACAGAAAATATCCTGCATTTTGTAAACAATCAACCTATGACGGCTGCCTTTGACGGCCATGCAAACTGTTTTATAGAAACAGGCAACAGCAAGGCGTTGCTGATAGATTTCAATTATACTCATGAGCCTGTAGAAGGAACATTTCCGTTTGCAGGAATCGGGCCATTAGGCTTGCTGAAAGAAAGCAGGATGAATCACTGGGGAAAGCTTGCCTTCAGATGGATTTACTGGAATATGCTGTTGAAAGGTATTCCAATACCTTTTGTAGGGGCGAATATGAAAACCGCAGGAAAGAAATTTTAATTAACCAAAAATAAATAATATGGAAAAGATGATTGCACAAAAAAGTATCTCGGTAAATGAAGAGGGATATATGACTGACTTTGCTCAATGGACAAAAGAAGTGGGCGAAGAAATAGCGAAAGAAAATAATATAGTGATGACGCCTAAACACTGGGAAGTAATTGACTATATTCAGAACGAACACAGAAATGATTCGCCGCTGAGCATCCGTAAAATTGGTAAGAGTGGTGTAGTGGATATTAAAGAGTTTTATGCACTGTTTCCGGTAGGACCGTTAAAGACCGCCACAAAGATTGCCGGAGTACCTAAACCTGCAAGTTGTATTTAATTTGATTATCTGAAAATAAATATTATGAACGAGTATAAAGGAGAAATCAGAAAGATGATGATCATACTTTCCAAAGGTTCTATAGAAAATGTATATGCAGCATTTGTGCTGGCAAACGGTGCAAGGATGGAAGGAATAGAAGCAGAAATGTTTTTTACTTTCTTTGGACTGGAGGCACTGCATAATAAAAAGCTGGATCATCTGCATGTAGCTACTGTAGGAAACCCTGCTATGCATATGCCTACCATGTTTGGGGGTCTGCCGGGTATGGAGGCTTTTGCTACACACATGATGAAAAAAGAAATGGAGAAGCTGGATATGCCTGAAGTAAGAGAATTTCTGGATATTCTGAAAGCATCGGGCGTAAAGTTGTGGGCCTGTAAACTGGCTATGGAAATGTTTCATTATACCAAAGAAGATATGTACGCCGATATGGATGGTATCATTACAGTAGGGGATTTTTATCATCAGGCACAGGGTATAGGCACACATATGTTGTTTATTTAACGTGGATTATGCATAGCAATCATAACAAATCCTGATGAATATTCCGGGGTTAATCAGTTATTGAATAAACTAAATAATAAGGGTAATTTTGATATATTTAGATTTGCCTGAAGAAACAACAATTTTACTATGCAGGATTTCAGGTTAAATGTATTTTATGCAGTAGCAAGTCATTTAAGTTTTACTAAAGCTGCTAATGAATTATTTATTACACAGCCTGCTGTAACAAAAAATATTAAAGAGCTTGAAACTGAATATGCTATCAGACTCTTTGAACGAAAAGGAAATAAAATAATTCTTACAACAGCAGGTAAAATACTGCTTACTTATACCGAACAAATAAGAGAATTGTATCAGCGTGCTTCATTTGACCTGAATTTGCTGAACGATAAATATTCGGGACAAATAAAGCTTGGTGCAAGTACGACTATCGGACAGTATATATTACCACCTTTACTGGCTAAATTTTATCAGTCATTTCCTGAAATACACATTTCATTATTAAACGATAATACTGAAAATATAGAGGCTGCACTGGAAGAACATAAAATAACGCTGGGAATTGTGGAGGGTAAAACACATCATAAACAACTGAAATATATACCCTTTATTGAAGATGAAATAGTGGCGGTTGTTCATAATAAAAGTAAACTTGCCGGAAAAGAATCTGTTGATCTTAAAAAACTGACCACTATACCAATTGTGTTAAGAGAGCGGGGTTCTGGTACGCTGGAAGTAATTGAAGATGCTCTGGGGAAAAAGGATATTAAGTTAAATCAACTTACCATAGCCATGTATCTTGGAAGCACTGAAAGCATAAAGTTGTTTTTATCTAATATAGATTGTATAGGTTTTGTATCGGTAGCAGCAGTTGCTAAAGAGATTACCAATGGAGAATTTAAAATAATAAACATTAAAGACCTGAACATTAAACGTAGTTTTTATTTTGTTCATTTACAAGGCAAAACAGATGGGTTGACTGAAAAATTTATGCGCTATATTGTTCATCATTATAACCAGAAGTAATAACGGATAAGTATTTGCGATGTGCATGAAAGCTACTAAATACTGAATTTTGTGCTTTCAAAAGAAAGTAATGATGATTCCGGAAGCTACAATTAATACTAATCAGAAAGAAGAGTACTTATTAAAACTAAGTTTAAATACCCGTAAAATTTTATTCTGCCTTGTAGTAATACTTTGTATGTCGTCATTTATTTCACCCCCTGTTGCCTTATTGCTAGGTATTATAATGGCGCAACTGACAGGACATCCGTATATACATCTGAACAGTAAAGCTACCCATGTTTTATTGCAGGTATCTGTTGTAGGGTTAGGCTTTGGAATGAATGTAATGACTGCTATAAAAGCTGGACAACAAGGTATATTATTTACTGTTATTTCTATTACAGGCACACTGATAAGCGGATTGCTTTTAGGCAGAATTTTAAAGATTGAAAATAAAACATCTTACCTTATATCTACAGGAACAGCTATATGTGGTGGAAGTGCCATAGCGGCAATATCACCGGTAATAAAAGCAGCAGAAAAACAGATTTCTGTTGCATTGGGAACTGTGTTTATACTCAACTCCATAGCTTTATTTATATTCCCTTTTATTGGTCATTCTTTCCATTTGTCGCAAACCCAGTTTGGCGTTTGGTGTGCCATAGCCATACATGATACCAGTTCGGTAGTTGGAGCTGCAAGTAAGTATGGTAATCAGGCTTTAGGAATTGCTACCACTGTAAAGCTGGTTAGAGCCTTATGGATTATTCCTGTTTCGTTTATGTCAACCTTTCTGTTCAAAAACAAAAACAGCAAGGTTAAACTGCCATACTTTATAGTACTTTTTGTATTGGCGATGGTCATTAATACTTATTTCCCTTTTGTACAACAATACAGTCATTATATAGTAGCTGTTTCAAAGTTGGGATTAACGCTTACATTATTTTTGATAGGTAGTGGATTGTCTAAAAATGTCATAAAGTCTGTAGGGTTGAAACCACTGATACAAGGAGTAATATTATGGGTGATAATTTCTGTAACTTCATTATGGATGATCATATTTTGGGTTAATTAATGTAGAAAAGTTGAGTTATTAGGGTCTTTATATTTTCTACAATCACTTTAATTGTCATATACAAAAAAATCACTAAAACCAATTTAATAAAACGATACAATACGCAATAGAGATTAAACTATATATTAATTTCATTTTTATCCCTTAAATGGATATGTAACTTCTGTTACAATGCAGCATATCTGCCCAGGATACTTTTGCTGCAAATAATCAGATATGATAGAATGCAGGAAAAGTAAATGGATGCACAGAATATTGCTGCTGGCTTGTATGCCGGTATTGATGCTGAACTATTCCATGGCACAGAAGGATAGTGCAAAAATATTGAAGCTGGAGGAGGCCATTTCGCAGGCTATGAACAATAACCGTTCGGTACAACTGGCCAAAAAAGAAGAACAGATTGCACAGTCAAAATACAGACAATCAGATGCTATCTATTTGCCACAAATAGGAATGTCCTATACTGCCATGACAACCAATAATCCACTGAATGCATTTGGATTTAAACTACAGGAAAGAACTATTGGAGCAGCTGATTTTAATCCGGCTTTATTAAATCATCCTAATGGTACACCAGACTTTACTACCCGGATAGACCTGCAACAGCCCATCATTAATGCAGATATGAATTATATGCGTAAAGCTGCTGCAAAGCAAAAGGAACTTTACACTTATAAAACAGAAAGAACGCAGGAATATATTGCTTTTGAAGTAAAGAAGGCTTATATGCAGCTTGGACTGGCATACCATGCTGTAGAGGTTTTGAAGGAAGCACTGGCTACTGCAAAACAGATACAGAAGTTCAGCAACGATTATTTCAATCAGGGTCTGTTGCAGAAAACAGAGGTCTTGAATGCAGATGTATTTGTAGCAACAACAGAAACCAATCTTACCAATGCAAACAGCAATATTCAGAATGCTTCAGATTACCTTAGTCTGCTGATGGGGAAAGGATTGGGAACTGTATATCAGATAACTGAAACAGATGCCTTGAATGGAAACGAAAACCTGAAACTACCTGATAACCGTGCTGATTTTATGGCAATGCAAAAAGCACTGGAAGCAAGCGACCTGATGATACAGTCCACAAAAATGTCGGCATATCCAAAACTAAATGCATTTGCATCCTATCAGTTAAATGATGCTTCTATGCTGGGTTTTGGTGCTAACGCTTATCTGGCAGGAATACAATTGTCCTGGAATATATTCAGTGGCAACAGGAATAAAAATACTATTGTCTCTCAGCAACTGGAACGCAATATACTATCCGAAGAACTGGCACAGCAAAAGGAACAAAGCAATCTGGATCTGAACAAAACCCTGAGAGATATTGCTGACGCTAAAATGGCTATCAAACAACATCAGGCATCCATCGATCAGGCTACTGAAAGATTGAGATTGTTGCAGAACCGTTTTGAGCAGGGGCTTGTAAATACTACCGATATCATGATGGCTGCTACTCAGGTTTCGCAACAGAAACTGGAATATCGTCAGTCTTTATATTCTTTAAACTTATCGCAGGCTTATCTGCAATTACTTACCAATCAAACAAAATAATTTTATGCATTATATGAAAACTATACAACCATTAATGGTTGCTTCTACTGTGTTATTGATGATGAGTTGTTCATCAAAAAAAGAAAATACTACGGAGGTAGCCGAGCCTGCCATCAGTGTAAGGGTTGCCTTACCAAAAACGATTCATGAAAACAGCATGGATATCAGTGGACAGGTAGTAGCCTCTACCTCTGCCAGTATCAGCACAAGAGTAATGGGGACTATCTCGCAGGTTTCTGTAAAAGTGGGTGACTTTGTAAAGAAAGGTCAGTTGCTGGTGAGCATAACACACGACGATATAAGTTCTAAAAAAGGACAGGCCGAAGCGATGATTGCTGAAGCGGAAGCCAATTATAAAAATGCAGAAAAGGATCTGGAAAGATTTAAAAATTTATACAAACAACAAAGCGCAACTGCGAAAGAACTGGATAATGTAACCTTACAATATCAATCGGCAAAGGCAAGGCTGGATGCTGCAAAACAAATGCGTAATGAAGCAGATGCCAACCTGGCATACACTTCCCTTACAGCACCATTTGAAGGTGTTGTAACTCAGAAATTTATGGATGCTGGAAGTATTGCTAGTCCGGGTATGCCCATATTAACGGTAGAACAAAAAGGTAGTCTGGAAATAGCTGCAAATGTGCCGGAAGACGAGATACAGTCTGTTCAGCAAAAAGGCATAGCAACAGTATCGGTAAAATCGTTGAATAAAACTTTTGAAGGGGAGATAAAACAGATAGCACCATCCTCACAATTTACCGGGGGGCAATATGTAGTTAAAATAACTATCCCGGAAAAAGAAAAGACAGGATTGTACTCGGGTATGTATGTAAATGTAAACATTCCTGTAAAGGGCAAAATCATATCAGGGAATAATTCTTCAGGTGCAATACTGGTGCCTGCAAGTAGTATTGTATATAAGGATCAGTTAACCGGACTATATGCAGTAAGTAAGAATCACACTGCTTTATTAAGATGGGTAAGACTGGGTAAGACAACTGGCAATGAAACAGAAGTGCTTTCGGGTATTGCTGCCGATGAATTATTTGTAGTGTCGTCTGATGGCAATCTGTACAATGGTGCTGCAATTACGGAGAAGAAATAACAAATTTCATCGTGAGTTACGTGAGTCGTCAATTGGGTGAAATACAAATACATTGTTTATTGAGATTATTCCTCACGACTCACGATGTATATATCACGACTCACGAAACTCAAGACGTTTAGTTAAAAAATAAAAAATATTATATAATGAAAGAAGGCTTATCGGGTAAGATAGCGAACGCATTTATAAAGTCGAAACTGACTATATTATTAATGATTGCGTTTTTGTTGATTGGCGGATACAGCACCATGCTGATACCGAGAGAAGAAGAGCCACAGATTGAGGTTCCGATTGCAGATATCATGATTGGATATCCTGGTGCGGAACCTAAAGAAGTAGAAACAAAGGTAGTAGCACCATTAGAAAAAGTTGTTTCCAATATTAAAGGAGTAGAGTATGTATATTCTACCACCATGAAAGGGCAGGCAGTATTAATAGTGCAGTTTTATGTTGGGGAAGATGTTGAACGTTCTCTGGTGAAACTGTATAACGAGATCATGAAAAACATGGATAAGATGCCACAGGGCGTGACACTCCCATTGGTAAAATCGAGAGCCATAGATGATGTGCCGGTACTGGGATTGACATTATGGAGCGAACATTATGGCGACTATCAGCTGAAACAAATAGGAGAAGCGCTGACCAATGAGATAAAGAAGATACCGGATGTAGCTGCTGTTAATATTATTGGTGGCAGAAGCCGGGAAGTAAAGGTGGTGCTGGATAAGGCTAAGATGACACAGAATCATGTAGACTTTTTATCTGTCACCAGACAAATGCAGGGTAGCAATATGCAGTTGCTGAGTGGTAGTCTGATAAAACAGGATACCGCCTATTCTGTCGAGACCGGCAATTTCCTGTCTACTTCGGATGAAGTAGCCAATCTGATAGTGGGCAATAATCAACTGAAGCCTGTTTATCTGAAACAGATAGCGACCATAGAAGATGGACCAGAGACTCCCAGTCAGTATGTATTGTTTGGAAAAGGCAAAGAAGATACTACTAAAGGACTTCGCTCGGCTTATCCTGCTGTGACTATTTCTATTGCCAAAAAGAAAGGTGCCGATGCTATGCATTTATCGGAAATGATATTGAGTAAAGCAGATCATATAAAGAAAGGATTGCTACCGGATGAAGTGCATCTGAGCACTACCAGAAATTATGGTGAAACTGCATCGGAGAAGGTATCTGAATTATTGTTCCATCTTTTTATTGCTATTGTAGTAGTAACACTATTTGTAATGCTGGCCATGGGTTGGAGAGGAGGTCTGGTAGTATTTTTGTCGGTGCCTGTAACCTTTGCTCTTACGTTGTTTGCATATTATTTCCTGCATTATACCTTAAACAGAATTACCTTATTTGCCTTAGTATTTATTACGGGGATAGTGGTAGATGATTCTATTATTATTGCTGAGAATATGCACAGGCATTTCAAGATGAAGAAGCTGCCATTTCATCAGGCGGCTATCTACGCCATCAATGAAGTGGGCAACCCTACTATTCTGGCTACATTCACCGTTATAGCTGCTGTATTGCCTATGGCCTTTGTATCCGGATTAATGGGGCCTTATATGAGTCCTATGCCAATAGGTGCCAGTATTGCTATGATGCTTTCGCTGATAGTAGCATTGACACTTACCCCTTATCTGGGTTATATATTCCTGAGAGAAAAAGAGAATCATGGCACCGGAAAAGCTCCTGAAATATTGGAGAAGACAAGGATATACAAAATGTATTATTCAATGATTTCACCAATGCTGGAATCGAGGTGGAAAAGATGGACTTTCATCATCAGTATAGTGATTGTTCTTTTAGCTTCATTGTCTATGTTCTACACCAAATCAGTAGCTGTTAAAATGTTACCATTCGACAATAAGAATGAGTTTCAGGTAGTGATAGATATGCCAGAAGGAACAACGCTGGAAAAGACAGCTGCAGTAACCACCGAGATAGCAGAATATATAGCACATCAGCCGCAGGTAGTAAACTATCAGGAGTATGTAGGTACAGCAGCACCTATCAGTTTCAACGGTCTGGTAAGACATTATGATATGCGTAAAGGAGACAATGTAGCCGATATACAGGTAAACCTTGTAAACAAGACTGAACGCACCATTCAGAGTCATTATATAGCAAAGCAGATGAGATCGGGTATACAGGCTATAGCGGAAAAATATAATGCCAATGCAAAACTGGTAGAAGTACCACCAGGACCACCGGTATTATCCACTATAGTTGCGGAGATATATGGTCCCGATTATGATCAGCAGATTGCTATTGCCCGACAGATCAAAGAACGTTTGAAGAAAACCGCTGATGTGGTAGATGTAGACTGGAGAGTAGAGCAGGATCAGCCACAATATAACTTTGAAGTAGATAAAGAAAAAGCCATGCAATATGGTGTGGCACCGGCACAGGTGGTAGCAGTTATCAATGCTGCATTGTCCGGACAAACAGTAGGTACCTTGCATACTCCCGAAAGCTTCAGTCAGGTAAATATCAAACTTCAGTTAAGCGATATAGACAAATCGGACATAAATGAAATAAAGAATCTGACTGTCATCAATCAGCAAGGTATGCCTGTTGCAGTCGGCGATCTGATTCATCTTCATCAGAACATCAAAGAGAAGAGTATTTACAGAAAGAATCAGAAAAGAGTAGTGTATGTAACTGCCGATATGGCCGGTAAGCTGGAGAGTCCTTTTTATGCAATCAGTAAAATATCCGACAGTCTGAAAACAATTGCTATTCCTAAAGGATTCACGCTCAAGGAAGAGTACACTCATCAACCTGAGCTGGAAGATAATTATAGCCTGAAATGGGATGGGGAATGGCAGATAACCTACGAGGTATTCCGTGATCTGGGTATTGCCTTCCTGGTAGTTATCATCATTATTTATATGCTGATAGTTGGTTGGTTTCAGAACTTTACATTACCCATTATTATGTTGGCAGCCATCCCATTATCGCTGATAGGAATTGTAATAGGCCACTGGTTGATGGGAGCTTATTTTACTGCTACTTCCATGATTGGCTTCATAGCTCTTGGAGGGGTGATGGTAAGGAACTCCATATTATTAATCGACTTTATAAATATCCGTCTTGAAGAAGGTATTCCATTGAAACAAGCCATCATAGAAGCAGGGGCTGTACGTACTACACCCATAGTGCTTACAGCCGGGGCGGTGGCATTGGGTGCCATAGTCATTCTGTTCGATCCTATATTTCAGGGGTTGGCTATTTCCTTAATGGGTGGTACTATTACATCTACCTTCCTCACACTGCTGGTAGTTCCTTTATTGTATTTCAAAATGATCCGGAAAAAGTATTCAAAATAAAATAGCACTATATGAAAATGTTAGTTGTTACCAGTATAAAAGAAGATCTTCAGCACGTAACAAAAGTGATGGAGACAGCACAGATAAAAGTATTCAGTGTATCGGATACCATCGGGCACAAAAATGAGCATGATGGATACCTCCTGAACAACTGGTTTGCCAGAAGTGAAACTGCTACCAATGCTTTATTCTTCTTCAGTTTTACTGATGATGATAAAGCCTGTACAGCCATGAAGCTGATCAGGGAATATAATGCAGAAAATCCTAGTAGTTTTCCATTGAGGTCATTTATCCTTCCGGTGGAAGATTGCAGTTATTAAATAAAAAGAATGAAAGAAAGAATCATCAGAGGAATAGCCGGCACATTTGTGCTGGCTAGTATTTTCCTTACACAATATGTAAATATCAACTGGATGTGGCTGGGAGTATTTGTAGGAGTCAACCTGCTGCAATCTTCCTATACCAGGTTTTGTCCGCTGGAAAAGATACTGGAGTATTTTAAGTTACACAAAAATTCAATGAACTAATTGTATTTATTAGGTTCAAAAAAAATCTAATTATTATGCTGATCTGATTTTTATATATAATCTTTGAATGATAATATTGAATTAATATAGTAATAGATGTTTCTATTTAAGTACTTTACCATAATTATATTGAATTAATTATTGAATCATTCAGACTATAAACTCTCAAAATTAATACAATATAATTTTAAGTGACTACTTAACTTGAATTATACATTAATATTATAATATCAGATTTAATTTGGCTATATATTTGTTATGATATTGAAAAAATGAAACAAGTAGTTGACATAAGAAGGTTTTGGCAGATGGTACTTTTGTTAAGTGCCTACCTTGCTGTGTTTTCTACCCAGTTGTTTTTCAATTTTGATATTGCTTCCTTAGAACATCAGTCCAAAATTGAGCAGATACAAAATGCTCAATCCAATGGCCATTCCTTTTATACAAGTTGTCATAAAGGCAATACACAGAAACTGAATATAAGGCTGAATAAAAGATTTGAAAAGGGCAATGTAGAATTTACCCACCCTTCTGTAATTGAACTTACTGTAATCCTGAAAGGTTGCGACATCAGATTCGCACATCGTGATGAGCCTTTAAGTCAACATGGCTATAAATACTGCCTTTCAAGGGGCCCTCCTTCCATAGACTGCATCGCATAGGTTCAGTAAATTTTTCATTTAAACATAGCATCATGAATGTTTTCTGTAGAAGAAAGCAGCAATTACTGTTTATACTGTTGTGCAGTATAGAACTGGTAAATGCTCAGCAAAAAAATAATTATAGTTTATCGGTGATGGTGGATTCGGCTATGAAGCATTATCCGCAATTACTGCAAAAGAAGGCTCTGGTGAATAGTGCCATCGCCAATGTGAAGGATGTTAGACATTCCTATCTGCCTTCATTCAATATCAGTGATGAAATAAATGTGGCATCGGCCAATCAATTGCCCGGCACTTCTTTGCCGATGGAAATTATTCCATCCATTTCAGGCGGTACAAGATCGTCCAACAACTGGCAGGCGGCTTCGACCAATATTGCTGTTTTTTATAGTGAATATCTGCTGGCAGACTTTGGTTTGAAGAATGCGAGGATTAATAATGCCATTTCGTTCAGCAATGTCCAGCAATCCGATCTTCAAAGAACGGGATTCTCGGTTAAGGCAGGTGTAACACAAACGTATCTTCAACTGGTGCAGGCTGAACTCAGACTGAATGCCGAGAAGAAGAATATAGATAGATATCAATACATATTTAAACTGATAAAGTCAATCACCAGAAGCGGTATCAATCCAGGGGTGGATTCTTCGCAGGCAAAGGCGGAATTGTCGAAGGCAAGGTCGCAGTTTAACCAGGTAAAGGGTATCGTAAATCAACTTAAAGATCAACTATCCTATTATACCGGAATTGCCCCGGATAAGATAGTGGCGGACAGTTCATCGCAGATATATTTAACTGATATAATGCCGGCAGAATTCAATATGGATAGTATCAACCATCCTTTTATAGATTATTATATCCGTAAAAGAGACTTTGATCTTGCTACTGAAAAACTGGTGAGCAAAAGTTTTTTACCAAAAGTTATACTGGCAGGAAGTACCTGGGCAAGGGGGTCGAGTATCAGTTACAACGATCAGTATAAGAGCTTGGCTAATGGGCTGGGCTATGAAAGGTTTAACTATGCTGCGGGAGTATCGGTAGTATATGACCTGTTTAATACGGTACATAAAAGAGATAAACTTGCAGTCAGCAGATTTGAAACAGAAGCTGCTGGTTATGAACTGGAGCAACAAAGACTTTCTTTAAATATAGCCCTGACAAAGTCGGATGACGCCATAAAGACTGCGGATGATAACCTGATAGAACTACCCATTCAAATGAATGCAGCACAGGATGTGTATCAGCAGAAACTGGCACAGTATAAGGCGGGTATCATCAGCCTGATAGATCTGACTAATGCATCGTTTGTATTGTACCGATCAGAAATAGATTATATAGATGCGAAGAATAGCTGGTATACGGCAGTCTTTGATAAGGCTACTGCTACCAATAATCTGGACATATTTATTCAACAAATCAAATAATTATCCATGGTAAGAACAGCATTGAAAAGGCCGATAACCATACTGGTCCTTTTTATAGGATTATTATTGTTTTCGTTAACGGCCATCAAGACCATACCGATTGATATATTCCCTCAGCTAAACCTGCCTACTATTTATGTAATAGAGCAGTATGGCGGAATGAGCGCTAAGCAAATGGAAGGATTTTTTGCTACCAGGATGCAGGACCAGTTTCTGTATATCAATGGTATCAAAAATATTGAAAGCAAAAACATTCAGGGCTTATCTCTGATTAAACTGACTTTCTATGAAAGTACCAATATGGCCGAAGCATCGGCACAGGTTGCCTTACAGGTAAACAGAACATCAGCGTTTTTTCCACCAGGGGCATTGCCACCGCAGGTGATTCGTTTTGATGCATCTTCTTTACCTGTTGGCGAACTGGTGTTCAGTAGTAAGACAAGACCGCTGAACGAAATATTCGACCTGGCATTGACGCGTGTAAGACCATTGTTTGCAACGGTTCCGGGCATGTCGTCGGCACAACCCTTTGGTTCGAATGCGAGGACAGTAGTGATTAATGTGGATCCTGCAAAGTTGCGTAATTATAATTTGTCGCCTGATGAAGTGGTAGAAGCCATTACTAAAAACAATTCCATTACACCTGCCGGTAATTTGCGGGTAGACAATACCATGTATGTTACCAATATCAATTCGCTGGAGAGTAAGGTGAAAGAGTTTGAGGATATACCCATTAAAAGTAATGGTGTGGGAGCAGTATTCATCAAAGACATAGCAAGGGTAGCAGATGCTACGGATATAACAGTAGATTATGCGTTGGTGAATGGCAAACGTTCTATATACATACCTGTAGTGAAAACAGCAGATGCTTCTACCTGGGATGTAGTGCAGGCATTGAAGAAGAAACTGCCGGAGATGAAATCTTTATTGCCGGATGATGTAGATATCAGTTATGAATTTGATCAGTCCATATTTGTAATCAATGCAGCTAAGAGTCTGATGACGGAAGGTATACTGGGTGCTATTCTGACAGGCTTGATGGTACTGTTATTCCTTCGCGACTGGAGAAGCAGCCTTGTAGTGATTGTAACCATCCCGGTAGCCATATTGATTGCTGTATTCTTTCTGAAGATGGCCGGGCAAACCATCAACATCATGACATTGAGTGGTTTGGCACTGGCTATTGGAATACTGGTGGATCAGGCTACTGTGACTATCGAGAATATACATCAGCATCTGGAGATGGGTAAGGATAAAAAGCAGGCTATTCTGGATGCCTGTCAGGAAATCTCCTTTCCTTTATTATTAATACTACTTTGTATACTCGCAGTATTTGCTCCTTCGTTTATTATGACCGGTGTGCCGAAGGCCATGTTTCTTCCTATATCATTATCTATAGCTTTTGCCATGATTGTATCGTTTGTGGCAGCACAAACACTGGTGCCTGTTATATCCAACTGGTTACTGAAAGCTGAGATGTATCAGTATCATCATGAAAAACAACATGCCCATGCAGGACTGGCTCTTGATGATCAGGAAGTAGAAGAAATTAAACAGCATAATTCAGAAGATGCGAAATATCCTGAAGAAGATGGATTCTTTCAGAAACTGAAGATAGGCTTATCGGATTTGCTGGAGAGATGGATGCAGAAAAGGAAGATGATTGTAAGTATATATATTGTAGTAGCATTTGGTGCAGCAGCTGCCTGTTTTATGATCATTGGCAAAGACCTGTTGCCTAAATCAAATAATGGTCAGATACAATTCAGGATTAAAGAACCCGATGGAACAAGGCTGGAAGTGACAGAAAGGGCTACTAAGAAAATACTGGATATTATAGATTCTACTGTTCATGGTAACGTAGCCATCAGTTCGGCACACGTTGGGGTTATACCAAGTAACTTCGGTACAAGCAATTTATATATCTTCTCCAGTGGTACTCAGGAGGCGTTAATACAGGTGAATCTGGAGGAGAAGTATAAGGTAAAAATTGATGATCTGAAAGAAGAACTGAGAAAAAATATTCATGATAAATTCCCTGAAATACGGATATCCTTTGAGCCGATTGAACTGACGGAAAAGATTATGGCACAAGGAGCATCTACTCCAATTGAGGTAAGGGTTGCAGGGAAAAATATGCAGGATATAGAAACCTATTCGGAGCAGTTAAGAGATAAGATGAAAGGCATTTCATTTCTCCGCGATGTTCAGATAGCGCAGCCATTAAAGTTTCCCAATATCAATATTGCAGTAGATCGTCTGAAACTGGCACAGATGGGATTGTCGATTGATGTTGTTTCCAGAAGCATTACCGATGCTACTTCATCCAGTAGGTTTACCAATAAAAACCTATGGCTGGATGATAAAACATCTTATACTTATCAGACACAGGTGCAGGTACCAGAATATCTGATGAATTCGGTAGAACAACTGCAATCTGTACCGTTGGTAAAAGGACAGACAAGACCTGTACTGGCCGATGTAGCAAAACTTTCGGTAGATAGTGTGCCGGGAGAATATGACCGGAGCGGGCCAAGAAGATTTGTTACCATCAGTGCCAACATTTATAAGAAGGATTTAGGTTCTGCAACAGAAGCTGTACAGAAAGTAATGGATGAAATGGGTAAACCTCCTGTAGGTTTGATTGCAGAAGTAAAAGGAATGTCGTCGTTACTGACAGAAACATTAGGATCCTTACAGAATGGTTTGTTAGCCGCCATCATTGTAATCCTTTTATTGCTGGCCGCCAACTATCAGTCATTTGGTACTTCTATTGTAGTGCTATCAACTGTACCTGCGGTAATATTAGGGTCTATGTTGTTGCTGCTGGCAACAGGAGCCACACTGAATCTGCAATCTTATATGGGTATCATTATGGCGGTAGGGGTGTCTGTTGCAAACGCTATATTAATTGTTACCAATGCAGAGAAATTAAGGCTGGAGTATAAAGACCCATTCAAGGCTGCTATAGTCAGTGCCGGTATTCGGTTAAGGCCTATATTAATGACGAGTATGGCTATGATTGCCGGT
>Ga0316217_10004220_pt1 | contig 15720 bp, 12 predicted proteins | sample 1anoAmetaG_FD_203633 | JGI IMG/M metagenome (GOLD analysis project Ga0316217, IMG submission 203633) | Freshwater microbial communities from Trout Bog Lake, Wisconsin, USA - 1anoA | ecosystem: Environmental > Aquatic > Freshwater > Lake > Hypolimnion/Profundal zone | place: USA: Wisconsin... | reverse complement strand
ACTACATGATGCTTCCTCGTTCGGCGCGGCATTATGCCGGGCTGACCGATGCCGAATTGCTGGCATTTTTCAATGCCGTCGCCGGGGTGCGTAGATTTCAAAGGTGCGGGCCGCTTTATGCGTTTGTTGCCAAAAAAAAGCGTGAAGGAATAACCAGTGTGAAACGCGTTCCATCAAAAGGCGGCTGGGAATTTCAGGGCCGAAAGGCTCGCCCCGATGAAGAGCCTGACGAAGATGAGGAGGACAAGAACGATGATTTTGATTATCACCTGCGGCCCTTCATTTGTTCGTTGTATAGCTCGGAATACAGCCTTTGCCTGGCAATCCGTCCCAAATTTGGCAGTTTTGGCCGAATTGATCTGGATAAAATTAAAGCTCACCCGTGGGTTGCCAATCTCATCAAAACCTCAAACGAAGCCCTTGAAAAAAATCTTGCCGCTGCCCTCAATCCTTAAATACGAGCCAATATAATACTTTATCTTTATACACCTTCAACTCCCCCCGGCGTCGCTTCCTGCTCACCGGCTCGTTCCGTGTTGTAGCCAGCCGTGTTTTGCACGATTTCCGCTTTGGCGGGCGTGCCTGACGGTTCGTGGCTTTGCACGGGGTAGGCTCCGGCTCTCCGGCTGAATTCAGCGACGTTTAGCGGAGTGTAGTGGCGGGCTTGCCCGCCCGTGTAGGGGAAATGGTCACGGAGCCGGGCAGGGCCCAGAGCGTAGCGTAGCGGGCGGCGTTGGAATTCAGCCGGGGAGCGCCATCGGGGGGAGCTGAGTCTTGCCGTGTTTGGCGGCGTAGCCAAAGCCGGCAAGTCTCGACGACGGGGTTTTATTTAGCTTTTTTATTTAGCCTAGCCTGTTCTTCTTGTTGGCGGCGTTTATCGGTGCCGGCATTATTTAGTGCGAGAATGTTCCATGATTCTCCGATACCAGAGAGCCAAGCGTCAGCCGCGGCAGTTCCGTTGGCATACGGGCATTCGCATTCGTCCGTTTCTAGCATACGGTATTTCAAGTGCGCCAGCACCCCGGCCTTGTATTCCGGCGATCTTGCGGTGCGTATTTCCATGAAAGCTTGGTCGAAGAGTTGTTGTGCTGTTTTCATTCTATTTGTATGTCGCTAATCGCTATGCCTATTTGGCCAGTGCCTTTTGTTTGATGGCCGCGAAGTTTTCATCGGTGGGCATGATGAATAGGCATCGCCCGCCGCTCCGTGATTCCCAGACGGCTCCGACGGCGCGTTTGTCCTCCGCGTCGGCCCATAGGTGCTGGCCTTTGTATTCCACGGCAAGGCATCGCCCGTCCTGCAGCATGGCGATGAAATCGGGATAGAACCAGTCCGTCGAGGTTTGGAGCCGGAAGGAGCTTGTTTTGCGGGAAAGATTGCGCACCCAGTATTTGACTTCTGCCAGCCCGTCAATGAACTGGGCGCATTTGAATTCTTCCGTGGTTTTGCCAGCGGCGGTTTTTTCCGCCAGTTCGCCGGGTTTTGCGCCGAAGTAATGTTTTTTGAACTGGAAGCCGCCTTCGTATAGCCAGCTTGGTTCGTAGGACATGGTTTTGAAATTGATAGCGCGCTCGTCGCTGACGGTCAGCGCCGATTGATCCAGCAGGAATTCCTTGAAGGCGGTTTTACGTTCGCCGTCGCGGTGTTGTTGGATGCGTTGTTCTACTTCGTCGCGGAGCCGGATGCGAGGCGGTTTCGTTCAATGAGTAAGTCAGTTAATTTTTTCATGGCTTAATATTTTTGAAGAAACTCGTCCGCGCAAGGGCGGACTGATTAGCAGGCAACTTTTTTTGGCGATGCGATTATTTTTTTATCGTCGTCCGTTGGATGCATGGCCCAGTAAATTTCCATCTGGTCTGGTTTTACGAGGGCGCGGTAGTGTTTGAAAACCATTTGTGGGCTGTTTCCCATCTCTGCTGCCGTCAGGTTTTCGTTTTTCACTTTGGCGAAGAAGTAGGAGCCGAAGGAATGCCTTAATGCGTTGTGCGGCCATTCCTCGACGACGGCTGGCCGTCCTGGATCATCACCTTGGGCCTTGCGGCCTCGCACCAGATGACGCAGACGTTCGCCGAATGCGTCCACGCTCGGTGCCACGGGTCCGCTGTTTTGTGCGAATAGCGCCAGCCATTGCGCAAGGTTGTCTTGAATCGTAACGAGGCGACGTTGGCGGGTTTTGGCTTTCGTGCCTTTGACCTCGATGGTTTTTCCCACCAGATCAATTTCCTGCCAGTCCAGCGTGCAGATTTCCGAACGGCGTAATCCTGCGAATAGGCCGATGACGATGGCTGGCACGAGTTCCGGCGTGCAATTTATCGCCGCGCCTATCAGCCTCCGTGCCTCGGTCGGTGCTAGAATGCCGGGAGGAGCGTCATCGAGAATTGGACGGGGGATTACTGCCGCCGGATTTGTGGCGCAGTATTCACGCTCAACGGCGAAGTTGTAGAATGTGGTCAGGGTGACAAGATAATTTTTGCGGGTTCGCGGCATCCATTCTGATTCTGCAAGCCAGTCTTCAATGTCCTGCCTGTGGAGTTCGTGAAGCTTCATTTTGCCGAATTCCTCTTTCAAGATGTTGAAATAGCTTTCGTATTGAATGAGGGTTTTATTTTTACAGTTCATCGCCTTCCTACTGGAAATGAACTCATCGGATAATTCTTCAAAGCTCCGCGTTCCCCCAGTTGGCAGGGCGTGCTTGATGAAATAATTAAGAGCCTCCGTGAGTGTGGGCGCTGGGTTTATGTCCAGCTTTGCCAGTCGCGTGAATGCGTTCCGGGCCTCGCCAATTTGTTTTGGTGTCAGATCGTAGTATGACGCGCCGTGTTTTTCTTTTGGGGCGTTCTGCCCTTCGACCCATTCTTTGGCGGCTTGATATGTGCCAAACGTTTTTTTGATGATCTCGCCGCCCGTGAATCGCTTGCCGAGTCGAACGCGCCAAAATTCTGCGATGCCGTTTGTGTCTTTGTAGATGCCGACGCCTGGGATTTCGATCTTTCGCATGGCTAATCTTTCCACAATTTATCCACTTTGTCAAGTTTGTGCTCAAATTGCAAGGCTCATAACCTGAAGGTAGTTGGTTCAAATCCAGCCCCCGCAACCACTTGAAAATATTAAACCCCCTGTGAATACAGGGGGTTTAATATTTTCACCCCCAAACTTTCAAAACCAGACAGAACCCCCATGGAACCCTATAAAACCCCATAAAACGGGGTGTTTTTCTGCCACAAAACTGCTACGGATTTGCGAATTTCCATTATTTTTTGGGGGTGGGTATCTGGAAATCGGGGTTAATCCACCAACTCGCGCTCGATTTGCTCCAGTGATTTATTCTTGGTCTCGGGCAGTTCTACAAAGATGTAGATGAAGCCTGCCACGCAGATGGCGGCGTAGAGCCAAAACGTGCCTGCTGGGCCAAGCTTGGCGTTCAAGCTCGGAAATGTGTAGGTGAGAATGAAGCACGCAATCCACAACGCCGTAACCGCCACGTCAAACTGGATTTGGGCGGCGTATCAAAACGTCGCGTCCAACGCCACGTTTGCCAGCGTGAGTCCGGTGAGCACGGTCATTTTGCCGGCCTTCAGCTCGGTTCAATTCACGAACGGCAAAACCAGTTTCACTATCGCGGGTTCAGCGGGCTTCACTTACAGCGTGCAAGGCTCGACGAATTTGCTGACGTGGACCAGTTTGCTGGTGACGAATCCGCCGGCGTTGCCGTTTTCATGGACGGACACAACGGCGACCAATTTCAGCCGGCGTTTTTATCGTGTGCTTTTTGCGCCGTGAATTAAGCTGGAACCAATCATCTGCCGGCCATGCGTTCCCGATATTTCATCCGCCGGTTTGCCGGTGCGGTTGGCGCGGTGCTGTTTTGCGCCGCAGTCATCCACGCGGCGGAGACGAACTTTTTTTCCATCGCCGCCGGGCCGTTCCAGCCGGACTGGAATTCCCTCACCAACTATCAGACGCCGGAGTGGTTCCGCGACGCGAAGTTCGGCATTTGGGCGCACTGGGGCGCGCAATGTCAGCCGGAGCATGGCGATTGGTATGCGCGCAGCATGTATCAGCAGGGCAGCGCGGATTACAAATCACACCTGCGCGAATACGGCCATCCTTCGACGAACGGTTTCAAGGACGTGATTTACGAATGGAAGGCGGAGCATTTTGATCCCGACAAGTTGCTGAAATTTTACAAGGCGAACGGTGCGAAATATTTCATGGCGCTGGCCGTGCATTGCGACAACTTCGACAACTGGAATTCCAAATACCAGCCGTGGAATTCGGTGAACCTCGGTCCGCAAAAAGATTTGATCGGCGGTTGGGCCAAAGCCGCGCGGAAAAATGGTTTGCGCTTCGGCGTGAGCGTCCACAACGGCGGCTGGACGTGGCGCTGGTATGAGCCGTCGCAGGGCGCGGACACCAACGGGCCGCTGGCCGGCGTTTCTTATGACGGCAAATTGACGAAGGCCGACGGCAAGGGGCAGTGGTGGGACGGTCTGGATCCGCAACAGCTTTATTCCCAGAATCACGCCATCGGCGCGAAGCCGGATCGTGCCTATTGCGAAAATTATTATCTCCGCGTCAAGCAGCTTTGGGACGATTACCAGCCGGACATGATTTACTTCGACGAGATGATTGTGCCGATGCACTACCTGAATGTTGATTACACCTACGGATTGAATCTCTACGCGCATTTTTATAATTCCAGCCTCCAGTGGCATGGACGCAACGAGGCGGTCATCACCGCAAAAATTCTGGAGCCAATGCAGCGCCGCGCCATCACCTACGACATCGAGCGCGGCAAGGCGGCGGCCATTTTGCCGCAGCCGTGGCAGACCGACACCTGCCTCGGTCATTGGCATTACAACGCCGACGTTTTCACGCGGCACCAGTATTTGCCCGCCGCCAGCGTCGTCCGGATGCTCGCCGACATCGTGAGCAAGAATGGCAATTTGATGTTGAGCGTGCCGCTCCAGCGCGACGGTCAGCCGGACGCGGATGAAATCAAAATCGTGAGCGAAATCGGCGCGTGGCTGAAGGTGAACGGCGAAGCGATTTACGCGACGCGCCCGTGGAAAATTTACGGCGAAGGCCCGTCCACCGTGGCGTCCGCCGAGAAAGGCCAGTTTGACGGCCAGAGCGACGTGCAGAAAAAGCCATTCACGCCGGAAGACATCCGCTTCACGCAGTCGAAAGATGGAAAAGATATCTACGCCATAGCACTGGAAATTCCGAAGGATGGCCGGCTCGTGGTGAAATCACTGGCCAACGCCGCCGGCGATATTAAGAAAGTTTCGTTGCTGGGCTACGGTGGCAAACTGGATTGGAAACAAACTGAAGACGGCTTGATTGTGAATTTGCCGCAAAAGCTGCCCTGCAATTTTGCGCTGGCTTTGAAAATTACCGGAAAGAATCTTCAGCCGGCCATTAAATGAAAAGATGTTTAATTCGCTGAAACCCATGAATGCCGATCTCCCCAGGTGGACAAGAATCGTTGTTGGTGTCGGTGCCATTCGCAACTGTCTCAACCGCCAAATGATAATCAAAATCCTGGGATTCGCTTTCTTGGTAGTCCTTTCAACGGCCGCCGTTGCCGATGATCTCTCCTGGCTCGCGCCGTATAATGTCGTCTGGACCGGCCAGAGCCGCGACTCTGGCGAGTCCATGCCCTGCGGCGGCGGTGATACCGGATTGAATGTCTGGGTGGAGAACGGCGATTTGCTCTGCTATGTCCAGCGCAGCGGCTGTTTCGACGAAAATAATCAATATCTCAAGCTGGGGCGGTTGCGTGTCTACTTGGAGCCGAATCCGTTTGCGACGAACAGCGCGTTTAGGCAGGAACTCAAACTGCGCGAAGGCTGCGTCGAGATTTCCGGCGGGCAGGGGAAACACAAAGTGCAGATTCAAGTTTGGGTGGAAGTTTTCCGGCCCGTTGTCCACATCGAAATCTCAGCCAGTCAACCCGTGCAAGTTAGCGCCGCCTATGAAAACTGGCGACAATCCGATGTCAGCCTGCTCGACAACGATACGCGTCCCCGCTTTGCGTGCCTGGGTTGGGATGGTTATCCCGGCGAGGTGACGCGCTTCCGCGACACGGTGGGCTTTGAAGGTGACACGGTGGCTTTCCATCATCGCAATCGCGATGACCGGCTGTTGTTTGATTACACGGTGAAGCAGCAGGGTTTGGAATCGGTGAAGGACAAGCTCGTGAACACGCAGAAGAACCGCACCTTCGGTGGTATTTTGTGCGGGGATGGATTTGTCGCCGATGGCACGGTGGAAGGACGCTACTTGGACACCGCGTTCACGGCGTGGAAGCTGCGTTCGGCCAAGCCTGCCACGAATCATCATTTGGAACTGCTCTCGTATGTTGCGCAAACGCCGACGCTCGCGGCTTGGCAGGAGAAACTCAGCGCGCTGGCCAGCGCCAGTGAGCCCACGCGCGATGAGGCGCGGAAGCAGACGCGCGAATGGTGGTCGAATTTCTGGGAACGCAGCCACATTATTATTCAGCCCGGCGCACCCGATGAAAAAAGCAAGCCGTGGCAAATCGCCCGCAACTATCAGCTTTTTCGGTATCAACTCGGTTGCAACGCGTTTGGTGATTACCCGACGAAATTCAACGGCGGTAATTTCACCTTCGATTCCTCGCGCGTGGATTCGAAGAACACCAACGATCCCGACTGGCGCGCGTGGGGCGGCGGCAGTTTCACCGCGCAGAACCAGCGGCTCGTTCACTGGCCCATGCTCAAGTCCGGCGATGCCGATTGTGTCCGGCCGGAATTGGAATTTTACCGGCGCGCCCTGCCCAGTGCCGAGGCGCGGGTGAAAGTTTATTACGGCCACGAAGGCGCGTTGTTCGCCGAGCAGTTGGAAAATTTCGGCCTGCCCATCTCCGCCGAATGGGGCTGGCCGGAGACCAACGCCGTCAAACGGCAGCGCGGCAGGGAAATCCCTTTCGGCGATCCCCGCGTGGACGGCACGCATGGACCGAACAGCATTGTGGAGCATGGCGAGCAGGCCAACGCCTTCGTCTCTTACCACTATGAATCGCAACTGGAATATTCCTACCTTGCGCTGGAGTATCACCGGTTTTTTGGCGCGGATATCCGACCATATCTGCCCTTGATTCGCGCATCTGTGCGGTTCTTCGACGAGCATTATCAATTGCGGCAGAAAATGCGTTCCGGCAAACCGCTGGATGAAAACGGCAAGCTGGTCATCTACCCGTCCACCTCCTGCGAATCGTATCGCGGCGCGCGCAATCCGGGGGACTTGATTGCGGGACTCCAGGCGTGCCTCGAAGGGCTGTTGTCGCTCGATGATGAGTTGGTATCGCCGGTGGATAAACAATATTATCGCGAGTTTCTCCAGCGCGTGCCGGATTACACCTACGGCGAGGTGGCGGGTGCGCGGATTTTGCAGCCGGCGGAAAGTTACCAGCGCTATCAGAATGTCGAGTGCCCGCAATTTTATCCGCTATTTCCGTTCAACCGCTTTGCGCTTGGCCGCGACGACATGGATGTGTTTCGCAACACATGGAAATACGGGAAGTTCCCGAAGAACATGGTCATCAGTTGGCATCAGGACGGCATCTTTTTCGCCCGGATGGGCATGGTGAAGGAGGCCGCCGATTACAACACGCGCAAGCTCGAAAACAGCCCGCGCCGTTTCCCGACCTTCTGGGGGCCGGGGCATGACTGGGCGCCGGATCACAATTGGGGCGGCTCCGGCATGATTGGTTTGCAGGAAATGCTGTTGCAGACGATCGGCGACCGCATTCAAGTCCTGCCGTGCTGGCCGAGGGATTGGGATGTGGATTTTAAACTCCACGCGCCGCAGCAAACGGTCGTTGAAGCCAGCGTAAAACAGGGAAAAATTGTGTCGCTGAAAGTCACCCCCGAATCGCGACGCAAGGATTTGGTAGTCAATCCGGATTTTGAGCTATAAAATACGCTAGATATTTGCAACCCGTTTACAAGCTCAAATACATGGAAATCTTTGCGGGGACTAAACTACAATGTGCATGATGATGAAATTGAAACGCAAACTCCTGTCCATTATCTTGCTGTCAGCCTTGGCGCCGATGGCGGGACATGCCGCCGACACCAACGCACTGGCGATCTGGTTCCAGCAACCGGCCCGAAATTGGAACGAAGCTTTACCGCTTGGAAACTCGCGCCTCGGAGCCATGATTAACGGTGGGGCCGACCACGAACTAATCCAACTTAATGCCGACACTTTTTGGGCGGGTGTGCCGCATGATTATTCGCGACCAGGCGCGGCTCAACAATTGCCCGAAATTCGCCGCCTCATATTCGCAGACAAGCAGAATGAAGCCACCGCGTTGGTTAATAAATATTTCATGGGCCAACCACCGTTTCAGGCCGACTTCCAGCCATTGGGTAACTTGCGCCTCAACTTCGATTTGACCGGTCAAGCGGAGGATTACCGCCGCGAGCTGGATTTGCGGCGTGGTTTGGCAACTGTTCGCTTCCGCTCCGGCAACACGGTGTTTACGCGCGACTGTTTCATTTCTCATCCGGACGGCGTATTCGTGATGCGCATTACTGCCAGCGAACCGGGAAAAATTAGTTTTTCCGCCGGGCTGGACTCGCTTTATCCGAACCAAATTCGCGCGGAGAAATCAGGTCGCCTCGTGCTCGAAGGCCAGTGGCATGAGGATGGCAAGCGCAAGGACTGGATTGCCACCTGGTCCGAGCCGGGCATCCGCTACGCCACCGCGTTGCAGGTGAAGCCAGATGGCGGCACGCTAAATGTTGGAACGAACACGCTTCAAATTCAGGGCGCCAATGCGGTGACGCTTTGCGTGTCCGTCGGCACCAGCTTCCGAAATTTCCGCGACATTTCAGCTAGCCCAGATTCCGAATGGCCGGGGCAATTGCGTCGAGCCACAAAGATGAGCTACGAAAAACTCCGCGACCGTCATGTGCAGGATTTTCAAAGCATGATGGATCGCATGACCTTGGATCTTGGCGACAACGACGCCAATCACCAACCAACCGACCAACGGCTAAAGGCGGTCAAAAATGGTGCCGAGGATCCGGCGCTGGCGGCGCTTTATTTCCAGTTCGGTCGTTACTTGCTTCTCTCTTCCAGCCGTCCGGGTTCACAGCCCGCCAATCTGCAAGGCATCTGGAACCGCGACAGCGCTCCGGCTTGGGGCAGCAAATACACCGTGAACATTAATCTTGAAATGAATTACTGGCCCGTTGAGGTCGCCAATCTTTCCGAATGTGGGATGCCTGTTTACGACATGATTGACGATCTCCGCACCACTGGTGCCGAGGTGGCGAAGGATTATTACGGATGCAGTGGCTGGACGATGCATCACAACACCGATCTCTGGCGCGGCGCGGCTCCGGTGGATGGCGTCTGGGGCGTATGGCCGATGGGTGCCGCATGGCTGGTTCGACAATCGTGGGAGCATTATTTGTTTACGCAAGACAAACAGTTCCTCCGCGATCGTGCCTGGCCGCAAATGAGTGAGGCGGCGCGCTTCCTCTTGGATTTTCTGGTTACGGCACCAGCCGGAAGTCCGGTGGCTGGCAAACTTGTCACTATTCCCTCGCAATCGCCGGAGAACAGCTTTATCAAGCCCGATGGTTCGCAAGCCAAGTTGACTTACGCCACGACCATGGATCTTATGATTGTTCGCGACTTGTTCCAGAATTGCCTCGCCGCCGCCGAGGTGCTGGGCGGCAAAAACTTTGAACCGCAGTTTTGTCAGGAAATTCGCAGCGCATTTGATCGTCTGGCTCCGTTGCAAATCAGCCCCAAGACGGGTCGCTTGCAAGAATGGGTTGAAGATTACGCCGAAACCGAACCTGGCCACCGGCACATGTCTCACCTCTACGGTTTGCATCCGGCGAATGAAATTACTTCGCGAGAAACGCCGGAACTAATTGCCGCCGCCCGCAAGAGTATTGATTTCCGGCTGGCCAATGGCGGCGGTGGCACCGGTTGGAGCCGCGCATGGCTGGTAAATTTTTTCGCCCGCCTGCAGGATGGCGATCAAGCCGAGCATCATCTTAATCTGCTGCTGGCCAATTCCACGCTGCCAAATCTCTTTGACAGTTGTCCGCCGTTTCAGATTGACGGCAACTTTGGCGGCTGCGCGGGCATTGCCGAAATGCTGTTACAGTCCCACGCCGGCGCAATCGAACTGTTGCCAGCCTTGCCCAAGTCGTGGCCGACCGGTTCGGTAAAAGGTCTGCGCGCGCGCGGTGGATTTGTGGTGGATATAACTTGGAAAGATTCACGACTGACGGAAACTTGCATTCGATCACTGGCTGGCAACCAATGTCAGGTTCGCTATGCGGGCCAGCAAATCAAATTGGACACCAAGGCCCATCAAAACTATCGCCTTGATAATAGGCTGGTGATTCAGGAATAGTGACGCTCCTCTATTTATAGAAAGAGGTTTTCTGCGCACGTCACCTCGGGAGCAGCGCCACCAAATCGTCATGCGGCCGGGCAATGACGTGCGCCGCGATCAGCTTGCCGAGCGAGCCGATGGCCTTGCTCCCGGCATCCACGGCAGCGGTGACTGCCGCCACATCGCCGCGGACAATGACGGTCACATAGGCTGCGCCGATTTTTTCCTTGCCGACGAGCGTGACGTTCGCGGCTTTCAACATCGCGTCCGTGGCTTCGAGGATAGCTGTCAAACCTTGAGTTTCGAGGATGCCAAGGGCTTCTTGTTTGTTGCTCATAATTTTATTTTCAGGTTGGGGAAAATCGGTTGGCAGAAATTGGTCGCGTCCGCCGTAGAGCGGATTTTGTGCGTTCGGAAAATGAATCATCGCGTCCAACGCCTCCGCCGGACGTGCGATGCTTTGCACCACGGCGGCACTGCCCAGCCGCGTGGCAAATTCATCCGCCGTGGCGAGCGCCGCCTCGACATCGGCGATGCCGCCGCCGAGCCGGATCAGAATATTTTCGTTCCCCGTCGCCTCGAAGCCGAGAATCGAAACGCGCGCCGCCTTCGCCGCCGCATCCGCCACGACGGCGGCGACGCTCAAAAACGGAACTTCGATGAAACCCAGCGCGTTCATGAAAACATTTATTTTTGCTGCGACAACATTTTGCCCATCACCTCGCGCACGAGGTTTTCAATATCCACGCGGTTCGGCGGAATTTTGGTGGCCGCGCATTCCGCACGTTGACATTCGCCCGCCGCTTCGCTGAAACCACAGTCCGCCAGCACGCAGGCCAGCTTGCCGCGCATTTCGGCAATAAGATTTTCCTCCTTGTCCGACAGCGGAAACCGCGCGTGGCCAGCCTTGAAACCGCGCAGCTCGTAGCCGGCGCGAAAACCTTCGGGAAAATTCGGCGCGCCGACCATCAGCGAAAAAAGGTCGAGCAGCTTGAACTGCACGCGCTTCGCCTCGGCCCAGTTGCCGCTGCGCGCGTCGTTGTAAATTTTCATCACGATTTCCGGCACCACGCCCGCGCTCGACAGCGTGCCGCCATCCGCGCCCATGAACAGCGCCGTGCAGAGCAGTTCTTCCCAGCCGATGAGCACGCTGAAATCCGGCCGCTGGCTTTTGATCTCGTGCAGTGTCATTTGGAAACGGCCCATGTCTTTGCTCGTGTCCTTGGTGCCGACGATGCGCGGACAGTCCAGCGCCAGCCGCTTGAGCACCGGGATGGAAATTTCATTCGCGAACACCGGGATGTTGTAGATCACGATGTCAATCGGCGATTTCGCGGCGATTTCGCGGAAGTATTGCTCGATGCTTTCCTGGGTGAGCTTGTAATAATACGGCCCGGTGATGGACACCGCGCGGCAGCCGAGGTCGGCGCAATAGCGGCACATTTCCAAAACCAAATCCACGTTCGGCTCCGCCGCGCCGGCGAGAATGGGTTTGCCCGCCGCTTCCTCGACGACGATTTTCAGCACGCGTTTCCGCTCCTCGTAGCTCAGGCGGATGAATTCGCCCATGCTGCCATTCGGATAAAATCCCGTGACACCCTTGCCGACGAGCCAACGGATGATGCGGCGCAATTCGTCCTCGGCGATGCGGCCTTGCGCGTCGTAAGGAACGATGTTCGGAACAAAAATGCCGGAGAGGGCTACCATGTTCAAATATGATAAAAGTTTTCCGCGTTGGTTTGAAACAGTTTTTTCAAATCGCTTTCACTCGCAGTTCCAAAGAAAAAATCCAGCGTCGCCAGCCAGCGCGAATAATCACCAGCCAAAGTCAGCACCGGCCAGTCGCCGCCAAACATCGCGCGGCCAAAACCAAAGCAGTCAATCGCGTGCCGGACGAATGGCTGGAGATCGGCGGGCTGCCAGTTCGCCCAATCGGCCTCGGTGAGCAGGCCGGAAATTTTGCACGCGACATTGGGCAGCGCGGCCAGCTGCAGCAAATGCTGCCGCCACGGATCAAGCTGGCGCTCGCGGATGGCGGGCTTGCCGCCATGATCGAGGACGAAATTAATTTCCGGACAACGGCGAACCAACTCAATCACCGCCGGCAACTGGTGGTGAACGATGCAAAGATCAAAGCTGAAATTAAATTCCGCCAGTGCGCGGACGCCCGCGATGAAATCGGGCTGCAAACAAAAATTCACATCCGCTTCGCCCTGCAAATTGCGGCGCACACCTTTGACCAGCGGAAATTTGGCGAGCGCAGCCAGTTCCTCCCGCGCCGCCACGCCCCGTTCCAGCGAAGCGTGAGCAACGATTCCTTTCAACCTTTTTTCGCGGATGGCGAGTTCGGAAATCCATTTCACCTCGTCGCGGTTTTGCGCCGGTTCGCAGCCGCACTCGACGAAAATCATTTTGCCGACGTTCGCCGCTTCAGTTGCCGCCGAATAATTTTCCGGCAGAAAGGCGCGGTTCAGCGCCGGCACGCCGGCCAGCCACGGATAATTAAATCGCGATGGATTCCAAAAATGGACGTGCGCATCAACGATTGAAAACGCGCGGCTCATCCATTGAATTCTTGAATCGCTTCGAACATCGCCACAATGTTTTGCGGCGGAACTTCCGGCAAAATGTTGTGAACGGTGTTGAACACAAAGCCGCCGCCGGGCATGAGGATTTCCAGCCGGCGCTTGACGTGGTCTTTCACCTCGGCGGGCGTGCCTTTGGGCAGGATGGCTTTGGTGTCGCAGCCGCCGCCCCAGAAACAGATATCCTTGCCGAAATCAGCCTTCAAGCCTTCGGCTTCCATGCCTTTGCAGGTCGTCTGCATCGGATTGATGACGTCGTAACCGGCTTTGATCAAGTCCGGCATCAGCGCGCGGATCGAGCCGCACGAGTGCAGAAAAGTTTTCATCTTGGAATGTTTATGGACGTAGTCGCACAGCATCGTGTGGCGCGGCTTGAAGAGTTGCTTGTAAGTTTTCGGCGACATGAACGGCCCGCCGTTCGTGCCGAGGTCATCGCCGAAGCGGATGACATCCGCCACGTCGCCGACGGCGCGACAGGCTTTTTCCAGCACGGCCAGATGGCGTTCCATCAGCGCGTCGAGCAGCGCCTCGACTTTTTCCGGCTCGGCGACAAGATCCATGAGAAAATTATCCATTCGGCGCAAAAATGTTCCCCACTCAAACAGATTGCAGCCGATGACAATCATCAGCGCGCGATCGCTGGTGCGGCGGAGTTCCAGCGCCTTGGCCCGCAGCGTTTCCCAAAAGCCGGGATCGCCGGCGTGATCCCACGGGCTATGAACGAGCGCTGCCCAGAGAATTTTTCCCATCTCATCCGAGAGCTTGCTGAAGTCCGCCGGATAACCGTCGAGATACGGGAAATAACTCTGGTCGTAAAACGTCCCGCCCGCCGGCATGTGCGCGATGTCGAGGCCGTCTTTCATCCGCGCAATGAACGAGCCGTCGGACTGTTTTTCGGGATGAAACCACGCAGGATACTCCGCCTTTTGCCCGTCGGCCAAAACCGTCGGCTGCCAGGCGGCGGCCTCGGTGTTGAAAGCGCGGCCGATGTCAATCGCGTCAATGCGGAAACGGTCTAGAATAAAATCTTCCGGCTGCGCAAGCTGCTGCACTACGTCATAGACGCGCGTGCTGCCCTGTGTCAGTCCGAGATGCTTTTTCAGGTTGCCGTAGGCGATGGCCGAGATGCCGCTGCTCGGCGTGGCGCCGAGGTCGGTCGGCACTTTGTCGGGTTGACGATGTTCGATGGCGGCAATAATGCGTTCGCGTGAGGTCATAAATAATTTTTTCTGTGGAGGTTAGTCGTGGCGGAATTGATGGACGGTTTCGACCATCGCAAAAATGTTTTCCAGCGGCGTGCCGGGCTGGACGTTGTGGCAGGAGGCGCAAATGAAACCGGCGCGGCCCGCGCCCAATGTTTGCAGGCAGTTTTTCACCTCCGCGCGCACTTGCTCAACCGTGCCGCGCGGCAAAATGCTTTGGTTGTCCACGCCACCGTGGAAGATGACGCGATGTCCAAATTCTTTTTTCAACTCCACCATGTCCATGCCCGGACAAGCGTGCTGAATTGGATTCAACACATCCACGCCGCAGTCGAGAATCGGCTTGAGCAACGGCCGTGCCGCGCCGTCGGTGTGGTAAAAAACTTTCAGGCCGTGCGCATGGATCAAATCGCACCAGCGTTTTAGGCGCGGCTGCAAATGCGTCTGCCACAGACGCGGCGACATCAGCAGCGACTTTTGGCCGGCGATGTCGTCACTGATGAACACGAGATCCAAATGTCCTTTGGCCAGGGCGAAAAACTTTTTCATCATCTCCGTCTGAATCGCCTCGACGCGGTCCAGAATGGCTTCCACCAGTTCGGGATTTTCGACGAGGTCCATCATCGCCTGCTCCAGTCCGCGCAACTGACAGTAAATTTCGTAGAAGGAAACCCACGGGCCGATGACCGCGTAATCTGGCGACGCTTTTTTGGCCAGCACGACGGCGGCGTCATAATCAAAGCGTTCCACGCTCGGCCACCATGGATAATTTTCCAGCGATGACGGCGTGTTGAAATCCGCCAGCGGCGCGGAACCAAACTCGGCGTAGCTGGCTTCGCCCGCCTGAATGTTTTTCAACGGCACGCCCCACATCGTGCGATCGCCGCCGGATTCCGCGCCCGCGCCGGACTGCGCGCCCGCGCGTTCGCCGGCATCGGTGCGGTAGTCCATGAAATCCCAGACAATCTTGTCCAGTCCCAACGCCCGCCACATGGCGAAGTCATCCGCCACCTTGAAATGGCGGCACAGCGCGACGGCGATTTCCGGCGTGTGCCAGAGATCCACCGGCAGGCGATCCACGGGCTGGCGGTTCAGCACCGCGAGAATACGTTGTTTGGGTGTCATGGCGGGAATTGGTTCATTGTTTTGGTTCATTGTTTATAAATGTGCGTTTGTTTGCTTCAAGGCTTCGTAAAACGCATCCAGGCTGGCGAGCGGCGCGTTGGGCGGCAAATCGCAGCCGGAAGAAAGGACGAAGTTGCGGTGTGCGGTCGTCGCGGCGAGGAGTTGCGTCGTTTTGGCGGTGGTTTCGGCGGGCGGCGATTGAACAAAAACTCCGGCCGGATCAAGATTGCCGCAGAGAATCACGTCGGGCGCGACTTTGCCCAGCGCGCCGGCAAGATCCATCGGCGCGCCGAAATGAAACGCCTTCAAGCCGGTCTCCAGAATCGCTGGCAGGTGCAGCAGCTTGGCCGCGCAATTGTGGAGCACGATGGAAAACGAATCGTCACAGGCATCGTCCGTGATCCGTTTAACATAA
>Ga0316217_10004219_pt1 | contig 15720 bp, 14 predicted proteins | sample 1anoAmetaG_FD_203633 | JGI IMG/M metagenome (GOLD analysis project Ga0316217, IMG submission 203633) | Freshwater microbial communities from Trout Bog Lake, Wisconsin, USA - 1anoA | ecosystem: Environmental > Aquatic > Freshwater > Lake > Hypolimnion/Profundal zone | place: USA: Wisconsin... | reverse complement strand
TTTTCGAGTGCTGAAAATGCAAAACCGTGAGGGGTCTAATTAATAGACTAACCATAGACTAAATAAAACTTAAATTGCTGGAACCCTTGCCAGTCCTTACACCTGAGCCTCTGGTCTCATTTGCGGAAACAACAACACTTCCTGTATGCTTGCCTGGTTAGTCATCAACATGGCCAGGCGGTCAATGCCAATACCAATGCCCGATGTGGGTGGCATGCCGTGCTCAAGGGCGCGCAAAAAGTCGTTATCAATAAACATGGCCTCGTCATCGCCTCGTTCCATCAGTTTGGCCTGTTCTTCAAAACGGGCGCGTTGGTCTAGTGGGTCATTCAACTCGGTGTAGGCGTTGGCGATTTCCTTACCATTTACCATCAGTTCAAAACGCTCCACCAAACCGGGCTTGCTGCGGTGCTTTTTCGTCAGCGGACTTAACTCAACAGGGTAGTCAATAATAAACGTGGGCTGAATAAAATTTCCTTCGCACTTAGCGCCGAAAATTTCGTCTACCAGTTTGCCTTTACCCATGCTGGCATCGGTTTCAATATGCAGTTTTTTGCAAACCTCTAACAGTTGCGCCTCGTCCATGTTTGAAATGTCAAAACCGGTGTGTTCCTGTATGGCATCGTAAATTGAAACTCTTTTATAAGGCGCTTTAAAATTGATGACTTTATCACCTACGGTTAGCTCTGTTGTTCCATTAGTGGCCAGGGCTACCTGCTCCATCATCTGCTCGGTAAAGTCCATCATCCAGAAATAATCCTTATAGGCCACGTAAAATTCCAATACGGTAAATTCAGGGTTGTGCGTGCGGTCCATCCCCTCATTGCGGAAATTGCGGCTGAATTCATACACAAAATCAAAACCGCCAACGATTAATCTTTTCAGATAAAGCTCATTGGCAATGCGCAAATAAAAAGGAACATCCAGTGCGTTGTGGTGCGTAATAAATGGTTTTGCGGCAGCGCCTCCCGGTATGTTTTGCAATACCGGTGTATCTACTTCAAGTGCTCCATGATTATTTAAAAAATCGCGCATGGTGCGTATCATGTTAGTACGCTTAATAAAAGTTTCGCGCACCTGCGGGTTTACAACCAGGTCTACATACCGTTGGCGGAAACGTTGTTCAGGGTCGGTAAACGCATCAAAGGTTTCGCCGTCTTTCTCCTTTACAATGGGCAAAGGCCTTAAGGCTTTCGATAAAAACTTAAACTCCTTTACGCGAATACTCGTTTCACCGGTTTTGGTGATAAACACTTCGCCCTTTACGCCAACAATGTCTCCAATATCAAGTATGTGCTTAATTACTTTTTCGTACAGTGTTTTATCCTCGCCGGGGCAAACGTTATCGATAGACATGAACAACTGTATTTTGCCCTTTTCATCCTGTATTTTGGCAAAAGTGATTTTGCCCTTGGGCATCAGGCTCATTACGCGGCCCGCTATGCTTACATTTTGTAAGTTTTTGGCCACATCATCGTAGGTGGTTAAAATTTCCTGGCTGGTGCAATTTACATCGAACATGGCTGCAGGGTAAGCCTCAATGCCCAACTCTTCCAACTGGCGCAGTTTATCACGGCGTATTTCTTCCTGTTCGCTTAAATGTCCGGTTTTTAATTCCTCACTCATGAATAACTCGTTTAGCCTGCGAAAATAAGACTATGCCCGTTACCTGAAAGTATTTGAACAATTATTTACTGTGAGCGTTGATAGAGGCGGCAACCGGCTTACTTAAAATGATTAGCTTTCGGCTGCCAGCTAGCCAATTGCAAATAGTGGGAATATGTTATCCAATATGATGAGATGTTTTGCCTTGTTTTTACTGCTCTGTTTACTTGTTTTGAGTACCAGGGCACAGGATAATTACGAGATACAGGTCTACGAGTCTGAAACAGTGCCCAATTATTCTACCATGTTCGAGTTGCATAGCAACGTAACTGTATTTGGTATGCACGAAAGTGTAAATGGTGTTGTACCCAGCCAGTACGCCTGGCATGAAACGGTGGAAATAACACAAGGTATTACCCCATGGTTTGAAATTGGTGGTTACTTATTTATGAGTGGTAACCAGGGCGATTACTGGTTACATTGGGTAGGAGATCATATCAGACCCCGCATTCGTGTTCCTGCTAAATGGAACTGGCCTTTGGGTTTAAGTCTTTCAACTGAAATTGGATACCAGCGGCGCCAATATTGCGAAGACACCTGGACTTTGGAAATAAGACCTATTATTGATAAGGACTGTAAAAATTTTTATGTGTCGTTTAATCCCGTAGTGGATTACTCCATCCGGGGATTAAACCATAATGCCGGTCCGCAGTTTTCGCCGGCTGTAAAAATGAGTTACAAATTATTGAATAAAGTTGAGTTGGGATTTGAGTATTACGGTAGTGTAGGTGCTTTTAAAAGCATTTACCCGCTGCGCGAACAACAGCATCAAATCGGACCGGTAGTAGATATTGATATTTCGCCCGTTTGGGAAATCAATGTGGGTTATATGTTTGGACTAACCCCGGCAACTGATAAAGGAATTGTAAAACTGATTTTAGGCCGAAGAGCAGACTGGAAAAAGCACCCCAAAAAAACACTGGATACGAAGTTGGTTTAAACCATTTGCTCCTTCAAAAAAGCGCCCAGTTGCTTATTGGCATTTCTGGCTGTTGGCAGCACCTGCCAAAAAGCCTGAAACACGTGCCACATTTCGGGAAAAATATCGAGTCGCACATCAACACCGGCTGCTTTTGCTTTGGCGGCAAAGCGGGTTGAGTCATCCAGCAAAAGTTCTTCATCACCCACCTGTATGTAAAGAGGACAAAGTCCATGAGGGTCGCTAAAAACCGGTGATATCCAGGGTGATTTTGGGTCGGCATCGCCGGTATAATGCTTACTCCAAACGGGCATGGCTTCAGCAACCAGCATGGGCTCTATTTCCTTTTTAGATACATATGATTCGCCGCTCATGGTATGGTCAAGCCAGGGCGAAAGGGCAATGGCGCACTTAGGCAGCGGTATGTTTTTATCGCGCAGATAAAGCAGGGCGCAAATGGCTAAGCCACCACCCGCCGAGTCGCCTCCGAAACAAATATCATTGTGGGTATATCCGTTCTGTAGTAGGTGATGATAGGCCGCCGCTGCATCTTCAACGGCCGCGGGATATTTATCTTCCGGCGCCAGCCTGTAATTAATCATCAGTGCTTTGATACCTGCATTACGCGCTATTTGTGAAACCAGTGCCCGGTGCGTATTGATGGAACCGGTGGCATAACCACCTCCATGAAAATACAATAGCACCTTATTTACATTGGTAACATTTGGAGTAATCCATTGCACCATCATGTCGCCGATTTTATCGGGGGTATAAGTAAAACCGGGTAAGGGTCCCCTGAATCTTTTGGCCAGGCTTTCAAAGCCCCGGCGGGCAAGTAAAATATTGTGGTAATCAATTCTTCCTTTGAGTGTAGAAAGCATTTTCTTAATCAGGAATACACGGATACGGGCCATAGGTATATTTTAAGCAATGAGCGATTCACGGGTCATTTCTACAATCATCAGTATTTTGAAAGCAAACCAAATATTGTCTTGCTCAATTTCCTGTTTTGCCAGCAAATGCATTTCGCGTTCAAACGCTTCGAAATCGCTGCCGTATTTGTCAATAATCAGTTTTACTTCGGGCACCGGTCCCATTTCAAACAGCTCTTTTTCTTCCGGTAGTCTTTCACTGCCCGCAATCCGGGCAATATCATTACCCGATAAATATTTGGAACGACGAATACCTTCGGGTAAATCATCAAAGCCCAACCCAAGGTTATCAGCCATTCGGAATGAGGGCACTTCAAAAATATTTTCTTCTCCCACCCGGCACCAAAACTGTTTGCTCATCCGGGCTATGTAATTCATTTTGTAAGGGTCGATGCTGTTGTCCTTGTCTAACACGCTTTCTTTAATATGCATCATTACTACCTCGCAAATAATAAGATTACCGGCACCGCCCAGGTGCCCGGTTTCTATCACTTGTTTTACAATGCATTCCATCTGCACGTTAGCCTCTGCAACCCGTGGTGGTTTTACTATTTCTGACGCTATGGGTGTAAGCCCTGATTTAATAAACTCATTAACACCTTTAGGGTACATGTTAGCCGCCAGGTTCATTTGATAAAGCATATCGTAATGCGCAATATTCACCACGCACTCAGCCAACTCAAGCACATTATCATGCGTGTTTTTGGTTTGCAGCGTTCTACCCGAGCGCGCCGGGGAAAAAATAAGGGTGGGCGGATTAGACCCGAAAACATTGAAAAAACTGAATGGTGCCAGGTTTACATTTCCGTCTTTATCCATCGTACTTACAAAGGCAATAGGCCTGGGAGCCACAGCACTTAATAAATACTCATGTAATTTATGGCCTGGTCCTTCGTCCGGTTTAACTTTTAGCATCTAACAAACTTAATAAACTACTTGCTATTGATAAGCATGTAAATAACAGGACCCAACACGCCAAAGCTAAAAGCGCCGACAAGGATATTTTTAAATTTCAAATCTTTATGGGTCAGTAACAGAATATCAGCAACCATCATCAATACATACCACACAGCAATAAATATGTAAAAGTATGTTTCGGGATTAGGGCTGGCGCCATGTTCCAGGGCCATACCCTGGTAAGCAATTTCGAACATCGTTCTTGCCCCTGCCCCCATAATAATTACGAGAAGCGCTAACAAGTAAAATTTCATAGTTGGTATTTATGGCAAAGCTGGTAAAATTTTACCACTGCATTCGCCAAAACCAATGCGCACACCATTTTTTTCGCAGTAACCCTTCATTACCACGGTGTCATTATCCAGTATAAATTTTCTCTCCGTTCCATCGGGCATGGCCACCGGGTTTTTGCCCTGCCAGCTTATTTCAAGCATGGAGCCGAAGCTGTCAGGGGTGGGCCCGCTGATGGTACCGCTGGCATACATATCGCCCACTTGTATGTTGCATCCGTTAACTGTATGATGTGCCAGTTGCTGGCACATGTTCCAGTACATGTATTTAAAGTTACTGTTCGAAACGGTTTTGCTTACTCCGCTTGCAGTAACAATATCAACCTGCAAATGAACATCATAGTTTTTAGGTCCTTCAAACTGAAGATAAGGTAAAACCTCAGGGTCCTGCCTGGGACTTTCAACTTTAAAAGGCTCCAGGGCTTCCAGGGTAACTATCCAGGGTGAAACCACCGAGCCAAAGTTTTTTGCCAGGAACGGCCCCAGCGGAACATACTCCCATTTTTGTAAATCGCGGGCGCTCCAGTCATTAAATAATACCAGCCCAAAGATATGGTCTTCAGCTTGTGCCGTTGTTACCGATGCGCCCAGCGCTGTTTCTTTTGAAACCACAAAAGCCATTTCCAGCTCAAAGTCCAGTGATTTTGATGGACCGAAAGATGGACTTACGGCATCATCGGCTTTGGTTTGTCCCTTTGGACGGTGAATAGGAGTTCCGGAAACCACGATAGAGGAAGCCCTGCCATGATAACCCACCGGCAGATGAAGCCAATTAGGCAACAAGGCATTTTTAGGGTCGCGAAACATTGTGCCAACGTTGGTAGCATGCTCCTTACTCGAATAAAAATCGGTGTAGTTAGGCACATGAACCGGCAAAAGCATTTGCGCATCAATTTGTTTTACCAATGTCTGTTTTTGCAAAGCACCATCACTTTTTAATACCTCATTCCTGATGTTTAAAAGGTCGGACACGCGCTCGCGAACCGCGTTTGTAATCGGTTTACCCAACGCAATAAAATCATTCAGCGTTTTTTGGTTTAATACCTTTTTATCAAAGGCGATATTATCCAATAAACCAGCATCTGAAAGTGCTGCCAGGTCAAGGATATAATCGCCAATGGCCACCCCGGCCCTGGCTGCTTTTTCAGCAGTTTTAAATATGCCAAACGGTAGATTTTGAATAGGGAAATCACTATCTGGTTTTACATCTACCCACGATTTTAAATTCGGATCATTTGCTCTGCTCATAATTTTTTTTCTGCCACAAAGACACTAAGAAACACAAAAGTTAAATCGAAATATTGCGCTCTAAAACTTTGTGCCTTCGTGCCTTAGTGGCAAGTTTTTTGTAATTCAAATATCGAAATTCCAGTCATTTTCTTTTCCGCCAAATTCGTTCCGGCTTTTTATTTTTTGAATCTGCCGCTCAATAATCATGTCGGCTATAACGGGTGCAAATTTTTCGGGGGGTGTTTCTTTCAGGGTGGCATGTAGTTTTCGCTCGCTTACATCTATGCGGTAAAGTAACCACATCAGCTTGTCCATGTTTTTCTCAGCCAGCTCCTCAATACGTGCAATCAATAAATTTCTGAAAGCCTGAAACTTTTCCTCGTTATTAGTAACAACGGGCAGTAATTCCCCGTCAATTTCAAACGATTCAAAAACCTGTTTCTGTAACTCTTCAATGTCCATATCTACTTTTTAGCAAAATCACCTAAATCGGCTTTATCCAACACGCCAATGCCAAACAATGCAAAGTCATACTTAACCGGGTCTTTGGCATCGAAGGACTTTAAATTTTCTGTCAGTTCTAAAACTGTTTCCCAATCGGTTTGCGGTCTTTTTATTAAACCGAGTTTACGGCTTACCCTGTCTACATGCACATCCAGCGGACAGAGCAGTTGGGATGGTTTAATTTTCTTCCAGATGCCAAAATCAACACCCATTTTATCGTTGCGCACCATCCAGCGCAAATACATGTTTATGCGTTTGCAGGTAGACTTTCGAACCGGGGTTGAAACATGTTTTTTGGTGCGGTGTGGAGCATCTTCCAGAGAAAAAAAAAGTTCATGAAACCCCGCCAGTCCGCTTTCTACATTGGGCGATTTTTTTGTCATGGTGTTATAAAAAGCATCCTCGAGGGTATCGTGTTTACGGTAATAATGTTTAAAGAATTCAATAAAGTAGAGGGTATCGGTAGCGTTAAAAGTTCGGTGCTTAAAATGCAATAGTTTTTTCAGATCTCTGTCCTGGTGGTTGAGGATAAAATCGTACGGCGCCCCATCCATTAAAGCAGTTAATTTTTGGGCCGAATTCATGATGGATTTCCGGTTGCCCCATGATAGTATAGCTGTCCAGAAACCCATAATTTCTATATCCTGTTTTTTGGTAAAAGAATGGGGGATAGAAATAGGGTCGTTATCAATAAACGCTGTGGCATTAAACTCCAGATATTTGCGCTCCAGCAGCTCGTGTATTTTATCCTTATTAAAGGCCTGTTTTTTCATGCTTCCGGGCAGTCTTTGTTTGGCAAATTTCATCTTTATAGCCGACTATTGACCGCTTATCTTTTTTATAAGCCATTAAATTGGTTTATAAGAATAAAAAACCTACGTTTAACACCATGTTAAAAGAATAATTTTTGCCATTTTCTTGTATTATTTCACGAAATATTATCTTTAATCAATTCTTCAATAAAACAATTGGATATGGGAGCAAGGACTATTAGAAATATACTTACCTTAAGTATAGTGATGCTGCTTGTTATGAGTAAAGCTTCAGCTCAAAATAAGGATGTAGATAAAGGCAAAGCGGCGCTTGCCAAAGCATTGGATCAAAAGGACCTGAGCAAACGCCAGCAAATGATTAACGACGCCAGGGCAGATTTTCAGAAGGGTGGTTTGAAGCCGCAGGAAGTAGGAGTGATTTTGGGAGATGCTTATCTGGATAAAGGTGATTTGGTAAATGCAGCTAACTCGTACAGCACTGCCAGTAAGGAAGATAAAAAAGAAGGCTTTAAAAAAGTAGCCGATGCTTATGTTGAAACTGCATTTACCGGTGATGCAAAAGCCGAAACCAAAGCTATTAACAAGGCCATGGATTATTACAAAAAAGCGGATGCCTTAAAAGAAGGAGCGCGCAACATTGGTGATAAATATTATGCTAAAGGTGAGGATGGCTACAGCAAAGCGCTTGACTTTTATATAATAGGTGGTGCAGATGTGAAACTGGAAGAAATTGCCAAAGAATATTTTGGTAAAGGCGGCACAGGCGAAGATAAGGCGGCCGAAGTTTATACGCGAATGAAAACCCCTGAAGGTTATCAAAAAGCCGGCGACATTTATTTCAACCGTAAGGAATATGCTAAAGCCGTTGAAGCTTACGAGGCCGGTAATAATGCAGAAGGAATTAAAAAATACGCCGACTATCTGTACTCACAAAACAGAAACGATGAGGCGGATAATTTGTACCTAAAAATCGCTGCGCTTTATGCAACCGGGAAAGACGATGCAGGCCTTGAGAAACTAGCTCAACAGTGCCAGGCCAAAGGGAGCTATGGTTTAGCTGCCCGTATTTATGATAAGGCGGGTAACACCAACATGAGCGACAAGAGCAATGGTTATGCGTCTTTAATTGAACTTAACCTTGACAGCGCCCGCATATATTTTACCAATGTAAGTGAGAACGATATGCTAAAGGCCATGACCGACAACGCCAAAGGACTGAATGCTATAAAAGACGTTGCCGACAACCTGGATGTTCTACAAAGAGGAGCTCCATCGGTAAACCCGATTGTTGATACGGTAACCGGTATTACATCTCTATCTGCTAAGGACGAGAAAGACCAGGATGAATACTACAAGTCTATTCACGACCAGGTGATAAAGAATGTTTTTGACCTTTCAGCAGCCTTTGGAAAAATAACTAATCCCGACCTTAAAAAGTACCTGCGATTCAGATTTTTACGTTACAAAGCGGTAAGAAATATACTCGATACCCAGACCATGGCTATCAGGAAACAGAAGTCAGAGATTAAGGTTAAAGACGTAGAACTCTAATCTGTTCTAAACCACATTATACAAGAGGCGCGGATTTTTTTCGCGCCTCTTGCATTTAAGCTAATGCCTGCTTTAAATCATCAATCAAATCTTCCACATCTTCTATGCCCACACTCAGGCGCAAAAGATTATCTACTACTCCAACACGCTCTCTTTCCGCTTTTGGTATGGATGCATGGGTCATGGTAGAAGGATGATTGATGAGTGATTCTACACCACCCAGCGATTCGGCCAGCGAAAATACCTTGAATGACGATGCAAGTTTAAAAGTATCTTCTAACGAGGCATTTTTTAAAACAACAGATATCATACCTCCGAAATCGCGCATTTGTTTTTTTGCAATGGCGTGGTTAGGATGGTCTTCAAAACCGGGCCAGTAAATCTTTTCAATACGGGGATGTGTTTTCAGAAACTCCGCAATTTTTCTGCCGTTAAAGCAGTGGCGCTCCATACGTATGTGCAGCGTTTTAATTCCGCGTAGCACCAGGAAGGAATCCATAGGGCCGGGATTTGCTCCGCACGAGTTGAGGATGAAATAAAGGCGCTCATGTAACTTGTCGTCGTTCATAATTAAAGCGCCCATTACCACATCACTATGCCCGCCTAAATATTTGGTTACTGAGTGCATTACAATATCAGCACCCAAAAGCAAAGGATTTTGAAGATAAGGCGAAGCAAAAGTGTTATCTACTGCAAGAAGCAGATTATGCTTTTTGGCAATTTTGGCACAAGCTTCAATATCCACTATCTGCATGGTAGGATTAGTGGGTGTTTCAATCCAGATAAGCTTTGTTTTTTCGGTTACATACTTTTCAATATTAGCCGCGTCGCTCATATTGATAAAATGAAACTTTATGCCGTAGTTGGCAAATATTTTGGTGAACATACGGTACGAGCCACCATATAAATCATCGCCGGTAATTACCTCATCGCCGGGCATTAGTAATTTAATAACCGCATCGGTAGCCCCCATGCCACTGCTAAAACAAATGGCATGTTTGCCGTCTTCAAGCGCAGCAATGTTTTTTTCAAGCGCTACACGCGTTGGGTTTTTGCCGCGGGCATAACCATATCCTTTATTAACTCCCGGACTTTCTTGTACGTATGTAGAGGTTTGGTAAATGGGAGTCATAATGGCTCCGGTGGTTGGGTCAGGTTCTAAACCTGCATGTATGGCTTTGGTTCCAAATTTCATGGTTACTTTGTTTTTCAGGGTAAAACTAATTATTTCTGTCCAGCAGCTTTCATCCAGGCTGTTCTGTCAAAATAAACCTCGTTGCGGCTTATTTTGCCATCGGTAAGTTCAATAATATCCAGGCCTTCTTCTTTAATTACCGTATTGCCAACCGGAATGGTCGCTTCCCACTTTAATGTAAATCCTTTGGCAGTTTCAATAATCTCCAGGGCTTTCCAGTTCCAATCGGGATTATACTTTAGCATTTTTTTGAAGTAAGCCAAAAGTGCAACGTGCCCGTTTAATCCTTGTCTGTTTGCAGGGTCTGAATAAAATGCATTTTCAGCATAAAAGGAGAGAAGCAAATCAGGCTGATTGCCGGTCCATGCATTTAACCAGGCGGTACAAAATTCTGAATTAGTCATAATTTTTTTGCTTTGAGCTATGGGCTGTGAGTTTTAAGCGGATGCAATACGCATGGCTCATAGCTCAAAACTCACGGCCGATTAAAATAAGTGCGAAAACAATCCATCCCTCAACTTCGGCTCAAACCAGGTTGATTTAGGGGGCATAATGTTTCCGGTATTGGCAATGTCCATCAATTGCTGTAGCGAAACCGGATAAAGCGCAAAAGCAACTTTCATTTCACCGCTGTTAACCCTCCTTTCTAATTCTTCCAGCCCCCTTATGCCACCAACAAAATCAATGCGCTTGTTGGTACGCGGGTCATCAATTCCCAAAACAGGACTAAGCAGATTATTCTGAAGTATCGAGATATCTAATATACCAATGGGGTCGTTTGTATAACTTCCTTCTTTAGGCACCAGTTGATACCAGTTACCATCCATATACATACTTATATGATGCAACTGCCCGGGCTTCTTAATGTCTGTTTTAGCAATGATAAAATGTTCGCCCGCTTTTTTAAAAAACTCATCAGGTGTATTTCCATTCAGGTCTTTTACCACCCGGTTATAATCCATAATGGACAGTTGGTTATCGGGAAATAAAACGGAAAGAAAAAAATTGTATTCCTCCTGCCCTGTGTGCGCTTTATTTTGCTCCCGCAATTTTTGCCCCACTTTAGCAGCCGATGCCGTGCGGTGATGGCCATCAGCTATGTAGGTGTATGGAATTTGATTTTCAAAAATTGAAATTATCTCCTGAATCGTGGCGGCATCATCAATTACCCAAACCGTATGCTGAATATTGTCGCTGGCCTTAAAATCGTAAACCGGCTTTTGATATATAACAACGTTTTCTATCAGCGCATCAACACTTTCGTTTTTAGGATAGGTTAAAAAGATAGGGCCTACGTGGGCGTGCAGGGTTTGCATATGCTCAATCCGGTCCTGCTCTTTTTCGGGCCGGGTTAATTCGTGCTTTTTTATTACAGCATTAAAGTAGTCGTCAATAGATGAACTGGCTACCAAACCAATCTGCCGGCGGCCATTCATAACCTGCGCATATATATAGAGACAAGCCTGTCCTTCCTGAAAGAGCACCCCATCGCTTATCATTTTGTAAAAATTCTGTTTCGCTTTATCGTAAACCTGCTGCGAATGTTCATCTACGTTTTCAGGAAAATCAATTTCAGCACGGCTTACATGCAGAAAGGAATTTGGATTACCGGCCGCCATTTGGCGGGCCTCGGCGGTATTCATTACATCGTAAGGAAGAGAAGCAACCTGTTCAGCTAAACCAATTTTTGGACGAACTCCTTTAAATGACTTGATAATGGCCATAGACAATTTTTTTACCGCAAACACGCGAAGACCGCAAAGATGAATACAAATGAGTTGCTTTCAAAGCAGTAAAGAGGCCGGATATGGTTTATAAGAATTGTTCTTCGGTAACGAATAATGAAGCGGCGATGGCATCGGCAAATAACCTTCCCTGGTTGGTGAGGGTTAAAACATCGTTGTTCAATACATAGTGTGTGGGCTCAATTACCTGCAGGTCATGCTTAATCCAACCTGAAACCTGGGGGTCGAAATATTTCAAATCAAGTCCCCACATGGTTCGTAAGGATGTCATAATACGTTCATTAATTTGCTGAGCCGGTGTAAGTATTTCTTCACCGGCCGGAATAATTCCCTGCGAAATGGACTGAATGTAATTGATGTTATTGGCCACATTCCAGCTCCGTGATATAGTATTAAAGGAGTGAGCAGAGGGGCCCAGCCCCAAGTACTTTTTGCCGCTCCAGTAATTTGAATTGTGGATGGCATATTTTCCGGGTTTGGCAAAATTCGAAATTTCATACTGCTCGTAGCCGGCCCTTTTCATTTCCGTCATTAATATATTGAACTGGTTGGCGGCCTGCTCTTCGCTGATGGCTTTGCTTTCGCCCTTCCGTATTCTCCTGTCCAAATTTGTTTTCGGTTCAACCGTTAATGCGTACGAGGAGATATGAGGAATATCCAAAGCAAAAACGGTTTCCAGGTTTTTAAGCCAACGCTCATCATCCATGGTTGGGGTGCCATAAATCAGGTCGATGGTGATGTTCTCAAAGCCGGCATCCTGTACTCTTTTAATAGAACTAAGCGCTTCGTTAGAATTATGTGCGCGGTTCATATACTTCAGGTCTTCATCAAAAAATGATTGAACCCCGATAGAGAACCGGTTGAAGCCTAAAGCTTGCAGCGCAGTTAATTCTCTGATTTTCTCTGCACTCAGGTCGTCCGGGTTTGCCTCCAGGGTAAATTCTTTGAGTCCATGCAGGTCGTAGTGTTTTTCAAGTTGCCTGACTATGGAAACAAGTTCAGAAGTGGACAGGAGGGAAGGAGTACCGCCACCGAAGTAAATAGTTTCAATTTTCTCACCCCGCAGGTAATCTTTGCTTAGCTCAATTTCATGTAACAGGGCTTCAATAAACTTCTCCTTATTACCCTGCGAAGTAGTGAAGTAGAAATTGCAGTAATGGCAAGCCTGCCTGCAAAATGGTATATGAATATAGACGCCTGCCATAGTTAAAAGCGACTCCTCCTAACCTCCCCGAAGGAGGAATAAAGTTCCTCCCCTTCGGGGAGGTTAGGAGGAGTCGCCACAAAAGTATAATTTGAGTCGGTCTTTCCCGTTATCTTTACTTCGTTTGATATGCGAATAGCCTTGTTTATTGTTTTCCTGTTTTTGCTGAACCTCTCCTTCGGACAGGGAAAGTATGTGTTTGAGGTGATTTCATCAGACCAGCCCAAAGAGTTTTTTACCAAAGGACTTTCGTACAGAGCAAAACTCAAAGATTCGCTGGAAGGGATTCAGGAACGAAATAGTTTAATTACTAAACTCCGGTCGGCGGGTTATGCGGCCTCATCGGTTGATAGCAGCAAAGCCGATACGACCAAAATGCTGCTATATATATATGTAGGTCAAAAAGTAGATAATATCATATTGCACAACGGCAATGTAGATGATAAACTGTTGAATGATGCCGGGGTAAAATATTTTGTAACCAGCGGTAAGCCTGTCCGGATAACGGATGCCGAAACGGTAAAGGACAAACTTTTGCAGCAGTGTGAGAATACGGGGTATCCTTTCGCCACCGTCAAGTTGGACAGCTTTGGACAAAGCGGTAAAAACTTTACGGCGAAAATATACCTGGAGAAACACGACCTCATCAGGTTCGACACCATACACATCCTGGGTAAGTGCCATATCAAGAAAGCCTTTTTGAAAAGTTACCTGGGCTTGAAACCCGGCAAGCCTTATAATGAGTCGACGGTTAAACGCATTACCCAACGACTGGCCGAGTTGCAATACCTGCAGGTTATTCAGCCAAGAACGGTTGAGTTTATGAACGGCAAGGCGAAGGTGAATGTGTTTTTAAAGGATAAAAAGGCGAGTCAGTTTAATGCCTTGCTGGGTTTGCTGCCCGGGTCATCGGGACAAAAGGTTTTGATTACAGGCGATGCTACCATACACATGCTTAGCATGTTTGGTTTAGGAGAAGATATGTACCTGCAGTGGCAAAAGCTGCAGCCTAAAACGCAAACGCTGGATGTAAAGGTTAGCTACCCTTACCTGCTTGGTTTGCCTTTAGGCATTAGCGCCAAATTCAATTTATATAAAGCCGATACAAGCTATGTAGATATTAACGGCGATTACGGTTTACAGTACCAGTTAATAGGCAGCGATTATCTCAGGGCTTCGCTACGACAAAAGATTACCATCGTTACCGATGTCGACACTTCCTACATCATTCAAAACCGCACTCTGCCGCCCAATATTGATTTGGCGAGCAATGACTTTGCGCTGGAATATTTTACGCAGCGGTACGACTATCCCATTAACCCGGTATCGGGTTACGCAATTACCATTAATGGTGCGGTTGGGGTGCTCAACATCAAAAAGAATAACAACATTAGCCAGCTTTACGATGAGGTTAGCGGGCAATATTTTAGTTATTTGTACGATACCATTAAACTACGAACCATTGAAGTTAAAGTGGGGCTAACCGCTATTAAATACTGGAAACTTGCTGCGCGGCATACGCTTAAAACAAATTTTGACGGCAAGTATTTTTACGCACCCAGCATTTTTCAAAACGAAAAGTACCGCCTTGGAGGCATAAATTCTCTTCGCGGTTTCGATGATCAATCTATCTTTACGTCGTACTACGCCATGGGCAATATTGAATACCGTTTCCTGCTTTCTAAAAACTCATTCTTCGGGGCTTTCTTTAACGCAGCCCTGGTTCAGAATTCGCTAACGCAAAAGGGGTTTGATTATCCATATGGTTTTGGGGTTACGGCGGCTATAGAAACCAAGGCAGGTGTTTTTGGAATTACTTACGCCATGGGAACACAGTTGGGAAACAAAATCACCTTTAATTCGGCTAAGATTCATTTTGGTTACGTAAACTATTTTTAGGTAGTGGTTAAACTCTTCGCCTCTCTTTTTTTAATTCTCTTTTCTGTTTGCGTATTGGCAGCCAATGAAGATTCATTAAGCGCAATCAGGCAGGCTGATTCAGCCAGGGCTGTATCGCTGATAGATTCAATGAGTCATTATTCGGGTGCTGACACTATGCAATCGGTGCTGCTTAACGGAAACAAACCTGTTGTGAATGATGTTGAGCAGATGCATTCGTCAGAGAAGAACGTGTTCGTTTTTGTATTGCTTATTGCCTTGTTGGCGGCGCTCACTTACCTTAAAACGGCCTTCGGAAAAGACCTGGAAGATTTAGTGCAATCGGTAGCCAATCAAAATTTAGCGCAACAGGTTTTCAGAACGCAATCGAAAGAAATTTCCTTCTCAACTGTGGTGTTGAATCTGAATTTTATTGTGGTGATGAGTTTGTATGTACAATTCATTTTGGTGAAATATTTTCATGTTTCATCGTCTCAGCATATATCTTCCATACTTTTCATGATTTTTTTATTCACATTTTTTTATCTCGGCAAGATAGCTGTGGTTAAAGCAATTGGTGTACTGTTTGAAGTAAACGATGCATGCGATGAGTACATTTTTAATTTCACCACACTATGCAAAACACTAGGATTGACGCTGCTTCCCGCGTTATTTATATTTTACACAGCGCCGCAAAAATTTTTCAATTTCGTTTTTACTATCACCATTTTAATTTTCGCAGGTGTGCTTATAATCTTTGTATGGCGGGGGTTATCCACAGCATACAAATTATTGTACAGAAGCGTGTATCATTTTTTTATTTACGTTTGTGTTGTAGAAATATCAACGATATTTTTACTGTTTAAATTGTTAACCA
>Ga0316217_10004218_pt1 | contig 15722 bp, 10 predicted proteins | sample 1anoAmetaG_FD_203633 | JGI IMG/M metagenome (GOLD analysis project Ga0316217, IMG submission 203633) | Freshwater microbial communities from Trout Bog Lake, Wisconsin, USA - 1anoA | ecosystem: Environmental > Aquatic > Freshwater > Lake > Hypolimnion/Profundal zone | place: USA: Wisconsin... | reverse complement strand
AGAGGAATACTTTGAGAGGAGATGACTCGAATTTTATTTTTGTTGCTTCAAACCAGAATAGGACGCTTTATTTTATTTTGATTTGCGATGAATTATCGGAATTCTTTTCATTTCGGCAGGGACATAAGTAAGACTTTAAGTTACTTTAATCATTATTTCTTCCAAATTATTTTATTTCAAAGATTATGATAGAAGTTAACATATAGTGTAATTTCTTCTATTTAAAAAGATCTAGATCGGTAATATTCGTAAACTTTATCATTTATTTACAAACCTTAAAGCTCCCAAAGATAAATAATGACTCCTTGAAGAAAGCTAGCTACCTTTTATCTGATTATCTACCTTCAAGATTATTTTAATAATTCAGCATTCGTATGATAGGTATCACAACATTCGAAATCACAAAAAAATAACGTAAGATAGCATCATTTTGGTTCAAATAATTTTTTATCAATGCCTATTTTCATAATCAAGAATCAAGTTTGATGCTTTGTAAAAAAGTAGGTTTCAAAAAGACGAAAGCCTTTTCAAATTTTTATCTTCTTTTTAATGCTCGTCAAAATAGAATAAAAAGAGATTTATTTTATTGTCTTTTGCCGATTTAATGCTTAACTTTGAGACTTTTGTAAGCAATAAAAAATGAAAAAAATCGTTGATGCTTTTCATATCTCTATTTGCGGCAGAACATAAAAGTTCAAAATTTTATTTCTTTGAATATGCCTTAGATAATTTGGCTTTATATCAAGTTTGTTGATAAATATAAATAAAACCAGAATGTTAACATTCTTTAGTCGCCACAGCTTTGCACATGCGAAGCCTAATCCTTTTCAAAAAGTTGCAGCTCAAGTCCAAGCAGCTGGAAAGCTACTTACCTACTACAATATTAGGGCACTCAACGACCCCAGGCTCAATAAGCTGCCATTCAGCATTAGAATCCTACTTGAAAGTGCCGTTAGAAACTGTGACTAATTCGAAGTCACTTCAAAGGACGTCTAAAACATACTCAACTGGGAGCAACTAGCAAGTAAGTCGATCTAAATTGCTTTCAAACCTGCAAGGGTTATTCTCCAGGATTTCACTGGTGTTCCTGCAGTTGTAGATTTAGCAGCTATGAGAGATGCAGTTCAAAGACTTGGAGGAGACCCAAAGAAAATCAACCCCCTTTGTCCAGTAGATTTAGTTATTGACCACAGTGTCCAAGCTGATAAAGCAAGAGTCCAAGATGCTTGGAAAGAAAATGAGGAAATCTAGTTCACGCGTAACTACGAAAGATTCTAGTTCTTGAAATGGGGATCTACTGCTTTTGACAACTTTTCTATCGTCCCTCCAGGAAGTGGAATTGTTCATCAAGTAAACTTAGAATATTTGGCAAGAGTTGTGCTTTAAAATAACAACAGAGTGGTTTATCCTGATTCAGTTGTAGGTACTGACTCTCACACAACTATGATCAACGGATTGGGAGTTGTAGGCTGGGGTGTAGGTGGAATCGAAGCCTAGGCAGTTATGCTTGGACAACCTATCAGTATGGTCCTCCCTGAAGTCATTGGATTCAGACTTACTGGTCATCTTAGAGAAAACATTACAGCTACTGACCTTGTTCTCCAAATTACTAACACACTTAGAAAGAGAGGAGTTGTTGGCAAATTCGTTTAGTTCTTTGGTCCAGGTGTCGCCAACTTAACTCTTGCTGATAGAGCTACTATTGCAAACATGGCTCCTGAGTATGGTGCAACCATGGGCTACTTCCCACCTGATGTTGAAACCTTAAAATATCTTCGCTTAACTAATAGGAGTGCTGACAGAATGGAAGTGATTTAAAAAACTTTGAAAGAACAAGGATTATTGAGAGACTACAACGCAAATGATAGCATTAAGTTCACTGATGTCCTTGAACTTGACTTATCAAAAGTTTAACCTTGCATCTCAGGCCCCAAAAGACCACATGACAGAGTTCCCCTTTCGAACGTTAAAAAAGATTTCACCGATTGTGTACCTAATAAGATGGGCTTCAAAGGATTCGGAGTTGCAGCTGACAAAGTCAACCTAAATCACAGCTTCAAATACAACGGAGAAAATCACAATTTGCAACATGGATCGATTGTCTTGGCTGCAATCACTTCCTGCACTAACACATCCAATCCTGATGTCATGGTTGCTGCTGGTTTAGTCGCCAAAAAAGCTGTCGAAAAAGGAATCAAAATCAAAAATTTCATCAAAACCACTTTATCTCCCGGCTCAGGAGTAGTCACTAAATATCTCAACAAATCTGGACTTAGCAAGTATTTGGACGAACTTGGATTCACAACTGCAGGATATGGCTGCATGACTTGCATTGGTAACAGTGGATAGCTTCCGACTGAAGTTGGTGAAGCTATAACCACTTCAGACGCTGTTGCTTGCTCTGTTCTTTCAGGAAACAGAAACTTTGAAGCAAGAGTACATCCTCTCATCAAAGCCAATTACCTTGCCTCTCCACCCTTAGTTGTAGCCTATGCTATTGCTGGTAGAGTTGATATTGATTTCGAAACCTAACCTATTGCCACCGATGCTCAAAACAAGCCAATTTTCTTGAAAGATATCTGGCCTACAAGATCAGAAATCACTGAAGTTGTTTCAAAAAGTCTTACTCCTGAGATGTTCAAGTAAGTTTATGCTAAAATTTCAAAAGGAACTGAAAGATGGAACAACCTAAAAACCGAACCATCTCAGCAATACTCTTGGAAAGATATCTCAACCTACATTCACAATCCACCATTCTTCCAGTCCACTCAACTTGAGCTCCCCAAACTCAAAAACATCAACCACGCTTATGTCCTATGCAGCTTCGGAGATTCAATCACAACAGATCACATCTCACCAGCAGGAAACATTGCTAAAAACTCACCAGCAGCTAGATATCTATTGGGAAAAGGAGTTCAACAAACTGATTTCAATACTTATGGAGCAAGAAGAGGTAATGATTAGGTCATGGCCAGAGGAACTTTCGCCAACACTAGAATCATCAATAAACTAGCACCCAAAGTAGGACCCCAAACCACTTATGTTCCCACTGGTGAAATTCTTGACATCAGTGATGCTGCCTTCAGATACGGCAAAGAAGGTCATCCATTAATCATTCTTGCAGGTCAATAGTACGGTTCAGGTTCTTCAAGAGATTGGGCAGCAAAAGGTCCTTATCTTTTGGGAATAAAAGCAGTAATTGCTCAATCATTCGAAAGGATTCACAGAAGTAATCTTGCTGGAATGGGCATCTTGCCTCTTGAATTCCTGCCCGGACAAAACGCAGACAATTTGGGTACATCATTATTTATTTAGGCTTGACTGGAAAAGAGACTTTCAACATTGACATTCGTGAAGGAAATCTCCAGGTTCATGAGCAAATAAAGGTTACTACTAGCACCGGCAAAACTTTTGAGGCTAAAGTGAGACTCGATACTGATGTAGAAATCGAGTACTTCAAAAATGGTGGAATTCTACAGTATGTCCTTAGAAGATTGATAAAATCTTGATTGTCTGACCATAAAATTTATACATAAAAGGCTTTTGTAAATACATCTAAGACTAAAGAACAAGAAAATAATAAGAAACTAGATTAAATTAGAAGGATTGGGTTGACTCACAATCAGCTAGTTTCTCCTTTTTCTTTTTCTGGGACCTTTTTCTCTGTCTTTGTTTCCTTGGCACCTAGCCTATTATATTCTTTGATTTTCGTAAGGTAACCATAATGTAGTATTTCCCTTGATCCTCTGAAAGTACTCAGAGACTTTTCTTCATTTACAATAGTAATGATTTCAGCCAAAAATTTGGCTAAAGAGATAGTTCTAATCCTTTTATTCTATATTATTGAAACTTTACCTAAACAACATGCTGGATTGAATTCGTCATAATTATCTCTTTAATAGGCAGTTCATTCACTAACTTTTACAGTTGATCATCACTTGTCAATCCGTGAAAACCATAACAATAAATATTTCGAGCTCCTTTCTTTTTTGCGTCTACAGCAAGTTCTCTTAAAGTATATCCTGTTCGAATCACGTTAGTAAACAAAACAACATCCCTATCAGTGAAATCTTAGCCAAAATAAACGCCATTGTTGTAAAAGCCGATTCCACAATGAAAGTCAAAAAGACTGAAAGTGTTTGAAAGTTCACTGGCCCCTCTGACATGAAGCCTGTTAGATCTTACTCCCACAACAACTGGATCTTGGATATTTGAGTAAATCAAATAAGGAACTACTAGTTAGGTTGCTTAGACATTCATGAATTTAGAAGATTGAGCAAAGCCTTTTGGTGAACTCATTGAGTTGTTTAGAGTGATTATCTAGTCACAGCCCAAAGCCTAAAGCATTTTTACTAAGTCAGCTCCAAAACAAGTATAAAAGTCAATTCCTTAGTTGATTTCGTTGATTTCATTGGATTAGTTGCTTGGAAGTGAGTAAGGGAAATAAGGCACTATAGCTGTTACTGACTATGCTCCTTATTTTTTCAATGTAGAGACAGCAAGTAAAAGCTCCATTACTCCATCGTTAATGTTTTGATTTTAGAAGGATTTCACAAGATAAACTTTGTGCCCTCGAACTGAATCCAAAATTTGCATATTTATTTCGCCATCATTAAACTTTGAACTACTGAGCCTTCCTAATCCTATGTCGAGATGACTCGCAATTTCTCTTGCAAGTTTTTATGCGCTAAGAGAGAAGAGTTTTAGTGTTTCGAACTCAGATTGAAGAGAGGTCAAAAAAATTTTGTCGATTGTTGTTTAGATCTATTAGGCAGGATTTTCTTCTTCTGTGCGGTTTTTAGGTTTCCAGGCCGTCAAAATGGGTGCAACTAAGCCAGACATCACCCTTTTAAACAGCTGTTTCATTGTTCGAGAATAAATCTAAGCAAAACCATATATCTTAGATAATCACTATAATTCCCAATTAATTGTTTATTCTACCAGAAAAGCAAAGGATGTTAGGCTTAAATTTTTTTAGCCCCTAAAATACTACCTTTACAGCTCTCTGAATAAAAAATGCTTGATTTTCTTCTAATTTGTAATTAGTTGTGATTAGAAGTAATACAATTGAAGATTTTAGGTTGAGCTTGAATGAAATTGATATTCTTTAGTTGCTAAACAACTTTTCTTGAACAAAATGATTGTTTTCTTCACGAAAAGCAACTTTTGAATTCCTAGAAAGAGGAAGGGTTTTCGATTTCTGTTTTTGCTTGGAGATAGCTGAGAAATATTGGGAGCAAAGATATTAGTATTAATTTATTCACGATTATAATATTAAAATAATGATGATAATTACGATGTTTGAGCCATGATACTCATAGAGCTTTTTAAAACTGATTCGCCCATTAACTTTTTGCATTCACTAGGTCTCAATAGCTTAGTATCCACCTCTTAGAAATGCTTTAGCTATGTTTTTGTTAATCATCACAATCATGAGAACATTCTCTAAACTTGGTTTAAAGAAGCATTTGTCTAGGTACAATAAATGATGAAATTAGGGATTAAGTCAGCTAGATTTTTTTCAAATCCAATTCCTCAAAGATTTTCTTTTGCACATCAAAGATGATTGAAGAATTTTTTGCTGATTTAGGAATCTTTTTCTTTTTGAGCTAAATGATCACTAAGAAAAGCAATTATAAAGCTGAAATGTTCATTTTTCTGTTGATTTATCTTCAAGAAAACGAATAAAGGCACTATTACAATCGAAAAGATCATGATTGATAAGTTAAGAGGTTTTATCAGTCATGAAACTTTATCATGATTGTTTTCTTTGAAATCTCTTTCAAATAGTTCCCTCTTCATACTTCAAAAGCTAGCAGTTATTGTTGATGCAAACTTTTTATAATAATTGAATCTATGAAATTCGAAAGACAAAGAGGCAGCCAAGGGCTAAATAATAAAGTAGAAATAAATAACCAATAATTTTTGACTTTCAGGAATGCGCAACCCAACTAAAACACAGGACGTTCAGTATACAGCCAACAGTTTGATTATCGTAGCTTGTAGAAATGCTTCAAAGAGGAAGAAGAAGATGTTCCTATTTATAACTTCAGGAAGAATCTCAAAAACGTTAGAAGCCAAGATAAGTTTAAACTCGTACAGTAAGAATTTGCCTCTGACTTGATTGGAGATTAAAACGTTTAAAGTAATACTATTTTGCAGCAATAGAGAAGTGAGTAATTGAATAAAAAATTGGATTCACTCATAAAAAACATAAAGAAAGCAAAGAAAAAAGAAGTTTACTTTCAGTAATAGATTTCAAACATTGAAATAATAGTAAAATAAAATAACGAACAAATTTCTAAAAATAAGGCAGATATTCAATAGCTGTAGGACATTTTATAGTAAAATCAAAACAGCTATGATTAAATGGTTCTTAAACTTTAAGATTTCAAAGAAAGAGCCTAAATACTAACCCAGAAAATAGCATTTGCTTAGGAATCCTTAGAGAATGAGCAAAATATCACTCAATCTAGCGGACAATATGTAGTATAGCTTCCAAAGTATGCAATCTTTTATTTAGAAAACTTCAGCAAGGAATTAAAGAACTTTAGAGAATGAGAGATCAGTTCTAAAAGAAAATAACATTTTTCCAAACTTAGATCAACTTTTTGGAGCAAAAGCTAGGAAATCTGGAACTCATAAATAACGAAATTAGGAACGTCGTTTGATTTTTTTTATATTTTTCATACCAGAGTTATATACAATCGAATATCATTCAAACAAGGAAGGATCAGCCACTTTAATTTGGTCTCTTTTTCCTTTCTTAATAAAAAAAAATGTACCTTTTTCGTCATCTTCACAGGTTTAGCTTTTTGGGCAGTTTGCTCCTACACAAAGTAATGTTGTTAGTTAGAAATCAAAGAACTATCTCTATCGTTGTGATCAATCGAGCTCTCCTCAATATCCAGCTGATGAGGGACTTAATGGTCATGTTTGTTTAGTTGGTTGAAAAAGTCAGTGGAATTTATTGATTGATCTTGCTCCAAATGCTATTCTTGAGAAAAAGCACCTGCTTTCTTCGCAGGTTTCTTTTTCCTTGAAATAGCCTTTGGTGAGATTGAGGCTCTGGCCATTTATTCGTTGGCCTCAGAATGAGAAGTAAAGTGTGAGAGAAAGTTGTTGTAACTTTAGCCTTCTTGTTTAAGAGGTTAATCAACTACCTAGCTAGGTAGGTTTTACTCCTGATAAACTTAAATCTGTTTTTCCTAGCCTACTATATTGTCTCCTTCTGAAAAATGCTGCCCGTAGTTGAATTCAACCTCTTGCTGATCTTACTGTAACTATGCATACTGTACTTGTGGAGCAAACTACTATTCTAAAGTTTAGGCATTTACAGCTGCTTATTGTAACTACTCATGATTGCTTAACTCTTAGTTATAGTTTCTTTGAACTTAGGCTTATAAATTTGAAGCTTGTTGAGTCAAGCTATCAGATTATTCATGAATCTAGCGCTCTATTATTTGTACTTTTTCCTATATCTTAGGAGTTTTTTTTGCTAATGGTCTTTTGTGGGCCACTGGAGGCGGCTTTCTTTTAATCTAGACTGTTGTCTAATCCTTTTGCTAATATTACGTTTCTTGATTAATTTGAGTAAAAGCCTAGAATAGTTTTGTTGCTGTATTTTATTAATTCTTGAAAATTTATGGATTTTTCGGCTGTTAGAGTCTACTTCTTTTGGCAGGAGGAAGTTTTTGATGTAAAGATTACTCGCGCTAAAGTGGAGATTCAAGCTAAAAGTTTAATTTCGTTTATTAAACCCAATTTTAGCTATCTTTTCTAGGCTCAACTATTGTTGGCTTTTATTTCACTTCTGAAATTCCTTTAAGAACTTCATCGTACTTAGCTTTAGCAAGAAAGCCTGTCTAAATCTCTTCTCTTGAATCTCTAGAGACAGGGATTGGTTTTTTGAAATATTTGTTCTACTATTCGTTTGCTTGGTTAGAATCAGTCTTGTCTGACTTAGATCTTTCGGAATTCCCAATTAAAAGGGTTTCCCTTTTCTGATTTAACAGTACAGCAATAATCTTTTCCTTTTCGAGAAGCCTATTTTGGTATGTATCAATTTAAGTTTTAAAGAGTACATTTTGGCGAAGAAGGCTTTCGTTCTGGAGCTTAGCATTTTCTAGTTTTTGCTACAAGTTCTTAATCTTTTTGTCATAAGATTGCTTAAGTATCTAAAGCTAATCACCGATCTTGGCCCTGGTTAGATTGACTTCACTGATCTTTTCTTTGTAGATCCTCTAGTTATCTTTGTGTTTTTAGATGAGAACACGCAGTTACAAGTAGTTTTGGTCTGAACTCATTCTCTTGGTCAATATTTGATTTGATTATTACAAATACAATTTATAAATTGAAGATCATCTAAGCTCATGAACAACCAAAACCAAAGGAAAAATGAAATAAACCGCTTTTAGCTTACAAATTCTTTAATTCTGATTACTTACGAACAGGCAGTCATTGTATATCGCTCTCATTTGTCCATCTTCGCTTTTTTGATGATAATTTGCAGTTTTTTGATTCTGAGAAATAATTGATTCTTTAAATGCGAAGCTGAGCCTAATATTCCTCAAAATAACTATTTTTTCACAAATAAAAACATATAAATATGTATTTCTTCCATAAACCCTCAACTAATACAACCTTGAATGCTACTCCTAATCATTCAACTACGATGGAATATCATAAACAGATCATAAGGGTTAGATATCTATTCAGTTTTAGTAAACTATAATTTATTATATGATAAGTTTAACGACTGTTTGTAACACTTTAACTTCTGTTCAAAATCTACGCCAAAAAGTCAAAGAAGCAATTGTAAAGAGTAAAAATTTTACCTACTACCTTACGAACGAAGAATGTGCAGCAGTACTTGAATAATTGGGAAAAATCCAGATAGACCTGCACGGATGGTCGAAATAGTAGTACATTTGTGCAGCCTGCAAAAAATAGATGACGAATGGTTTCTATAACTTTCGAAGCCTTTGTTCAGAAATGAAATATTTGCGAAGATCTAAAAAAGTAAAGTTTTCATCCCTACAGATAACATTGACAACTCTTCTAAGAAAACTTTAAATTTTTAAAATTGAAGTTGGCTGTCCCTAAAAAAAAAAGAAATTTCCTTTGTAAATGATTATTCATAAACATTATTTAATGATTTGGTAAAATTTGGACAAGTCAAATGATTTAATCTAACTCACAGAATTAAATAATCTTTGGATTGCAGAATTTTTGGAAAACATAACCTCTTGTGGTATAAAAGACTAAAATCTACAAAAGATTATGAAACATTTGATCATTTCTTTGCTTCTCCAAGCTAAAATGGACACTTCATAAAAATATCTCTCAGTTATACACTATTTCCTAACTCACTTTCTGCTTGCCTCATTACCAACTCTCTCAAACTTCTATTGCTGTTGAATGCCACTTTAATCACCCGAATTGGCAAAGACAGCTCTTAAAGCAACTCAGCCCTCTTCCCAAGCACCTCCATTTCGCCTTTTATGGTTTCATTTGTTTCAAACATCGCTTGGTAATCTTTCTCGAGTCCATTAATCTAGCTTTTCAAGTTTGATTTTTACTTTTGGATTAGTCGATTGAGTTGCGTCTCCATCTATTCATGCCTTTTGTTGAGCAAATCATTGAGCCTCTGCATAGCTGCCATCATTTGCTTTAGCTGCTTGTTTTCCTCAAGCAACTACAGTGAAAAGTCAGTTGAGTCCTTTAGCTAGCCTACTAATCTCAACCTATCTTGACTCAATTTGAGCAACTCTTCTTGGTCTTGTTTGAAAGTTATCATAGTTTAATTGCACTCCGAAACAAGGTTGTTTGCATTCGAAACGCTTTTGGTTTAAGATTATCGTAATGCGCAGTAATGATTGTAAACCCGATAGAGTGTCTAGTCAATAGCCGGAACATCAATCTGTTGACTCTTCAGCTGGTTTTGCAAAGTCGAAAAGGCATCAAGAGCCAGATCCAATTAGTTTGGCTCCATTTCAATGAGAGTGAACTTGTACATATTTAAATATTTATTTGAATCAAAATGCTTGAGAAGATAGTAGTATAGATCACTAAGGATAGCTTTTCAATTACTCTCTTAAAAGATATAGATATTTCTTATCCTTTTAGATATTTTTAGTAACAAAGGCTAGACTTTTTTTGTCTGCACATTCAAGCAATTTTTAGCTCTTTTAGCTTCGGCAAGATCTCATGTCCTCTTCTAGGCTCTAAATAACGAAAAAGGTACTTTTTCTCTTTCTCGTATCAACCACTGAACAGCAACACTGTACTTCTACAATCGGCTTTCATTCTCCTTGGCACATCTTAGCTTAGACTTGGAATCATTGCTTTAGTTTTTATAACATCTCATCATTCTTTGGTAAATCTCTTTTTCGAAGGCTAATTGCGGATTGACGAATTACGGTGAGGCTATGAATTATTAGAAGAGATGTCTCCACAGCATTTGCAATTATAAAGCAGCACATAATTAAAATATGGAATAAAATTAATAGACGAATCTCCTCTCCTAAACCCAGCAACAATGGAAGGAACTAAGAAAGCAATTTGCAGACAATTAGGAGTCTATTCAAGACGAACAAGGCATTTAACTTATGTAGCAATGGATAAATTTGAAATACAACAATTAGTTTCAATAATACGGACAACTGCAGAATAGCACAGGCAAAGGAAAGAGTCTTAAAGACATTATTAAAGAAGCAATAACGTCAGAAAAAGAAACCAAATGGATTATTACACAAAAATATACTTTTGAACATGCCCAGCATCTCATTTCAAAGGCTAAGGAAATCTACACATAGTACCAAAATCAGCAATAAGTAGAGCTCTAGCCAAATACTTAAAGATAATCTAAGCATGGATCTAAAAGAAACAGAAGTAGAAATAGTTCCAGTAAACAAAACAAAAGATAAGCAAAGTAAAATACAAATCATTCAACGTTTTTGCCTCAAATTAAGCCAAAAGGCAAAGTTTATAATCCTCATTAGCTGTCTTCAGATTTCCAACTTCTTTAGTAGACAGTTTAATAGTATAAGCCAAGAAGTCCTCACATTTTTTAAGGGGATCTTCAAGGAAACCGAGCTAAACGGAATAACCTATTCGGTAATAGATTCTTAAAAATGGCTTTTTACAAGTTTTGCAAGCAGAGTTATAACTATAACGGTACATTCTCCGAAATATCCCGATAGGAAGATAAGATGAATCTGAACAAATGGATGGTCTTTTGCAAAGAATTCGATTTCAATGAGAAGTTCCATATGAAAGATCTTATATAGATTTACCAAACTTCGACTAAATTTGGATCAAAAATGAGCTTGGACCAGTTTCTTTAAGCCGTAGTCCTACTGCAGCAAAAGTATATTGACCGTTTCCATACTGGAGAATCATTCGTTTAGGAAGTTTTGAAGATTAATAGCTAAGCTGCTTTTAGGGCAAAAATGGAAAATTTGAAAGTAAGTTATGCTGGTCCAAAAAGAAACAGTTGGTAAATGGGAACCTATCCTTAGCCCTTAAGGTTCGAATAAATGGAAAGATAGAAGCAGTTTCAAATTATGAAACGCAAAAAAGAAATGGTACTTATCCAAGGAATGTACGAGGAACATTTAAAGGACGAAATAAAAAAAAGAAAGGAATTAAGGGAAGAAAAAAAGAAAGATGCAACTTTTTTGAACCAAAGCTTAATAAGAAACAAATAATTAGCCTCTCAATAGCAAAGATATAATATGAGGAGTCCTGAAAAAATGAATTATTCACTTATATTTCACAAAGGGAGGTAAAGTACTCAAACAAAGACAAAGCAGGGTACACAATTCAGTAATATGGAAAACACCTCATTGTACAAAACTTAAGGAGTGAGAAAAAGCGAAAATACAGTCACTTTGAATAAAAAAAAGGAAAATGCTTCAAAAAAGTAACTTAAAAATAATTTAATCTCTCAGACTTTGCTTTAAGACAAAAGTAATCCAGAAACCAACCTTCATGGTTAAAAGGATTAAGTAAGAAGATAATGGCTAAAACCAAATGATTCAACCTGGATGACAAAAATAAGAAATGACTCATAATAGTCTGATGAAATCCTGAAGGAACATCTGCAGCTTTAGAAAAGAATAAAAGAGAGCAAATAGTCACTAAAAGTAAAAAAGCTGATGAAAGAAATGCAAGTTCAGTCTGATAGGGTGGAGGCGATAAGATAGAGAATAGAGTAAGACTAAATGGCTTAGACAAGAGCTTATTTGTATCCAAGTAAAGTATAGTGAATTTTGTTTTGATTTCATCTGAAAAGATATTCATTCGATACACTAATTCTAAAATGCTTTTCTCCTTATTATTGTTGATTATGTCTAATTCGCTGAAATGATTTACACTTTTATTATAATGGCAACAATGGCACAGATTTCCCCCTAGAGACCATCTTTATTAGAATCCAGCAAAATAGCCTTCCTACAGTACGTGACTGATCGCAAATAACCCCTCCACAACTACCAGCAACGTTCTATCTTCTGGGATCGCGAACATCTTTACAATTAAAATCTGATGCTGCGAAACAAAATCAAAGAAATGATGGAAAATAACACAAAAACTAAGACTCAGCTACTGAAATCATAAAAGTAGTTGGTTAATATGGCTTCCAAGAAGACGAATAATAAGGTTATCAGATCTTTTTCCACCCACCAGATTGGCAAAGATCGATAATTATCAGTTCTGAAGTGGCGAGTGGACTCTTTGAAATAATAGTAGCATTCGAAGCATTTGCTGACTCTCAGGCAGCAAATCAGAAAATTAAAATAACAAATACAAACTCTGCAAAATGAAAATGTATAACTTAAAAAAAGTATCAAATATACTAGGATTAGCTAACTGCAGGTATAAACTAAGTAATTGCAAGAGTAAATCCTTCGACTGGGGAAAATGGCAATCACTTCCAATAAAATGCATTAGTAGCTTTACAAGAGTTATCTGAAGGAAAAGGAAGAAATGGGCTATATGGTACGAAAGTAAGTGTAGGCGAGAGGACAGGCAAATCGCTAAATCAAAAGACTCAAAGCGGAGTTAGAATAAGCTAAGAGTAAAATAAAGAATCAGAATTCGGACAAAAAGTTGTTGTCTAGATTGAGCCTTCTACAGCAAGAAAACTCCTAACTAAAGATTATTTTGTAGACAAATATGAGAAAAAAGCCAAAGAACAAAGGAACTTTTGAAAACTAGCTAAAAAGTAATCCGATTATGTAAAATGAATCAAAGGAATAATTCGTTAAATTAGAATATTCTGTCTCAGGTTTGAGCTAGTACCCAAACAGCAATCAAAAGTTGAATAATTCTGCAATCAAAGCATCCAAATCTGGTGAGCTAACTTCTTTGGAGCTTCTTACCCCCAATTCTAGTCTTCCAGATTTTAGAAGTCCTGATAAAAAATCAAATTTGAAGTTTTCTGACAAAATTTTTGAAGATCCACACAATGAAGAGTCGTAATAGGATAATCGTCCTTTAGTGTCTTTGTAAAAGTCCATAAAATCTGTAAACTTCTAGCCCAAGGAAATGGATGGATAGGAACGAATTGCAGTGAAGTAAAAGTAGTAATAGTCATAGTATGAGTATATACTGTAAGATTTCTGAACTGATGAAATAAAATATATAAAAGTCAAATTTCTTCTTATTAAGCTTGCTAGACTTATGGTGTAGGCTGCTTTGTATTTTGCAAAAACAGCTCAAGGTGCCTGTTTTGAGATATGAGAGCATTTCGCTCATATTCTCTTTTCTAAGATTAAACAGCCCCTCTCTCACGAAATTTTTGTTACATGGAATGCTTCTTAGATTGCAGAAGCTTCTTGTTCTTTTGTAATTCAGCCAATTTAAACTAAGTTGCTTTTAGCTCAGATTCAAGCTAATCTATACCTTCCTAGGACTACACTTGCTTTTTGAGTCCGTAACTAATACCTTCCTCATAAACAGTTTGGTGGGCAGCAATGGTCATTTTTCTTTAGTCTCTAACTCTCATCAGCATCAGACCACGCTCAGGGCAATCAAGAGTGACTTGCCTGACGATTTAATCAAAAACTTGACTGAAAAGATGCTGCTTTATGGGACATATCCCATCTACTCTCGCTTGCATGGTTAGAAGAGATTGGTCTAATTTCTTTTGTACCAACTAGACATCTTCTCTTTCAGGTTTACTATGTGAAACGTACTGCATGAAATGCTAATGTCTGCTATTTTGCCAACGCCTGGGAGGAAGCATTATATTTAGTATATCTGCATGTTACAAGAGCTACCTTAGTTAGAGAGTTTGGTCTAATTGGGAAACTAAGGAGTTATGGCTTTGCGATAGGATTCTTTCTTCTGCGTTATGTCTACTGGGGGTTAGTATTTGATCAGAGATGGAGGCTATTATGCAGATGTTTCAATATTCAAACTCATTGGATTTATTAAGATAAGATGTTATAATCCGCTTTAATGGCCATAGAAATAAAATAACTTAATCAAGCCGTGACGGGATAAGAAATATATTTATTTGAACCATACTAAATGCTTCTTCCGACCTACAAATCTGTGATCTCAGGTATATCTATCCAGTTCACTATTGACACTTTCACTAATCCCCTGATGTCTCTTTCAATTTCGTTTGCCTCTTTTTTGTCACCTTTCCAAGAAGGCAAGATGAAGAGATTTGATTTGTTGGCTCTTGTAAAAACGTTCATGGCTGCATTAACGAATGAAGGGTTCTCTAAAATGTAGCTCGCCCTCTGAAGGATTCGCTTCTGATTCATGATCCAGTCTTGAGATTTGCGTTAAGTTTCCGTTATAAGTTTCAAGGTGAAACTGTTTGTGTTATTGTAATACTTCAAAGAGTGCTGAAAGGCTAGCAATTAAGTAGATTCCCTCTTAAGTATTTAAAGATTGTGAGTGAAATTGCGATGATATTCGTCGAGTCTGCGGTGGTACTCTTGCTTTTCTAGCTGCAGCTGCTTTTGAAACTACTTTACTAAAAGTTCCATCTATAGGTCTAGCTGCATTTTCAGGCTTTATAAGCGACTTTAAAGCTACTCACTGAGTAGTCCTCCTTTTTATAAGTTGAATTTGATAACTTCACATTAACGACTCCCGATCGTTCTCTCATAAATCAGCTAAATCGATTTGCTTTGACTTCGGATTAGACCTGTGAGCCATTAGACTCCATCTAGCAAAGGCCTTAAACTCGAATCGTGAGTATGTAATGATCGAATTCTAGGGTCGTTAAGACAAAACGGGCAAAGTATGGGACTATGAGGGCAGTTGAGGTCAGTACAGATATGAGTAGCTCTTTATCTGCGATGGGCCAGGCAGGTGACAACTCTTGGGGTGAAAGGATTTTCGTCTATCATTTTACTATGAAGTTTATAATAGCTGAGATTAATTTCAAAAAATGGTTAAACGTTCGAGTTAAATCTTTGCTACAAATTTTATAGGAAAGATATGCAGTAAAGATCAAATCTTTTCAATCTTTTTGTTGGAGATTATGGGATTTTCGGTCTTTATTTGCTTTCTTCCCAAAGAAACGAAGTCTACATTGCATTCGTGATCCTCAGGCAATCTATGCAAGCGGCAAAACTCCTTAGAGCAATGCTTACAGTTATAGCCCAACATTTTGGTTTTCTTCTAACACATGGCGCACTTCCCGGTACTTTTTTATTCATTCTCTGGAGTGGGAAGTATTCGCTTTTTGTGACCTA
>Ga0316217_10004216_pt1 | contig 15724 bp, 11 predicted proteins | sample 1anoAmetaG_FD_203633 | JGI IMG/M metagenome (GOLD analysis project Ga0316217, IMG submission 203633) | Freshwater microbial communities from Trout Bog Lake, Wisconsin, USA - 1anoA | ecosystem: Environmental > Aquatic > Freshwater > Lake > Hypolimnion/Profundal zone | place: USA: Wisconsin... | reverse complement strand
TTCTAACGAAGATCTGCATTCCTCCCCTGAGTCTAAGGACGAGGTGCAAGGTGCTTTCCTTTTGGACGTTGTAGTCGCTCAATACTCTGCTGTCTTAGAGCGCTTTGCCTGCGAAGATGAGTCTTTGCTGGTCGACAGGGATTCCTTCTTTGTCCTGTATCTTGCCTTTCACAGTTTAGATGCTGTCGCTGTGTTCGACTTCGAGAGTGATGGTCTTTCCTGTGAGGGTTCTAACGAAGATCTGCATTCCTCCCCTGAGTCTGAGGATGAGGTGCAAGGTGCTTTCCTTTTGGATGTTGTAGTCAGCGACAGTCCTTCCATCTTCCAAGTTTTTCCCAGCGAAGATGAGCCTTTGTTGGTCGACAGGGATTCCTTCTTTGTCCTGTATCTTGGCTTTCACATTTTCAATGGTATCAGCTTGGCCCATGTTGAGAGTCATCGTCTTTCCAGTCAAAGTTCTTACGAATATTTGTTGCATTTGCTTTTATTTTTATGATCTATTCTGCTGCCAACCACATTTATTAGATTCTCCTCTGATAATTTCTTATTGGCCTATATTTCAATCAGAAATACTCAGACTCAGTACAATATCACGAATTTTCTCTAATCTTGATTCGGTTTTTATGGGCTTTCATCCAAAAATAAGCTTACTACGTATCTCAACTGAAATGGATGAATATTATGTTGCTTTGTTTTTATTATTGCGAAAGGTTCAAAGGAAATTAAAACCTAGTTTTTGATTTCCATTGATTATCAAGCGTTTGTACTAACATTTTGTTAATTTTCGCTCAAAATAATTCTTAATTAGCTTCAAATATGGATTAAAAAGACAGCTTTTACCAAAATCTTAACTGATCCTAAGTAATAGTTCATAAATACTAAAACAATAGCTACTTAATCGAAATTAGTGATTCAAAATACGATAAAAGAAGCTAGGGCTAAACCTTTGAGATATTACAAAAAAATGCAGAGTTAAAATCATAAAAGAAGTATATCAACCTCCCCTGAGTCTAAGGACGAGGTGCAAGGTGCTTTCCTTTTGGACGTTGTAGTCGCTCAATACTCTGCTGTCTTAGAGCGCTTTGCCTGCGAAGATGAGTCTTTGCTGGTCGACAGGGATTCCTTCTTTGTCCTGTATCTTGCCTTTCACAGTTTAGATGCTGTCGCTGTGTTCGACTTCGAGAGTGATGGTCTTTCCTGTGAGGGTTCTAACGAAGATCTGCATTCCTCCCCTGAGTCTGAGGATGAGGTGCAAGGTGCTTTCCTTTTGGATGTTGTAGTCAGCGACAGTCCTTCCATCTTCCAAGTTTTTCCCAGCGAAGATGAGCCTTTGTTGGTCGACAGGGATTCCTTCTTTGTCCTGTATCTTGGCTTTCACATTTTCAATGGTATCAGCTTGGCCCATGTTGAGAGTCATCGTCTTTCCAGTCAAAGTTCTTACGAATATTTGTTGCATTTGCTTTTATTTTTATGATCTATTCTGCTGCCAACCACATTTATTAGATTCTCCTCTGATAATTTCTTATTGGCCTATATTTCAATCAGAAATACTCAGACTCAGTACAATATCACGAATTTTCTCCAAAAGTCTATTTTTTCCTTCTGGACTTCTGATCATTCTCTCTATTCATTATCTATCAATTTCTTCTACATTTTAGATAATTTTTGGGACCTCAAATATTTGACTATTTAGTACTTACTTATATTATTTTACTAAATCTATTACAGCTCATGAAAAATATTCGATAATCTTTCATAATAAATCAAAAGCAACCATCCTCTAGTCACCCCAAATCCAATCATTCTTTTTTTACTAAAAAGTTTTTCTCCACCATTTAATTCATCTAAGCCTTTTAATCTGATCCTTAAGCCGCCCATAAGTTAGAACTTAAACATAACAGTTAATTCTATCGAAATGAGCTGAAAGTGTCTCTCCATCTGGTTGTATCTCTCATCAAAATATGCGGCTAGAAAGAAACATAAATCAAGCAACTGGTTTAACAAATCAACAGCATCAAGCACAGAATGGCGAGTTTGTAAGCTCATAGGTCTAACAAAATGTCCGAGCATACGACAAACAGTGAAAATAATTTAGGCTAGCTTAATTTGAGTACTAACACTCCTAATAAGAAATACCGCGAGATTTTTTAAGGATAAAAAACTCATAACAACACTAGATATCTTCGCTAAACTTTGGAACTCAAAAAGCTTGTTGATCAAAAGTAAGAGTGCTTGAAAATCAATAAAGAAGAAAATAAATATCTACGATAAAAACTACTCTAAAAAACCTTAAAACTATCTTCGTCCGAGCAAGAGATTCTGCACTTGAAAAAACTAAACGTAAATTTATAGAAAGAAAATCATATTTTAAACAAGAAGCTGCACGAAATATAGTATTCCAAAGTTTTGAATTTTAGCCCAATATCTAAAGTTTCAGAGCAAGCAGCTGAAGATTAAATTTCATTTAACCATCTAACTTTCGCTGATAAATAGGATGAAATGATAGTCTTGAAACATCAAATAGAAGAACTTCAGAACTTAGTAGAAAAGTTGAAAAAGGATAATTCAACTATGCAGGCCCAAACATAGACAAAAGAATACTGTGAATCCCTGAAAAAAGATTATTGTTAGCTTAAGAATAGATTTGAAACAAAAGTGGCAGAGGTTTAGAAATACCGCTAGCTGTAAAAAGATATCTCGTAGGTTTAGTACCTTTCTTTGAAGTATGTCCAAGAGAATGAGCTTTTGAAGGCCTAAATAAAAGAGCTAAAAGCAAATATGATTTCTTCTAGTAAGATAATCAAAAAGAGTGAATAGTCTTAAGAAAAATGCCAAAACTGTGCAGCTCTTAAGCAAAAAGTGGACAAGATTACTGATTAGGTTAGGCAATAATCAGAAAAATATTTGGATCTGAAAAGAAAAGTTGAAAAAATAGTCAATATTGAGCAGAATCAGAGGAGATAATGGGATCAAATCTACAATGACTTCGAAAATAAAGCCCAAATAAAATGATTTCTTATGTTTGTTAAGGTTATGCTTTCTTCAATCTTAATCAATTTATAAGAAAAGGAGGATGGTTTAAATAGGATTGATCATAATCTTTGTTGCTTTTCGGTACGCTTCTTTCTGATTTCGAGATTTTTTTGGCGTCTTGCATCTTGCTGGGCCTCAAGCTTTTGGGTATCAACCTTTTTAGCCTTTTCTTTGAAAATAGCTTCAATAAGGACAGTTCTGTTTTTGAACTGGTTACCTTTTGAGGCAAGATAGAATTTGTGGTACAAAGTGCGATCAATTTTCTTAGCCTCACGATACTTTCTCAACAATCTCCTGAGGACTCTTTGCCTCCTGACCCAAAGGATCTTGGTAGGCATTCTGCTTTCCACTGTACCTCTGCGTTTACCAGCTCCAGTGTGGTTGCCTTTACGCTTGGCTTCAAGGTGGAGTCTGGCGCGTGAACGTGAGTGGACAACTTGTTTTCTCTTCATGATGAGACCATCTTTGATTAGTTTACGCACGAAAACTCTGGAGTTGGCTTGACCTATTTGCTCAACCTCATTAGGATCCATCCACACTCTCTTCTTTCCGCATTTGAGAACTTGAGCAGCTAGTCGCTTTTGACTCTTTAGACTCACCATAATTCTAAATCAATATAATTTTTAATATATTGTAAATAATATTTGATAGTTGATGCAGACAGAATACTAAAAATTCCCTTAGCCTGAAGAGCTCAAATCCAAAGACCCCAAATATACAGTCGGAAGCAATAAAAGCAAGCGCAATTGGAAACTAGGAGTCAACCGAACCTCTTCCAAATGCATCCTGAGCAAGGGAGCACACTAAAGCTGGTAAGAGAGAAAAGAAAGAGCTGAAGAAAAGAAAGTCCTCAGAGAGCAAATTAAAGTGTTTAAGGAGAAGAAGGTCATAAGAAGAAAAGAGCTAAGAGATATCAGAAAGCAGAGGAAGAAACAAAGGATCTATAACTAAATCAAGTCGGGGCAGTTTTAAGTAATTAAGAACACAAAGAACCTGAAGAAGTGGAGCAAGAAGATTAAAAACCAACTCGTAAAATTACCAGCAGAGATCTTTTAGAATTTAATCAACAAGTGATAATCTTCTGTTTTAGGTTTAATTAAGCTATTTTGGACATTAAAGCATTTCAACAATCATATCGGGTTTTCGAGGTTTCTTGAAGTTTTGAAAAATTCTCTTTTTTCGTAACTCTATTTTACCCGAAGTTTGTCTCAAAAATAAGCATAGGCTCTATAGAATTTAAATTGAATCACTATTCTAAGAAAAATCTAAAACTAATATTTTTACGAATGTGTCTTAAGCTATTTTAAGTATAGTTATGAAGCTATGGTGAGTAGAAATTTAAGCTACTCTAAATAGAGTTGGGTAAAATCGGTTTCCCTTACAAATATCCTAGTTTCTAATTGCAAAAATCACTTTTCTATTGAGATCATTTCTTCTTATCAACTGAATAAGGGCAAAATAAGCAGCTTGCCTCCACCTCATCAGTGTCAATTATCAAGGATGGATGCTTTTTTATTTACTCTTGCAGCAGCTATTTGGACATTGCGAAAAACTAGTCGAAATTCATTGTTATTTTGTTTTTGAGGTAGCCTTCAATCCTTTCTTTTGCTTGCGATTGCTCAGTTGCAGCTCTAAGCTTACTAAGTTCTATTTGCCCGTTTTATGGCTAGTAGGAGTCAAAGGCCTCCTTGATTTGCAGAATTTGGTTTTGGTTCAAGCCTTGGCCCAAATATTTCTGCATCGGAAAGTCTCTAAGGCTAGCCTTGCTTGAATAGTTTTCAGAATTTCCCATTACAACCTACCGACAACTTAATATAATTATTTCGATGCTTAATATTACCGTAGATTTACAAATACCAGTAAAAACTCAATAATTTTCAAATTGTGAATTATTTAATCCTACTTATGCTTCATTTTTTAAAGAGTGGCAACACTTTTCCTTGACCCATGAAGCTAACATTAAAAATCACTCATTCCCGTTTAATCTTTAGATTTCCCACATTTGAAGATGTCTATGGTGGACTTTGATTTTTTTGCCAACTCAATCGTCAGTAAAAGGGGCCGAAATAATATCTTGATTCAACTATGAGTATAGGAAATAAGCACATAATGATCAACTGCGAGCATGTAGAGCTCACAGCTATTTTCTGGATGGAACATTCAGCGGATCATTTGCACTTCCTTTTTTAATCAACCTAAATGTTTTTTTCTGATTATTCATTTAGAAGTCCACGACTGGATCCTCTAAATACTTTTGGCTAGATCCAGAACTTGCAAACACTTTTTATTTCTTTGAAATCATTTGCTTTGCCCTCTAAAATGGGTTATCTGTGACGAGCTCGCAACTGCCTGTGAGGGCATTCTTCTCATTTTTCTACATAAGGGGAGCGAAACCCCACTTTTGCGAATGGAACAGAGTAGAACTTTGTTTTTTCAAACCCTTTTCCGCTTGGAAACTAAAGAGATGCTCCATGACAGAATTTCTTTTGAGGGAGAGCGTTTTAAAATCTTTCATCCTTTCCTTGTTATTTTTGGCTGATAAGTCACTAGAAGAATCAGACCTGACCAGTTCTGGGGTAAATAGCTGTTTGCTGGTTGTTAAAATTTGGCTCATCTGTGAGAACTTCACAAATAAAAATCTATTATCTATTCGCAGTAATTAGTTTTCATTAAATACAAAATTAACACACATTATCAGTTTTGCTTTCTCTTTTTAGATTTTACAGCAGTCGGCTGTTTGGCTAGCAGAATTTTTACAAAAATATAGCTCTTAGTTACTTTAAAGCTTATCGTTTTCTTCCTAAAGCATTTATTTTCATTTTATGCCTCAAATCAAATATATCCTGACCTTATATTTCAAAAGGTTATCTCTTTTGTTCTGTAGTGGAGTCTAAGCATTAAAATCCTCTAAAATCTTCTCAATAATATTATAGTGAGCTGTAATTAAAGTCTGGCTTTGGTATAAGTTCAGTAAAATACATACAAGCTAGCATCTTAAGCATTTATACATCAATTGAACTTGCACTGAGAAAAGTCCATTTCGGGGTGGGCCTTCATAAACTCTTTGAGTTTTTCTTGCTTAGTTAACTCATCACTAGTAGGCAACCCTTGCTGCTTCTGCCTCATATCAAACATCATCTTCTACACAGTAGATCTAGTCTCCCCATCAAGATCCGACAACTTCGAAGGCTCAGGGTTGATTTTTTGAGTGTTGATCTAGGTGTGACCTTGGATGGGAGTGCTCCACCAACTGGTTTGGTTTTTCCATTTCTAAACGTTCACGCATATGTATTTGCCCTTATAGTCTTCGATTTCGCCATCAACTATGTTCCAATAGGTCTCCTCAGTGTTAATCTTGTCCTTCCATTTGCCATCGATCACAGTTACTCCATTGACCACCACAATCAGTTTTTAGAAAGTTATTGTTACCTTCAAATTTTTCTTTGTGATGGCAGAATCCAAAAAGATGTACAGCTATAGATTCTAAATAAGCTACACTTTACCTAGAGGGTCTGAGTCCAAATATATTTTTCAGTTCTGCCTCCATTACCTTTGGGAGCTGGAGTATTATCTTCCTACTTCTTTTCCTCTGCTTTTTGCTCAAAAGTAGGTGTGGTGCTTACGGCCTCGACTTTTGCAGGCTGCACTTAAACTTTCTAGGCTTGTTTCGCCTTGTTAGCTTGCTATTACTTTTCTTTTCTCTATTTCTCTTCTTTCAATTTCCTCTTTTTTTATAGTTCTTACTTCTTCTTCTCTTCCTCCTTTTGCTTTTTCAGGGTTTCGCTGGTGTATTTCTCAAAATTTATCTTGCAATTATTGACGATGATCTCTTCAGCTTTTTTCTGGTTGGCAAAGAAGTCGGTGTTACGCCTCAGAAATCCATAGACTCCGTCGAAGAAAGCGTCTATGTTGCCTTTCTGTTGCAGCATTGTCATGAGAATGCCATCAAATTTGGTGTCTTATGCCATTTAAGCGCAATGATTAAATAATGATGAAAATTTAGATATTTAAAATGATTAATTTTAAACTCTAGAACATTCTCTGGAGTATATTCCAAAGGGCTAAAATGCTAAAACACCTTAGTACCAAAAACCGAACTTGGCTGTCAGCTGTTTTATCATCAGGGCTTTATTAGTTAGCTTTTTACTGCTAAAAACTTTTATAATAAAAAGCAATTTTTGTCCAAAGAAAATACCTGCTTAATATCTTTACTACCAAGAAGCTTAGTTCAGTCAGAAGAATTATGATTTTCTAAATCTAATCAAGCCATTAAACTGTTACCGGTTATTTCGAAGCTATCAACGATGCACAGCGATTCTTTCTTTTGTTTGTTTTAGGACTTACGGTTATTTTTGTGAATTAGGTCTATTAACTTTTAATTAATAACAATCCTAGTTTTTGTTTAGGAATATTGCTTCGAAAATTTTACGAAAATAAGCGACAATTATTAGCTCTAAAGAAATTAGCTCTCTCTAAATCAGAATTTTTTTAAGCCTTGAAGTGATTTGGACTTAAATTCTGAATAAAAATTAATTATAAAAAATATACTATGCGATTAGACCAGAAGAAAGCTGGAAATTAGCCTTGCAGGTCATCTAGTCCTGACATTGCAGTCCACGGCATCATTAAAAACACAATTATCAAAGTCTAAGATATCAAAAGCAAAATCAAAAAAGCACAGGAGAAATAAATCAAGCTTTAGCTTTAAAGCAGCTCTTCTCTTATCAATGCACAATCTTAGCTCAACTCTAGCTTTGAAGGAAAGTATAAGCAACTTTTCTAGGAAAATGGTCGAATAAAAGCATAGAATAAGCAGCTTTCGGAGCAAAATAAATTACTTAACTCTTAGAATAAAAGACTTTCGCAAAAGTAAGATCGGCAGAAAACATTTTCACACTTGACAGGAGTCTTGCTTTCAAGGAATGAAAACTAACCAGGCCTAAGAGAAAGAATAGCCAATTTAGAGCTTTAAAATAGAAGTCTTTAGAAAAAATTCAACCTGGAAAAGTAGAGGAACGAGCTAAGGGGAAAGTAAATTGCAACTTTGACTTTCAAATAGCAGCTTCTTAAAGACTAGCTTGCCAAAATGACTTCAGCTAATGCTCATGCTTCCTAATCTACAATCAGTCTCAGAGACTAAGAGTCAAGACTTACGCTTATAACAAATAACTTATTTAGATCTTTCGAGACGACTTTTATAACGCGTCTTAATTAGTTAAAAAATCGAATCAATAAGATTGAGTCACAAGAAAAAGTAATCAAAGAGGCTCACCATCGGTTAGATGCAGATAGTAGGGCCAACAAGACTCCTAAATCTTTCAACAACTCAAGAAAAATAGTACCCTCGACAGATAAAATATAAGAAACGTAAGTGCTAGCAATAAGTCACTACATATCTGATCGTTAGCCTTACACATTTGGCTCAGTTTCCCCAACTTCAGGCACAATCAAGCAATAAGATTTCTCTGAGGCGGTTTAGAATCAAAATTGTAACCTGAAGGAGTAATTATAAGACAAAATATCTAGATTAAAGCATGAAAAAGAAAGATTAACTCCAAATTTGCAGAAAATGTAAAAAGTTAACAACAGATTATCCACTCCCTTGTAAAAATAGTAAGGCCACCAAAATATATTCACAAGGGTGTATAGCTTAGAAGCAACTGTCAAAAATTTACAGCGAGAAAACTAAAGTTTAAGCTTCTAAAACTAAAGACTCAATAAAATAGGCAATCAAAATACTATCTAAAGGGGGTAATTACTAACTTTCATCGAGCATCAAAAGAAAATAATTAATGCTTGCGAAAATAAGCTGGGTGATTCAACAAAATGCAATTATTGTGCTCTATAAGATAACTAGGCTTAATAGAGAAAGGACTATATCAGAAAGATCAAGGAAAGGCATGAAAAGGATTTTTAAGAATTGCAGAATAAAACCAAATTATAAAAATAGGAGCATGAGATCATAGTAGGGAACTATACGTCTTAAAATAGTTAAATGTTTGTAAACCAAGACCTTAAATAACGAAAAACAAACAAACTGAATCAACAGCTTCTAGAAGAACTGAGGAATGTCAAAAATATGCTTGAGTACTTACAGTAAAAACTCTAAATTGGTTAAATATGTAGTTTTTTGGATTAAAATTTTGGCTTCTTCAATTAAATTGAGTCCAAGTTCTACAGCGAACGTGAAGAATATGACAAATTTATAGTAAGGCTAAAAAGATCTTTATTGGCCAAGGAAGATTCTATTGCCAGCTTATAAACTAAAATTTACGAATAGAAATAACATTCAATCCAGGTCGAAGAAATTTAAAGAAAATAGCGCTAACATTTTGTATCAAGTAAAATAGGGCGGTGAGCGATTGGGACTGCTGTAGCAGGCTAGGACTTCCATAAATATTGATAATTGTCCTCAAACCGAGTGTTGATTCCTGCTTTAAGGGTTAAGCTATTGATATGAATAGGTTTTTACATCTTACCATAGCCTCTGATTGCGCAAATACAGCTAGACTGAGTTAATCTAACTCAAATCTAATTTATAGTTATTAGATAAAGATAATGATGGAGTTGAATCAATCAGCAGGTCTGCTTGCAGTTGATGGGGCACGACGAGGCAACGAACGCTGAGATGATGTCACTGTATCTGCAGTATAGATAAGGAGCGAATATCTTCGAAGTTAAGGTTGCCCATATCATCTGAACTGTTTCTCCGATCGCGAACGCTCCGCTATCATTAGGCAACTCCACATCCGCAGTCAAGTTTAATGCTTGGATCAGATTAAGGTAGTCAGAAGTAGAACCGTAAATGTTATCTTCAACAGAGATATCGTATCTGTCAAAACCAACCGAGGAAGTGTTGACGGTTTGGGTGGCCAGATTCCTATTAAGAGAGCTAAAGAAGGGAATAGAGCTTACTTGGGTTGAGCTGACTTGAAGTTGGTTGACAGGAGTGGTGATGGTGGGCACAGAAGTTAAGCTGTCGTAGAGCTGACAGTTGGAGGTCATCAGAAAACTTGTGCAAGCACTCTTGGGGGATGAGATTGAGTACGTAAACTGATTCCTCAGCCAAATCGGCTCTGTCATAAGAACGGATGAGGTGAAAGTCATAAAGTATCTCTACCATGGGGGTGGTGAACCCATATCCCTATGAATTTGCTCAAGTCGTCTGAAAATCTTAAGAAAAGCTTGCCTGTGATTGTAGCTCAGGTCATTACGATTGGCTGTTGAGGCATTAAGGACATCCATGTGCAACATAACTGTGAGGTTATCGAATTGCGAGTATGGAACTTCTCCAGTTAAGCTAACATCAAGTGAGCACTGAGCCAGCCCTAATTTTGTGAGATTGTCTATGTTTTTCAGTGCACTGAAAAGATAGGTCGAGTATTAGATAGGCAGCTTGCTGAGTGCATAAAGGAATCTAGAGCTTGTGATATTAGGGGCTTGAGTGTAGATGAGACTCATGACTTAGATTAGTACTTTCCCGAAATCACCTGCACTGGCATTGTTATTGAGCTCAGCACACTTAGAGCAGCAGGTGGCAGTGGTGTTAGTTGTAGTGGTGCCAGTGGTGGCTTTTGCATAGGATGAGAATTGATCAGCCAAGACAAGGGTGACGAAACAAAGGAGAAGAAACAACCTGGTGCTTCTTAGCATTTTACCCTTTGAATTATAGAAAAAGATGTAACAAGTATAGTTTTAAAGTTTAAATTATACCCAAAAAATACAATACCCAAAAAATACTATACCCAAAAAATACGATACCCAAAAAATACACTTATCGATTCCGATAGAATTTGAAAAATCGGAAAAGAAGTTCTAATCCCCATCATAAGATTACTGTCCCTTGAATTGAATGAGGCTCTCTGAGGAAGATTAACACAGAATTAGATGATTTCTTTTATTTTGTTACTATAAGAAACGAAAAATAGTCTTGACACATTTTCATTCTGTAACGCACACCAAAAGATCATTAAGCTGATACAAGCTAGTTTCAACGTTTCAATGTCAATGAATTCATTTTTTTTTCCCAACATGTTAGTCCAGGTTCGCCAAAATTTGCAGAGCTATTCTTCAATATTTTTGTTCAAAATTGCAAATAATGAACTTATTTGATGGTAAATGTGTTGACCTTTCAAAGAATTCTTTTTCCGAAAACTCTAGCTATTTTAAAAAATACTTTTTTTTTTTTTCAAACTCTTGCAAGATGAAAATATTAAAGTCATATTTAATAAATGAAAAATTATTTTACTTTAGATCGAACTTAATCACTGTTGAACTAAAGAATTCCTAGCCAATCTGTAGAATTCCCCTGAAACCAAAGAGTTTTATTCGGAGTCTAAGTATTTCCGGATGAACAGCTGGCTTTCTTGAGATAGTCCTTCTAGTCGTCTCAAGAGGCTAAGCATCCATTTCTTGACATCTATTACCTTAGCCTCCTTGAGTAATATCTATACATTCAACCAAAAACTCATTGATTTTCTAAGTTTGCTGTGGATCGCTACTAAGGCAACACTCAGATGATTTTACTCAGTTTTCAGAAAACATTTGAGTTGTTGAATAATTTTCTGATAATAAAACTAGTTTTGATATTTCTAATTCGTTTGCAAGCTTCGAAACAAAATTACAACTCTTTAGTAGGCTTCTTTTTCGTAAAAAAATTTCAATAGCTTATGTCCTTCAATTTATTGGCTGAAAAGCTCCAACTTTTTCTCTAGAAAATACATCTGTGCCTCTTTTGTGAGCTAACCTAAATTATATTTCTGGAATATTTTCCTCAGCATTTATTATAGCTCGGGTCTCAAGCCCATTTCTATAAAATATTTAAAACTATGAGTTAACGAAGCTTTTATACTTCGATCTAAAATTAGATTTACTAGCTCTACGTAAAGACATTTCTTTTAACTCGGACAAGAAGAATCTCTAGCAAAATAAAGCAAGGTTTAAGCATACTTACCTTAGACAATATACAAATCCCCTTTTAACTCAGCATTAACTTTTTCGTTGAGGGATTATCCACAGTCGATCGCCATTTTGCTGAGTTAGGCAAATAAAACTCTGATTAGAAACAATTTGAAAGCCTTTTAGGCACTTTCGAATTATTTGAGTATCAGATCCTGAAATTACCTAAATTTACCCATAGTTTTACAGACCTATAGTAACTTTTTAACGATTTTTTCACTTTTGCGTATTTTTAAGCGACTTAAGTACCATTTCTTTGTCTTTTAGTATTTTCCCCAATTTATGTAAATATCTCCTATCAGTATTTCAGTGTGCTCTTATACTGTCTCTTTGGTTAGTGTTTTATAGGGAAGGCTGCAAAGCCATTAATGTATATCAACCTCTTTAGGTTTCAACTCTTTCAAATTTGTCAAATAAGTATCAATTTGATATAGATTGGGGGCTTTCTCCAAAGTTTCCTTTAGTATTTGGTTTTCTTTTTATTTATTTTTATATTTGGTGTATGCTTTAGCCATATCTATCCCATGGGCTTACCTTTCCTAGGTGCTCATTATAAGCCAAAGCGAATCCAGCTCCTTTAGACTCAAACAACTTATTTGTTGTGATCTCAATCTTTTTATCTTTAGCTTTTTCTCCAGCTAATTCAAATCATATTATTGAGTATCAACGTAAAGTATTAAATATTGGTTTATGTAGGTTAGAGTTTGCTAGCATTATTACCAACAACAGTCTTATCTCTAAAGCAGCAAAGAACAAAAAACAAGTAGCTAGTTGGCTTTGGATTTAAGATAGGTTTCAATCTTTTCAACTAATAGTTATATTTTTTCCCTTATTTTTTGCTAACTCTAAGCATCAATAACGCAAAACCTGACCTCTTTCAGTTATCTACTTATACGATCTGTATTAGATTAGATTTCTTTCAGAAATTACAAATATTCCAAAGGATCTATGTCAAAGAAGCCTTCATCTCGGTAATAATCTAGAACTCTATTTAAATAAACTAAACATTCATACAATTGGTTTGTTTTGAAGCAACATATTGCCATGTAGAGCTATCTTTTCTTAACCACATATTTTGCCCTTTCTTAAAGACCATCCAGCCGGAGGAGATTGAGTGCAGATTTATAGTTTTTGGCATAGAAGTAAGTCATAGCCTCAATAAAAAGAATCTGCTATTTAATATTTGCATTTGATATAGCAATATGAGTTGCTTGAGTTAAATTCTTTATCGATTATTAGTATTTCACCTGGCAATATTTCTTCATTAGTTAGACGGAGTGCTGGAGATGCTACCTTGCTTGTTTCATTTTCCCTAGCATCGCCTATACTGAAGCCAACTATATCATGTGAAAGAATCTATCAAGCTACTCAGTTTTTACCAGCTCTTTAAAGATCCTCTCTGCTTATTACAATCGGCCAGTAAGCTTTAAACACAATGCACGACAGTGCTTGAGCTTAGTACTTTGTGGATATTTTGTTAAACCAAGACTGAAATAGAAGAGAGCTTTTGCATCCATGTTCCTATTGGAATGGTGGCAGCCTATGAATCGAAAAAGTTATTAGGTTTAGGTAAGCTCATCTAGTCTAACTCTCTGCTTTTTTTTTCTCTTCATATTTGTCTACCCAAATTCAATCCTAAGAAACTACTCCAATTCCTATATTTCCAAAGGCTATTTGTAATTCTACAGAGTGTAGAAATACACTTCCGGCTCAAAAGCTTATTTGCTTAACTTAGGCATAATTTTCTAGAATAGCTTGAATACCTCTTAATGATCAAAGTTGATCCTCTTCTAATTTAACTTGGACAAAATATAGTTTACCTCCTTTTTCCTGTTTTACAGCTGCAGTATTGGAAAAACTTCTTATTTAAGCAGCTATTTCTTTCTAATGATCAATTTTTAGATTTAACGCGGAATATCCTAGACAGGTATGAACTCATCATCAGTTTTTTAGATTGATATTTTACTGGTGAATTCTTAGCTTTTATTCGAGACATAAGAATTACTATCGATCCATTGTTCATCTTCAGAACGGTTGCAATATTAATATGCTTTTTGACTTTCTCCCCCTATTCAGGTACTTTTTGTTCCTCAGCTTAGCTTGCTTTATCTTCCATGCTTTCTAAGTTTTCTAAGCCTGAATTAGTTTTTCTATCTTTGGTTTCCCGAGGAAGACGATAGTCTCCTCTTGATCTTGTATTCCTTGTATTCCTTGTATCTTTGGTTTCATAGATAACCATGATCATTATCAACGCGACTTACAAAAAAGTTGATTTCGTCCTCTCCGCTAATTTATTTGCGACCCCAATCTGCAAGAAATCCCAGCAAATTTAGATATTGTCGTCGATGAAATTACAGATAGTGGCGACTTCATCCCATATCTTTAAGTTGTGAGTTTTATTTTTGACAAAATCAGTAAGCTAGAGGATGGACTCCCTTCGAGCCTATGCCACTAATTTTTTCAAAATAAGCTAACTCTCTCTATTTTCTGCAGGTGGATAGATTTTCATTAAAGGCTATTTGCTGATCATCAATAAATTAGAAGGCAGTAGCAAGTATTTAATATATTCACAAATCTTAATTATACTTGGCTAACCATTAGCCTGCCTCTATGAGATATTACGGAATGTTTTAGGAACATTCTAATAGATTCCATCCTTTGTGATTAAAAACCAATAAAATAGGCATGCTTTACCATAAACATATGATAAATTAACTTGATATAAGTTTATATATGGGCATCACTCATTCATCTTCATTAAAGGGCGATGGTGTCCACATTGAGGATCTGCCCTCAACCAGCATAACTTTCAATTTCATCAGTTTCTTAGCGATTATTTTCTATTATTTGACTTTGCCCCTCCATAAACCTCTGCTTTGGTACACTCTTTAATTAAAATTTCTCTTCTTGCTTATGCTCTAAATGCTTTTATAGAATAAATCTCTTTGCAAAGGTTTTTACCTATAATTCCACTATCGCTCTTGATTAAGCTCTGCCCTTATTTTGGGTGACTACTCTTTTGGAAGTTTCTTAGACTATGAAATTCCCGAGGATAACTCTTTTATTGGAGGAACTATTTCTTCGCTGCTTTCAAAACAGTCTGCAATGGCAATCTTCTTCTACGTAGGAGTAATTTGTTTGGCTACCACATTTCTGGTTTTGAGAACCGGTTTGTTGTCCTTGCTGCTTGACTATTGGATAGGCGCACCTGTATTTTTTTAACAAATTTGTCCTGGTATTATGTATTTATCCAAATTGCAGCTAGTTTATTCTTCTTATTAGTCTTCATCTGAATCTTCGTACTATTTAAGTGCCTCTAGGATGTTTTTATCTTAAGTAATCAGTTCTTACTCCATCTTTTAATCTTCAGAGCAGCTGAGTTTCTTTAGATCGTCTAAATGGGGTGTTTCGATAACCAACCCTTCAATTTTAGTGTTGTAAATGGGTTTTTACTATGATAGCTAAATATCGCCTTCTTATTACTGTTGCTGCTTTCTTGCCTAAAACTCAAGCTTATCAAACTATTAATCAATGTCTAATACTTCGTTGATTGTTGGTACACAGCTCAATTCTTTCTGTTCGCAGAGCTATCGGAACTTGAGGTTGATATCAACAGCCTCGTCTTCAGACTACTGAAGTTCTTCTTAGTGAGCTTATAAGTTGAGAAGGTATTTCTAGATAATGGTGAGCTAGTAGCTGTTTCCGACTGTGAAATAATGCCTCACTAACTATG
>Ga0316217_10004215_pt1 | contig 15730 bp, 13 predicted proteins | sample 1anoAmetaG_FD_203633 | JGI IMG/M metagenome (GOLD analysis project Ga0316217, IMG submission 203633) | Freshwater microbial communities from Trout Bog Lake, Wisconsin, USA - 1anoA | ecosystem: Environmental > Aquatic > Freshwater > Lake > Hypolimnion/Profundal zone | place: USA: Wisconsin... | reverse complement strand
CGGGCCTTTTCCGGCCCATCGTGAGGCCATTGGCTTCTCACACACCCTCTTAGGCATTTTGTATTTCCAATTTGGCATTTGGCATTCCCTTGAGCCTTGCCGCTCATTCCCCTACAACCATGCCCATGTCCATCGCTCCACCGCTGCAATACACGCTTGTCGCCCGCGATGGCGGCGCCCGGCTGGGGCGCGTTGCCACCCGACATGGAGCGTTTGATACGCCGGCTTTTATGCCGGTGGGCACGCAAGGGTCAATCAAGGGCGTTTTGCCCGATCACGTGGCGGCCACCGGGGCGCAAATTATTTTGGCCAATACGTATCACTTGATGTTAAGGCCGGGGGAAAAAACCGTGGCGGCGCTGGGCGATTTGCATCGCTTTATGGCTTGGCCGGGGCCGATTCTTACCGATAGCGGCGGCTTCCAGGTTTTTTCGCTGGCGGACATCAATCGCATCGACGACACCGGTGTGGTGTTCAAAAGCCATATCGACGGCAGCACGGTGGAACTGGATGCCGCCCGCAGCATCCGCGTGCAAAATGATCTGGGGGCGGACATTATCATGGCGTTTGACCAGTGCCCGCCGGCCAATGCCCCGGCGGAAGATCACACGCGGGCGGTTAATCGCACCTTGCGCTGGGCGGAAGAATGCCGCCGGGCGCACCAACGGGCTAACGATCAATCGCTATTTGGCATCGTGCAGGGCGGGACGAATTTGGAACTTCGCGCCCGCTGTGCCACCGAATTGATCGCCATGGATTTCCCCGGCTACGCCATGGGCGGTCTGGCGGTGGGCGAGGGTTTCGACGCCATGAACCGGGTGCTGGAGACCACCGTACCGCTGCTGCCGAACGCAAAACCCCGCTATTTGATGGGCGTGGGCTTTCCGCGGGATATCGTGGCGGCGGTGGCGGCGGGCATCGATATGTTCGATTGTGTGCTGCCCACGCGTAATGGCCGCAATGCTTATGCCTTTACCGGCGGCGGTCCCATAAGATTGCGAAATGCCGCTTTTCAGCAGGATTCCGGGCCAATTGAGGCCGGTTGCGGCTGCTATGCCTGCCGGAATTTCAGCCGCGGCGCCATCCGCCATTTTTTTTTCGCTGGCGAGATGCTTGGCCCCGTGCTGGTTTCCGTGCATAATCTGGCGTTCTACCAGCGGCTGCTGGCAGACATCCGCGCGGCGATTGGCTCCGGGAGCTTTTCGGACTTTCGCCGCAACGATCCCCGCAGCCGCTTGGGCCCAGCCGAACCGTCCGCGCCGATGCGCGGCGATTCGCCGGAGCAGATGATTTCGGCCGATGAGGCAAACCGCCCCGGGCCGGACTAAAGGAGATTGATTTGAACCTGCTGTATGTATTGGCGCAAACCGCCACCCATCCCGCTCCCTCGCATGTGGATGCGCCCTTCTGGGCCAATCCGCAACAATGGTTTTTACCGCTGATGATCGGCATGGTGCTGTTGATGATCATGAACAGCGGCCGCGGTAAGAAGGCCGAGGCCAAAAAACGCGAGGAACTGCTCAAGAGCCTCAAGCGCGGCGACCGCGTGCGCACTATTGGCGGCATTTTCGGCACCGTGGTGGACGTGCGCGATGCCGACGTGGTTTTGAAAGTGGACGAAAGCGTCAACGCCAAAATCAAGTTTGCCCGCGAAGCCATTCTCAAGGTGATTACCGACGAAGATAATTCGTCAACCGATAAGCAATAAAGCCCTGGCCCGACCCTCGATTGGATTTGTCATGCCAACCAACTACCGCGGACGTATAACCCTGATCCTGGTGCTGATCGTGCTGGCGCTGATCTGCATCTTCCCGCACCCCAGCTATATCTTTGATGCCAACCGCAGCGCCATCCAGCGCACCAGCATTCGCCCCGGCATTGATATGGTCGGCGGTGTCAGCCTGATTTATCAGGTGCAAGGCACGGGCGGCGCGGTCACGCAGCAAGTGCTCGAACAAACCATGGATTCGCTCAAACGCCGCGTCGATCCCAATGGCGTGCGCAACCTGGTATGGCGGCCGCAGCCGCCGGATCAGTTGGAAATCCAGATGCCGATCACCCCTGGCGCAAGCAACGCGCCGATGATCAAGCAGGCGTACACGCAGATTCAGGAAAAGCTCGACGCCAACAATATCTCCCAAACCGCGGTGATCAGTGCCGTGGAAAAATTGCAGGGCGATGCACGCGCGCAGAAGCTGACGCAGCTTGCCGCCGGCAGTTCGGCCCGCAAGAAGCTATTTGACGACCTGGCGGCGACTTTCGATCAGATCACCAAGCTCAAAAGCGACTTTGAGAAACTGGGTGCCGGCAATGATCTGGCCAAGGCGCAATTGACCGCGCAACTGGTGCCGCTGAACGATCATTACGCCGACCTGACCAAGCAGATTGAAGACACCAATATCAACAGCCACGAGTTGGAAACCATCTTGGATGAAGCGCAAGGCTTGGTGCAAGGCAGCGAAGTGACCGATGCCGAAGCCCGGCGGCAAGCCGCGATCAACAAAGTGGAAGGCGAGAAGAAGCTGGCGGAACTGAAACTCAAATTCGCCGATTTCCCTCCGCTGCTGGCGACCATCGATGAATTCCAGAAGCGTTATGACGAATACCAGACGGTAAAATCGGCCATTTCCGACGCCAGTGATCTGAAAGCTTTGCTGCGTGGTTCGGGCGTGCTGGAATTCCACATTCTGGCCGATTCGGTGACCGCCGATCCGCAGGACATCCAGGTGATGGATGAGCGTCTCAAGCCCGGAGGCCGCGGCCCGTTGCCGCAGCCGGGCGATAAGATGCGTTGGGCACTGGTGGATCGCCCGACGGAATTCCGCGGTAATGAACTGCGCACCTGGAACGGCAAGAATTACATCCTGCTGCTGGCCACGCCGGAATCGGAAATGATTCACCGCCCCGGGGACGAGGAATGGGGCCTGGCCAGCGCCAATGCCGGCCGCGGGCAATGGGGGGATAATGTTGTCGAGTTCAAATTCGATACCGTCGGCGGGCGGCTGTTTGGCAAATTAACCGATTACTGGGCGGGGCGTGCCAAGGCCGCGGGCGCCGAATCCCGGGCGCGGCTGGCGATTGTGCTGGATAACAAAGTCATCAGCGCCCCCAATATCAATGAACCGATCCTGGGCGGTTCGGGCCAAATCAGCGGCGGTGGCCGCGGTGGCTTCAGCGAAAAAGACCTGAACTATCTGGTGAACACGCTGAATGCCGGCAGCTTGCCGGCGCAGCTTACCGCTGAACCCATCAGCGAACAGGACGTGGAAGCCACCATCGGTAAAGACAATCTCACCAAAGGCCTGGTGGCATGCGGCTTTGGCCTGGTGGTCGTAGGCGTGTTCCTGGTGAGCTACTACTACGTGGCCGGCATCGTGGCCTTCGTCGCCGTGTGCATGAACTTGGTGATCATTCTGGGCACGCTGGCGGCCTTGGGCGCGACCTTTACCCTGCCCAGTATCGCCGGCGTGGTGCTGACCGTCGGCACCGCCGTGGACGCCAACGTGCTGATTTTTGAACGTTTGCGTGAAGAACAACATCGCGGGTTGCCGCTGCGCATGGCCCTGAAAATCAGCTATGACCGCGCCTTCTCGGCGATCATCGACTCCAACATGACCAGCGCCATTACCTCCATGTTCCTGTACATGTTCGGCTCGGAAGAGGTCAAAGGTTTCGGTTTAACCCTGCTGATCGGCATCGGCGCCAGCTTGTTCACCGCCCTGTTTGTCACCAAGACGATCTTCGGGATCATGATCGACAAATTTGGCATGAGGCACCTGGGCAGCTTGCCGCTGACCTTCCCCAAGTGGGACAAGATGCTGAAGCCCAACTGGGACTGGATGGGCAAGGCGTGGATGTTCTACACGTTCAGCATCGTCGCCATCGTCACCGGCACCACGCTGTTCCTCATCAAGACCTCGCAGGGCAAGATGATGGACATCGAATTTGCTTCCGGCACCGACGTGCAATTCCTGCTCCATAAGCCCACCAGCCAGGACGATGTCCGCAAGCTGATCGAGATCGAAAGCCGCAAACGCCCTGACACCTTTGCCGGCCCCAGCGTGCTGGCGGTGCGCAGCGAGGGAGACAAAGGCGAGTTGCACATTCGCTACGAAGTGGTGGTTCCCAGCGCCGGCAAGGAAGCCAGCAGCGCCGATACGCGCAAGCAGGTGGAAGAAGCGGTCATCGAAGCGCTGGGCGACCGGCTGAAAATCGAGCGCCCCAGCACTTTTGCGCAGTTCGACGCCAAATATATCGATGCCAAAAATAAAACCGTGTTGCCGATCAAGGACGTCTATTTCAACGTGCCCGGCGTGGACACACCCTCGGCTAAGGAACATCCCGGTGGTGTGGCCATCGTGCTGCATAATCTTTCGCCGGCGATGTCGGTCAAGGACATCCGCGGGCGCTTGACCACGCAAAAAGCCAGCGCCTCCTACAGCGGGCCGACCTCGCTCAGCTACGAAGTCGAACCGGCGGCGCGCGGCGATATCCCGGTAACCGATGCTGTGGTAATCGCCTGGGATCCTTCGGTGGATTACGAGCGTGATCCGGCCAAGTGGGAAGATACTTTGGCCGTGCCCGCCTGGAACCTGGTCACCACCGCCATCAACAAACAGGCCACCATGGAACGCGAAACCAGCTTTAATCCGCAGGTCGCCGGCCAGATGCGCAACGACGCCATGCTGGCGCTGACCTTCTCCATCGCCGCCATCATGGTGTATATCTGGATACGGTTCGGCAATCTGAAGTACGGCACCGCCACGGTGATCGCGCTGATCCACGACACGATATTCACCATCGCGGCCATCGGTTTTGCCCATTACATCACCGATTATTGGAAAGATAATTTCCTGCAATTAACCCCCTTCCGCATCAACCTGACGGTGGTGGCGGGCATCCTCACCATCATGGGTTATTCCATGATCGACACCATCGTGGTTTTCGACCGAATCCGCGAAAAACGCGGCGAATATGGCCATCTGGACCGCGACGTGATCAACAAGGCCATCAATGAAACCCTGTCCCGCACCTTGCTGACTTGCGGCACCAGCATCATCACCGTCTCCTTCATGTATTTTTTAGGCGGCGAAGGAATTCATGGCTTTACTTTTGTGCTGCTGATTGGCATATTGGTAGGCACGTATTCTTCGGTGGCGATCGCGGCCCCGCTACTGTTGCTGGGCCAGGAGAAACAAACCGCCGGAGTACGCCGCGGACGGGTTGGGCAACCAGCATTGCCGGCCGCGTGATAATGGTTGACGGAATTCAACCCGGGGCGATTAAATACCGCCCCGTGAAAGCCATGGAAGGCTGCATGTTGGCCCGATCTTTCTATTTCGCTTGCAAACCATCCCAGCGCTTAGACGAAATGCCGACGGATAATTTTTGTTATCTGGCCGGGTCGCGCCGGCGCTGGAGCAAACCACTTCCACTTACGGGAAGGAGTCCCGATTATGTCTAAGAATCTGACCATCGTTTTGGCGGTTATGGGCGTTGTGATCATCGGCGGTGTGGGGTATCTGATTTTCGGTGGACACAACAAGAGCACCAACAAGGACCAGTCCATTGTCCAAGTGGTGCCGAGTGATAACGGCAACGCGGCGACGAATACCCCGACGCCACCGCCACCCGCGCCGACACCAGCGCCGGTCACGCCACCGGCGCCACCCGCGCCGGAAGTAACCAAGACGCCGGAGCCGACACCGGCCCCTGTTGCCAGCGGCACCACTCCCAGCAAGATTGATATCGCCCGCTTTTTCCAAAGCGGCGAAGTAAAACCGGCAACGTCCGATACCACCCCGGCGCCCACCGTCGCGGACAACACTGGAATCAGCCCCTTTGCTTCGGTGGCTGATCCATCGACCCGCCCCAGCGTCCAATCGCACGTGGTTGCCGCCGGTGAATCCTTCTCCTCCATCGCCGCCCAGGTGTATGGCAGCAGCAAATACGTCGGCAAGCTGATGGCTGCCAATCCCAACATCGACCCGCTGCGCCTGCGTGTTGGCATGAAGATTGTCGTCCCCGAATTGTCCAGCAGCACCGGTGCCACCCGTGCCGATGCCACCACGCCGACCGCACCCGCCGCACCCACCGCCACCGTGGATATGGCCAACGGCTACAAAGTGCAGCCCGGCGACACCTTGGAAGGCATCGCCGTGAAACTTTACGGCCAATCCTCCGCCAAATTTGATATTTACACCGCCAACAAAGCGTTGATTGGCCCCAACCCGGACCGTCTGAAAGTCGGCTGGGTGCTGAAGCTGCCCGCCGCGCCAAGCACGCGGCCGAGCAACTGAAAACCGTGTAGGCGTCAACACGCCAATGGTCCGCAGAAGTGCCGCTGACACGATCTGCAAGTACCCAACACTCTTGGCCGCACTTCAGCGGACCTTCGCGAAACTGTTGCCGGTGTTGCCGGCCACGGCATAATTGCCGGCGCTGCTGTGGGTGGCCTGGCTATAACATCCGGCGGCGCTGGAATCCCAGTGGCCGATTTCCGTGTTGGAGTCGGTGGCGTTGCCGGTTTGCGTCCAATTGCCGGCGTTCCAGTGGCTGTTGATGCTGTAGCCGGTGGTATAGCCATCGGTCTGGTTTTCGTGGATGGAACCGGATTCGTTGCCGCTGTTGGCATAAGTGCCGCCGGGGCTGCCCAGCAGCGTGCCGGTGACGGTGCTGGCATCGCTGTAGTTGCCTGAACCGCTGTAGCCCCAGTTGTCGGTGGTGGTGCCGGTATACGTGTCGCTGCCGGCGCTCATGCTCCAACTGCCATCGCTGCCCAGGGTCGAGCCGATGGTGGTCTGGCAACCCCAATTGACGATTTGGCTGACGGATTCGGTGCCGGTGACCGTGGAACTGCCGCTGGCGCCGGCCGTGGCTATCACCAACTCGCCAGCTTGGAAGAAACGTCAGTGTATGGATTTCAAGTTAGACACTTTAGACACTTTTCAGGTCGTGACCGATGACGGCAACTTAACGATATCGCATAAGTCATTATCACACCGGCACTTATATTCCGCATTACAGGATATTGGTCGATGCCGAAGTTAGGCGCGCCCAGTTTGCCGCCAAGCTGCCTGATTCGCAAGCCTAGCCGGATTTCGTGTTTTTGCATCAAAGGCGTAACCACACGCACAACTTCGCCTCACCTAGTCCGCCGCGCCGGGGACCAACGACGCGGCGCAGCCGATCTGCTATTCATTTACCAAAGATCGCATTTGTTATTTTATGCTGCGATCATAAAATGCACTCCGCCGGCTGGGCTAAATGTGGATCCCAAGCGCTAAGGATGCCTGCGTGAAACAGTTCGATATTTGCCGCCTGAACTGCGGCTACGTCGGGCAGAGACCAAGTCCACAACCCTGGAAGAAAAACGCGCAATTGGCCCCGCTTCGGTGCGGCTTCTATCCACGCTCCCAGCGTAAGGCTACCTACCGGTAATCGCAGATGACCGTCGGACAGGAACTGCAACGGATACACTTGCCTAATGCACTGATCACGCGGATTTTTCTCGGGTGCCAAGCGAACGTGACTCCACCGAGTGCGAAGTTCCTCCTCATGTCCCTTAACTGCCGTGCTACTGGAGTACACGATGCCAGCGGTATACATGCCTGGGCTGACAGTGTAGGGCAGTACATATTGGTAGCCGTAGACAAATGGCATCACAGAATGTATCTGTTTGGCGATCGTCAGCCAATCAATTTCGCCCGCACTTACGGAGGTGTCGACGGATAGTAGCACATCGCGATCTGCACCTAACGATGCGGAAACGGGCGCAGCAAAAACATTCTTGTCCCCCGGCGGCATTGCCAGCAGTGTGACCCAACGGGCATGTTCCATGCTCGCCTCCTGAAGCTTCTTGCCGGCACGGGCAAACGAAACCACCTTACCCGAAAAGCCAGACGCTTTGGCCGCTACGAAGTTGGGTGGCTGCTTCAGCGAGTTAAGCCATTCTTCGGTTACCCGAACAAAGGCGCGTACATGGACCGGACACACCGGGCGGCCAATCAACGACAGACAAGATTGCATCGTACCACGCATTATTAACCTCATTAATTCGGTTCCGGAACGGTTCGGCGCGTTCCTCGCAACGGTTCGGGAATCGGCATAGGGGTCAACTCTATACTCGATACTTTTATCGTCTTCATGCTCCATGACAAATGCCGCCTGACGGCAGTGGCCATAACCTTGCGGGGCGAACCGCTCGCTGGTGTCCGGGCGGGCGGTCACCAATCGCGGCGCGGCCTTGCGCAACTGACGCGAGAATGCCACCCGGACGGGAGCGGTTTTGCCGCTTCCTCGCCAACGGCCAAAATACGCACGTTTGGACATGTAAAACTCCTTCGCCCAACCCGGCCAACGCCGCCGCCATTCCCGCCGAATGGCCCTCATGCACCGCCGGCGATCTTTTTCCGGGTGCCATGATTTTAACAAATCCACCACGACGATACAACCAAATAACCGGCATTGGGCCGGCTTATTCAGTCGGCGTCACCACGCCTGAAAACCGTAGATGGCATGTTGGTTGTCGGGTTTAGCCTTTAGCGGCTGGCCCGACAACCAACATGCCATCTACGGAACTTCCCTCGCCCGCCCAGCTTGTCACCTTGTCATGTTTTGGCTAACGTTGCGATCATGCCTCGTTTCACCCGACATGGCTGGCGCGAAATGCTGATCGGCACCATCGTGCTGCTGGCCATCGCCGCGGCGCTGGGGAAATTAGTCTGCTGGCCGCTGGCGCTGGTCGTCCTGCCGATTTTGATCTGGCTGTTCGCCTTCTTCCGCGATCCGCGGCGTGCCGTGCCGGATGAGCCGAATGTCATGGTCAGCCCGGCGGATGGCAAGGTGGCCGATATCACCGAAATCGCCCACGATGAATTGCTCGGCGGGCCGGCGGTGCGCGTGGGGATTTTTTTGTCGGTGTTTAACGTGCATCTGAACCGCTGCCCGTGCGCCGGCCGAGTGATGCAGATCATTTACAAACGCGGGAAATTCATCAACGCCATGCGGCACGATGAGGCCTCGCAGGCCAACGAATCCAATACCGTGGTGCTGGCCGAGCCGAATGGCCCGCGGCCCATCGCCGTGGTGCGGCAGATCGTCGGCTTGATCGCCCGGCGGATCGTCTGCGACGTGGCCAAGGATCAAGTGCTGGAACGCGGCCAGCGGATCGGCATGATCAAGTTTGGCAGCCGGACGGAATTGGTCATCGCCAAATGGCTCCAGCCGCAGATCAAGGTCAGCATCGGGCAGATGGTTCATGGCGCGGCGGATATCATTGCGGTGTTGGGAGAAGAGCGGAAAGCGGCAAGCGGGGAGCGGAAATGATCCCGGTGGAAAAACCAGATTCTTCGACACCGGACGCCGCGGGCCAAACCCCCGAACGCCGCGAATTGCAGCGGCAGCAACTGGAACTGCGCCAGCAGCAACGCGCACTGCGCCATGAAAAACGCGCCATGAAGCGAATGCAACGCCTGGCCAAACGCGGGCAATTGCACCTGCGGCTGCGCCGCCGCGGCCGCCGGGCGTATATCCGCTCGGTCTATTTCCTGCCCAGTTTGGCGACGCTGGGCAACGCCATCTGCGGGTTTGCCGCCATTTATGTGGCCGGACTTACTTATACCACCGCCGGTCAGCGCGATCCGCTGGCGCAATATTTTTCGGTGCATGGTTTTCCGGCGGCCGCTTACCTGTTGTTCTTGGCCATGGTGTTTGATGCTTTGGACGGCCGGCTGGCGCGGTTCGCCCGGCATACCACGGATTTCGGCGGACAATTGGACAGCCTGGCGGACATGGTGAGTTTTGGCGCGGCACCAGCCTATATCGCCCTGCAATTGTTCAAGCAGGAAGGTCCGCCGCTGCCCATCCCCGCCACGCGACTGGTGTGGGCCATCGGCGCCATTTACCTAAGCTGCGCCGCCATCCGCTTGGCACGCTTCAATGTCAGCAACGAGCACGGCGAACAGCATCATTACAGCTTTCTGGGCTTGCCCAGCCCCGGCGCGGCCGGTGCCGTGGCGTCGTTTATCCTGCTCCAACAGTTCCTGCGCAATTCCGCCGGTGCCTTTTGCCAGGCCGCCGCCACCACCTGTGTTGCCGCCCTGCCGCTGCTGGTATTGGCCACCGGCCTGCTGATGGTCAGCAATTTACGCTATCCGCATCTGGTGAATCGTTATCTGCGCGGCCGGCGCTCGATTGGCCGGCTGATCGCCGTGGTGGCGGGGCTGCTGCTGCTGATCGTCAACCACCAGGCGGTGCTGGCGGTGGTCACCGTAGGCTATGCCCTGTGGGGCCCGCTGGCTTACACCCTGCGGCGCAGTGCTTCGCAAGCTAAATCTTGATCTGATCTCGATCGATACCTGCCGCGGCCAGTCAGGCAACATCCTTGAAGGTCTGAAAATGTCGCGCCATCAACGTCTGGGTAGACGCTTGGCGCCGCGTAGTCAGTTCGTCGAGGCACAGGTCGATGGTCTGGCGGAAGACCGCGAACGAGGCTGACGCACGCGAGTTGAGTACGGACGTCTTGACCAACTGCCACAAGCGTTCAAGGCGGCTGAGATGCGGCGAGCACCCAGGCAGGAACACCCATTCGATGGTCAAGGCACCGGCCAGGTTTTGCACCAGTTGTCGCGGCCTTATACGCCTTCGTTGTAGAACACCACCAGCCCGTCTTTGCCGGGGGCGACGATGTCCAGGCGGCCGGTGCCGCGCAGGTCGGCCAGAGCAAAATGGATGCCGCAGCCTTTGCCGACGCCGGGGGGGCCGTAGGCGATCACCTGCTTGGCGAAGCCTTCGCCGGTCCATTTGAAATAGTACAGGCCGATGTCGTCAAATTCGCCGGGGTCGTTGCCGCAATGGGCGCGGTCACGCTTACCGGTGATTAGTTCGGCCTGGCCGTCGCCGTCGATGTCGGCCCAGATCAAGTCGTGATACTGGGCGTTGAACGGATCGATCGGATGGCGTTTCCAGGTGCGCTTGCCATCCGGGCCGATGATCGGTTGATACCAATCCAGGCCGTAGTTGTGGGCGTGGCCGACGATCAATTCGTTGACGCCGTCGCCATTGACGTCCACCACCAGCACCGGGCAACTGATGGCATCCTTGCCAAAGTCGATGGTTTCCAGCAGCGTCCACGGCCCGGCAAGCGCGCCGGCTGCCGAGGCTTTGAGGATTCCCTTGGGGGTGATGATTTCGCCTTTGCCGTCGCCGTCGATATCGCCAAAGCCGAAGCCGTGGCCCATGGGTTGGGGGGCAATCACGTACTTGGCGAATTTGCCGGTGCCTTTGCCGGCCTTGTCGCGGATCAGCTTATAGGCACATAACGGAGCATTGGGCGTGTTGGGAATGATCTCCAGTTGGCCATCGCCGTCGATATCCCAGGCACGGGTGGTTTCCACATTGCCGATGCCCTCGGCGATGATATGCACCGGCCATTCCTTGCCGGCTTCGCCAGGGTTCTGCCGCCAGCGCAGGTTGCCGCCCCACCAGCCGGCGGTCACAAAATCCAATCGGCCATCGCCGTCGATATCCATGGCGATGGTGGAAAACTCGTCGTAATAATCGTTATAGCGGCGGAGGTCCGTGGCCACGGGAAACCGTTTGCGGAAATCCGGGCCTTTGTACCAGAAGCCGCTGGTAACGATATCCAACACACCGTCGCCATCGACATCGAAGACGCCGGCGGATTCATAGGTTTCGGACGCAATTTGCACTCTGCGAAATTTAACGGGCATGGTTGGTCTCCAATTCTGAAACGTGAAACGTGATAAGAGAAGACAGGCGTATTGTATTTGTCACGTTTCACGTCTTCACGTTTCACGTTCCATTTCTACTTTGCCGCCTGCAACAAATCGGTATACGCCTTGGCCACTTGCAAATCCTTCAATCCGGTTTCAGCATTGGCCAGCACCGTTGGCTCGCCGCGCACCGCCGCCAGGAAATTGCGCGCCTGCTGCAAATGGGCGTGAACCCAGGGCAGCGTCGGCATGGTGGTGGTGGGCGTTTGGCCGTCGCCAATGTCGCGGAAAACCGTCACCTTGCCCGGCCGATTGACCGCCAGCGGCGCCGGCAATTCCAGCTTGATGAAACCCTTTTCAAAGGCGATCAAGGCTTCTTCATGCCAATCGATCGTGCTGCGATACGCCTGCATTTCCAGGGCCACGGTCACGCCGCTGTTGCTGCGGCCGGCCAGCAGCACCTTGCCGGGGTCGGCATAAGTCACCGCGTAGTCTTCGCCCAGCAGCAGGCGGATCAAATTCACCTGATGAATGTAATAGTTGACAAACTGGCCATAGGGCGTGTTCATGCCCTTTTTGGCGTCGTACTTTTCATCGGTGGAAACATTCCCGGCCCAGCCGTTGGCAATCCAATCACCGGGCGGCATGGCGGCGCGGATGTATTTCAGCTTGCCCACCTCGCCGGACGCTTGCCAGGCCTTGATCTGATTCAGCGCATAAGCCGTCGCCGGATCGGAACGCTTGTGATAGGCCAGATACAGCGGCACGCCGGTTTGCTTCACCGCGTTGACGATCACTTGCCCGCCTTCCAAAGTATCGGCCAGCGGTTTTTCGGTGAGCACCGGCACGCCTTTTTGCAGCAGTTCCGGCACCATCTCGGCATGAATGCCGAACGATTGAATCGCCACCAGCGCATCCACCGGCTCGCCGGCCAGCAGGGCGCGATGGCCTTCATACACCTTGGGGATGCCGTAGCGCTGCGCCACCGCCTTGCCCAGCCCGGGGCGGATTTCCGCCAAGGCCACCACCTGGCAATCGGGAATGTTCATATAATTCCGCAGATGGGCCGCCTGTCCCATGCCACCCACACCGATGAATCCCAAACGAATCTTGTTCATACGTTGGCTCCGAATAAATAACTTGGCTGGTGTTTTATCCCTTTGTGCCGGCATTTGCCAATCCGGGCAAGTGCTTTGGCCCGGTCACCCAGGGCTATCGCCTTTGCATTTCCCGCTCGCCCTGTACTCAGGGAGAGGGTTGGGGTGAAGGTGCATTTTCTGCGCTCCCGGCAATATTGCCAAGCAAAGAACTTTCGCCCTACCCTCTTCCTGAGTACAGGGCGCGGGGATAAAGGCGGCCGGCCGGGCGGCCAGCAGCTTTAACATGCGGTCCTCAGGTCGCGCGTACCATGGTGGGAAGTCTACCTCGCCACCTGCCGAACTTAATCCTGCTTCTGATCCTAATCCTGTTCTTAATCTTCATCCTACTCGTGATGTGGTCGGACTGGGATCAAGATTAAGATCAGGATTCGGGTCGCCGTTCGCTGCGCCCCAGCGCCCACAGGCCGATCGCGCCCAGGGCCGCGAGATTGGCGAACAACAGCGGGGCGAACGCCGGAGCGCCAAAGAGAAAATTATCGAGCGGCCGGATCGATGGGCCACGAAGGTCGGCGTACACGTGATAGGCGAAACCGAGCACGCCGACGCCAGCTTGGATGGCCATCACGCCGCCGCAAATCCCGAAGAATCGCGGCGTAATACGCATCACCAGCGGCACCAGCAGAAATCCCACCGCCAGAGCCGCGGCGGCGACGGCAAGCCATTCGGCACGATGGAAAAAGCCATTTTGCGCGTGATCGGCCAGGGACAAAACAAAGTTGCCGATGAAGCCGCCCCAGGCCAATAGTAAAAGCCACCAACTCCACTCCGGCGAATCGGCATCGACCAGGCGATTCAGGATCAGCAGCAATCCCAAGCCGGCGTAAGCCAGCGGAGCGGCGAACGGCGCGGTGTAGACCAAGCTCTTAAGAGTCCACTGCTCGAAGAATTGGCTGTTCAGATGCAACACCAATCCGGCGACGCCGACCAGCACAGCAGCGACGCCGACGATCATGCCCAACGCGCGGGCCACGCCGCGCGGCGGCAGAATGCCGCCGATCAACATTCCGGCCAACAGCAGCACCGGCGACACTGCGGAGAAAATCAGCGGGATCCACTCGGCCGGTTTGGCGAAGCGGTTGACCGCGTGGGCCATGGCGATGTCCAGCGTTAAAAACGCCAGGTTGGCCATGACGAACAACTCCACCGCCTGGCCTGGGGAAATGTGCCGCAGCAGCGCCACGATGCCGCCGGTCATTTCATGGCTGCGCGGGTTGGGTTGTGGATGCTCGGTTGCCATGGTTTGCCCGCAGTTGCTCGGCCTCGAAATTAATCTCGGCTTGTTTGTTGAGCATTTCGTAGTAGCCGTGCCACTGCACGAAATCGGCTCCGCCCATGAAAGCTCCGTGCTTGGCGGTGCGGCCGTAATAATGCCAGAGATCGAACGCCGCGAACTTGATCGGCTGATCGTAGGGATCGGCGGCGCCCAGCAGTTTGTCGTCGTACAGCTTCTGCATCACCGCCTGCGATTGCTGCACGCGGGCGTTGGTGGAAACGATCACCGCCTCGGCATCCTGGTAAAATTTATCGATCCGCTCGCGGGTGTGGCACTTGAGACAGACCTCCTGCATTTTGGCCTGGGCCAATTCATAATTCGGCCGGCGCTGGCTGATCGGGGCAAACAGCCAATACGACAATCGCTCGCTGGTATCGTGCGTATTGGCAATCCCTTCCAGCCCGCCCATGTGGCAAGTGGAGCAAGTCGGCACCGGCATATCCTGCACGGTCACGTGCCCGCTGGGCGCGGCCAGGTTGATATGTTCGCGCTGGCTGGCAAACAAAACGCCGTGCTTGGACTCTTCGTAAATCTCCATTTGCGAATGGTCCGGCCCCATGTGGCACTGCCCGCAAGTCCGCGGGTTGCGGGCGATTTCCACGCTGGCGGCATGGCGGGAGTGACAATTAGTGCAGTTGCCAATACTACCGTCGCTATTTGGCTGGCCGACGCTGTGGCATTGGTAGCAACCTTTGTTGACGGCGGCCATGCCCTCGGTTCCCACCAGCGGATGGGCCGGTCGGTCCACCGCCCCCTTGTGGAATTTTTCGGCATGGGCGATTTGTTCGGGGGTGAAATCTTTGGTTCCCGCCACCGCCGCCCACGCCGGTGCCGCGTGCCGGCTGCGCAGGTATTGCTCGTATTCGGTTTGATGGCAGTTGGCGCAAGTCTGCGCGGTCAGATGCTTGGCGATGACAAACCCGCGATGATCCAGCTTTTCCTGACCCGCCGCCGGTTGATGGCAATCCAGGCAGTTCACCCCGCGCGTGGCGTGCCGGCTCATCTCAAATTCGTGAACCACGCCCGGCGTTTGCTGACGATGGCACTCGGCACATTTCCCGCTGGCCAGCACAAACTGCGCCGCCGGCTGCGCCGTTTCCACCGCCGGGCGTGCCCGGTTGAGCATAAACGCCGCGATGACCAAGGCCGTGCCGACGAAGACCGCGATAAAGACCGCAGCGAAGGTTTTGGAATTCACCGGAGGCGACATTGCGGACTATTTTATCGTTTTAGTCGGCAATAGGCAGCGGGGAAAATCAGTTCTTTCGCGGCAAGGGCGTGGCAAAAGTTCCGGGGAAAAACCAAACCCGACACCACCCGACACACCCTCTAAGAGGGTGTGTGAGAAGCCAATGGCCCCACGACGACATGATTTTCGCCTCGCATCAAGTAGCGACGACGAGTCATATCAATCAAAAGATATGGCGAGGAGGAACGCCGCCGAGGCGAGGCGAAAAGCATGTCGCCCTGCGGGTGGGCCGGAAAAGGCCCGTCTGCGGCGTTGTCGGGCCTCAGCGTATCGTTTTGTTGATACGCTTCGGCCCTCCGCCTTGCATCCGGGC
>Ga0316217_10004214_pt1 | contig 15734 bp, 17 predicted proteins | sample 1anoAmetaG_FD_203633 | JGI IMG/M metagenome (GOLD analysis project Ga0316217, IMG submission 203633) | Freshwater microbial communities from Trout Bog Lake, Wisconsin, USA - 1anoA | ecosystem: Environmental > Aquatic > Freshwater > Lake > Hypolimnion/Profundal zone | place: USA: Wisconsin... | reverse complement strand
ATTGCTAAATTTTTAGGCCACAGCAGCCTTGAAAGCACACAGATTTATACACACCTAACCGAAAAAGAAAATGGAACAATACAATGAATACTTAACCCTGAGAGGTTACAGCAGCAAAACCCGGCAAAGCATGATTGGCACGTTTAAACGCTTTGCCAAATGGTGCGAACAGGAAAATACAGAACTGGAGCAGGTAGGCTATAATGATGTAATGGCTTACGTACAATACCTGAAAGCGGGCAGCAAGCCGCGCACGATACAGATTGCGGTAGGCCAGATAAACCACTATTACAATTACCTGATGAGTGAACACCGGTTACCGGAGAACCCGGCCAGCAATATTGAAATCAAAGGCATTAAGCGCAAGGTATTGCATGATATATTGACCGTGGAAGAACTAACCGCAGTTTACCGGAGTTACCACACCGAAAGAGAGCAAACAAAACCATGTCCGCCACAGGCCACCAGCAACTTAGCCCGGAAGCGAAACAAAATCATTTTAAGCCTGATGATATACCAAGCCCTCAGGACGGAAGAATTAGAACAGCTTGAAATAAGCGATTTACAACTGAGAGAAGGTAAGATAGCTATCAGAGGCAACCGAAGGACAAACGCGCGGAATATGAGCTTGGAAAGCCATCAGGTTATTGATTTACTGGACTACATCAATACCACCCGCAAAGCCCTGATAGAACTGACAGGAAAAACCGGCCAGCAGTTATTTATCAGCACCGGCAGGCGCAGCGATATTAAAAACGCCATACAGAACCTGACCACAGAACTAAGAGCAACGAACCCGAAAATAAAAGCCATACAACAGCTCAGAACATCGGTGATAGTAAACTGGCTGAAAGTGTACAACCTGCGGAAAGTTCAATACCTGTGTGGCCACAGATATATCAGCAGTACTGAAGCTTACCAGATGAATAACATGGAGGGCTTACAGGAAGAAGTAAAGCAGTTCCATCCGATGGGCTGAAATACAGCAGCGGAAAAACAGCCTGCTGTTTTATTGGGGCTACAATCACCCGCCCCAAACCCCGGCTATGATAGATTTTACAAGTGATGAAGCAAGGAAAAGCCATGCAACCTCACTTGTAAAATCTATCAGCCATTTTAAATACAACGATTATCTTTGAGATACAGCCGCCATAAAAAACGTTCTTTGAAAGGTAGCAGCCACTCAGTAAAAACGCGGTTTTTTTACGGGGAAGTCAGAGCAAAATAAACCTTGCGCCGAAAAACGGGCACTGATTATTACACATTTGGGATGCTGATGCCCGGGCGCACTTTTGTAGGAAATAATTACAGGTACGGGTATAATGGACAGGAGAAAGATGATGAAGTCCAAGGCGCGGGGAATACAATGGCTGCTGACTTCTGGGAATATGATAGTAGGCTAGGAAGAAGATGGAATATTGATCCAATCGTAAAGCCAGACCAGAGTCCATATCTATGTTTTAATGGTAATCCTATATTTTATCACGACCTGTCTGGTCAGGACGGCGAAGGCCCGAATGGTGAATGTCCTGGTGACCAATGTTCTGATCCAGATGGCCATACTGAAAAGTATACAGAGAAAGGATGGCAAGAAACATGTAAGCCAGCAGATATGTCAACGTCAGAAGATGCAAAAAAATTTATAAAAGCATATGACCCATTGGGAACGCCTAAAGCAAATCAAAAAGACGCAAATGGTACTGTTACGGTGACGTGTCCATTCAATGATGCTACACATAATGCCACAATTGGTTACGGCCATTTAATGCATACCGGGCCGGTTCAAGGGACGGAGTCTCCGCAATACGATAACGGAGAAACTCCCAAGCAAGCAGATGAAGGTCTCAATAATGATATTAAAACACTTGCCGAGAATCCGGTAAAAAAGGAGTTTAAAAATACCCCATTGACCCAGAATGAGTTTGATGCATTGGTAATTAAAAAATTTAATGGACCAATAGGCGAAACATTGATTCAAAAAGTGAAGGCAGGCCAGATTGATGCCAAAACTATTACAGCAACTTTTCTTTTGTATACATGGTCTAAAGATGGAAAGACTGGCAAAATGGTACAACTACCCGGTTTAGTTACAAGGCAAAAGGAAACAGCAGATATTTTCTTATATGGGATTTATAACTCTAAACACTAGGCTATTTTATGAATTCAATTTTTAAAATAGGAGTATTAGTGATGGCAATTAGTAATATCTTTCATTTATATACTCCTGCGAACAAAATTATATCTAAGAAAGAACCCCAATTTTCTCGTGCCGTCGAAAAACAAGCACGCATCCAATCAGCATCAAGCCTTTTTGGCTTGACGCTAATGCCTGTAAAGTCAATAAGTGGCGATATTGCAGGACTTTCAGACGATGATATAAACAGATTAATGAAATCAAAACTAAAAATAGAGCGTGACTACTTAGTTTTTTTTGGGGATAGCATGCTTAACCCAAGCTATGAATTGCATGTGGAAAATAGTTTTGATTTTATCTATACGAATTATAATATTACTCCGGATAGATTGGGCATACTTGAAGATTCTGTACAAGTTTTAAGTGCAACTTTCAATGGGCCTTTGGCAACCGTTAATTTCTTATTTTTCAATAAAACCATTATTCTTCAAAATGAAGGAGTCTTTTTCTTTCTGGAAAAGCGACTTGACAATTCTTTGCATAAAATCCCAAGTGCAGAAGATACAGTTCGTTGTTTGTATAACGAAGATAAGACCTGCACTGGCTTCGTAATACAGGGTACACGTAAAGCAGGGAAAGTAGTCCATGTTAAACCTGCTAATAAAAATGTGCCGTTGGAAATTGATGAAAAATAAGGTTAATAAAGCCAGTTTAAAACAACTAAAAACCGCCCCCTGCTACCTATGTTTTTACCCTTGTTTTTATCAAAATAATTGAACGTCCCCTTAACAGATTGATAATCAATAGTAAAAGACTATCACTTTGATACTAAATCGCGTATGTTATAGGCACACGCTGGATCATATAAACGGCCAACCTCTGAAATTACTGAAATTTTAACACCGTCGTTCAAACTTGATATGCCCTCAGAATCTGTTGGGGTTCCAAGCTCTATTCCTATTACTTCTGCAGTTTCAGATCAAAAGCTAAATAACCTTGTCGATACATATAATAATACTACTGATGGATGCGTAAATTGTCAAACTATTTCAACCCCTAAATAATGAATGTTAAATATCGGTTACTATTTGTTGTTTTAGGTTTGGTTAATTTTGTAGGAGGTTTTTATCTTTTGGCAAGGGGTAAATACTTTATTTCAACGGATAGAGTTTTTAATGAGGCGTGGGATAATGAGGGTGTATTTGTGATGATATTATTTGGTGCAGTTTTATTATACTTTGGACTAATTAAACGTAAACGTCATGGAGATTTGTGAAGTTAACCCGACTGGTCCTCGTTTATTTTTAACGAGGATTATGTGTCATTCGCATTGCTAATGCGTGTATTTTTTGCTATTTGCACATTTAAACCATAGTGCATTTCAGGCGATAAATAGTTCATTACACAGCAAACATCTCCATATTACGTTACGTTTCCTGTAGTAGATTGGGTTGACGTTTTTGCCAGATTGCATTACAGGGAAACAATTACCGAAAGCTTAACTTATTGCATCGACAATAAAGGATTGGTGGTATGAGCCTGGTGTTTAATGAGCAATTACTTACATGCGTTACTACAGGCAAAAGATGGGTACGAACTATCGGGCATTATCCGGGATTTTAAAAAGCACACATCAAAAAGCATTGTAAACACGATACAAACTCAACCGGAAAGCCGGCGCGAACGGATGCTACACCGTTTTGGATGGGCTGCAAAATCAGATAAACGGATAACTAATTGTAAATTTTGGCAAGAGAGCAATCATGCTATTTTTCTTGATCCGTATTTTCCTGAAGTAGCGCAGCAAAAAATAAAATATATTCACGACAATCCTGTTAGGGCTAGTATTGTTGAGACACCTGAAGATTATCTTTACAGTTCAGCACGAGACTACTGCGGAAAAACAGGATTGATAAAAGTAAATTTGTGGATTTGAATACAGTAAATACACGCATTACAAATGCGTAAACCATGTAATCCTCGTTAAAAATAAACGAGGACCAGTCGGGGGGCAGAACACTCGGAACAACAGGGTCATCATTATTCGGTGCTCTCCGTTATCTCAATAGTTTGAGCATCAATCTCACCATTTGAACAATGAATTGAGATGATTTGTGTTAAATCACTTGCTCCTTGTGATTTATATTGACATCGTAAACCATCAAAAGGTGTGTTATAATAGGAAACAAAAAAATCACCTTTTTTCAACACCCCATTAAATTTTTTAAAAGTGAAATTATATTCTCCTATTTTTCTTGTAATTTGTCGGTCGGAATGGTAGTTAGATGAGTCTATGTAAATGACAATAGACGTTTTATTCTCTAAAAAACCCCTGTTACCGTAAACTTCAATCACCTTTGTTAATACCACGTTACAACTTATAATATCAACTGTATCGACCCCGTTACAGGGACTAGTATTAAAAAAGCTGAACAATATTAACAGTGCATTCATGTAATTATTGAGTTATCGGGGTTACATCAGCAGGAGCAGCCTTTACATTTTGAGTTCTTCCATGTTGTCCGGCGCCATTTTCTTGGGGCGCTAAAAATTTTCCTTTTAATAATGTGTTTGTATATCGTATTGCCCAATCTTCTCTCTGTATACTTGTCATTTTTGTAAAATCAACTCCATTAAATTGGCCTTTAAATTCTTTCATTATAACATTAACCATTGCATGCGCAAATTCATGGGCTAAAGAATGCTCTGTGCTAAATGTTTCAACACCATTCTCTGTTCCAACATTTATTCCATCTTCCATTAATCTTTTTGTCAGCAATATATCATTAGTTACCCTTCCTAATTTATCCAACCTGTATGTTTTCATCATCCCTTGGCCATTGTCAACTGGTGAAAATTCATCTTCAGTCTCTTTTTGCACTGTTCTACCATTCCCATCTGGTACCTTTTCAACATCACCTTTCTCTGTGAGTAACACATCCTCATTCGCATGGACAGTTACAGGTATCTTAGAAACTAAAATGGTTTCAGTAAAATACTTGTATAATAATTTTTGATTATCAGGCATTTTGGCAGGGGCTTGGCCTTTATGAACTAATTTATTATTCTCAAACTCGAACCCATTATTCTTCCCAAAAAGATAGGCAACAGTTTTCAAAACAATATCTTGTGATGCTACATCATAAGCGAAAACATCCTTACCGCCAACATCTTTCAGGAAAATAGGCGAATTCATTGCAAAATCATAATGGCTTTCTCCTGGGTATTTTTTCTGCAAGGGGTCTATACTAAACCAACGGGACAATCTTGAATCATAAATTCTTGCCCCAAAATCAATACTATTACCTATACCCTCTATTTCGTTATCCTTCTCCTTATTATTAAACCCAAACCTATACAAAGCCGGGTTGTAAGCACGGCCTACCATTTCCATCCCAAACGGATAGTAGTCCTGGGCACTGGCAATTTCAGGCAAATACGATACACCATAAAGATAAAATGGCGTATGCCTATCGGTAAGCGTTAACAATACATTGCCTAAATGGTTAGTAAACTCATATTGCTTTAAACCTGCAGCAAAATAAGTTACGCTATCAGTAAAAGGATTTGTAGAGGTATCGTGTGCAGCAAAGTAAGCACTATCTCTTAAAGCAGTATCTGAAAGAACGATGTTGGCACCTAATGTGCCCAGGCGGCTGCTACCATACATCACCAATTCATCAAGGCTAAACGCATCACGGTTAACCCACTGGTAAGTTGCCAGGATATTGCCCTGTGCATCGTGTACGTAATAAGTATTCGTCCACCTGTGTAACGAATCTACAAAAACTTTCTTAGCTACCCTATTACCATCAGGGCCATAATGGAGTACAAAAACATGCTAAAGTGACGCTAGAAAGCCTTGCAGCGCAACACAAGATACTTGTTGCAAAGGTCTAGGAAGCGCCAGGCTTAAAGGGATAAAATCAAACACTACGTAATTTTATCTTATTTAACGAATATAGATACTTCAAAATACGACTTCTGTTTAACGTTACCATTTTTATCATAAAGAATACCTGTAAAAAAAGGATAAATGGAATCTTTGGTCATAATGACCGATTTGTAGTATACTGTGTTGCGGATCGGACTAAGCTTAATTGAGTCTATAACTTGATGATTTTTATCTTTGTAGCCACCGAAAAGTATTGTATAAGTATCAGGTGGAGAAGGGAATGTTGTATGAATTGCTAATGTATCTCCTTTACGCAAATCTGTTGATTCCATATCGGAAGTCATATTGGGACTGATAGCCAGCCCTTGTTCTTTTATGATATTGCCTAGCGAATCCCAATCTAAAACATATGGCGCTCTATTATGGTCATCTGTAAAATTGTAGTGTTTAATTTGTCCATTCATGAAAAAATAATAAACATTGCCCATTTCACGCCCACTCACAAACTCGCGGTAAGAGTGTAGTTGGCCGTTTTCATAATATGTTGTTTTTATCATTAAGTCACCATTCCATCTGTTTTTTCCAATCATTTTTTGATTTTTATAAAAAACTGTGGAATCATATTTATTTGACGCAAAAAAAGAATTCACATTTAAAAAATAATATTGATTATCAGGTTTTTCCTTCTTACAACTATTTATCAAGAGTAATGAAATTAAAAAAAAACAGTTTAAATAACTATTATTTTTTTTTAACCTATCTATCAACGAATACCACATAATCATGTGTACCTCCTTTTTTATCCGGTTTCCCAAATAGTTTTCCTCTTGGACCAGTTGCACCGCAATCTAAACAAGAATCTTTATATTCAGGTTTAAGATTTGTTGGATCTTTTCTCGCTTCATTTATTGCCTCTCTTAAACCTTGGCCCATTTCATATGCATCCTTTGGTTTATTTATTTTATCCAACACGTCTTTAAATTCCTCTAGTTTTTCTACTACCTCTTTATCTTTTAACAAAGATGTCACGGGGTCTTTTGTTGAAAGATCTTTTAACCCGCTTATTGCGGATAAAAGTCCGTCAATATCTACAGACTGTGCATCAGGATTTTTGGCCGATTTATTTAATTCATTATCACCGCCCCTGCCTTCTTCCTTGGTTGTAAATACGATTCCTCCTTCTACTTCCCCTTCTTTAATACCTGAGTTAAATCCGTTCAATTTAAAATTAGCCCATGTCTGAATAGGGAAATTAGTTGTAGTTCTATACTTTGCCATGTTGTTCGTCCTAACCGATGTTTCTACCTTTCCATCTTTATCAATATGGGTAATGTGTATTTCCGTTATATCATACCAGTCATATTCATGATGATAGTCTTGTACAGCATTATCCGGTACATTAATTCTTGTAGGATGCAGTTCATTAGTTTGCACTTGCTTGATGGTAGTTGTTTGAGTTCTGTCATCAATTGTAATGTAATAAGCTGTTTTTGTATTCCCTTCTCTGTCAATCATGAAAATCGGATTTCCACCGGCATAGCTGTAATTGCTTTCAGAAGGATACTTTTTAAACATTGGGTCAATTGAAGACAACCTGCCCAATCTAGAGTCATAAATTCTTGCTCCAAAGTCAATACTATTTCCTATTCCATCAATTTCATTTATATTCTCCTTCCCATTAAACCCAAACCTATAAATCGCCGGGTTATAAGCCCTCCCCACCATTTCCATCCCGAACGGAGTTGCGGTATAAGGAATCCAAAGCCTCGCCAGGCCTCAGTTGTCAAAGAACTAGTATCGATTCAAATATACCAGTTTTGGTCTTTTCAGGTTAATATTTAATAGTGCTTTGCACTTTTATCTTAAGTTTTTCATGCATCTTATCAATCTCCTGATCTTTATAAGTTTGAGCAATAGCAACATACTTAAAAAATTCCTTGCTCATTGGCGAATGTCCTGAAATGCTTCTTACAATATGTTCAGGAACCCCTAAGGTTAGCATAGTGGTAATAGCGGTTCGTCTCATTGTATGGGTAGTTATCAAGTCGCAAAACCGGTATTGAGCTAATCTTTTCTTCATTTCCTTAGGCTGCCCTCTTCTTTCGCGGCGCTTACCTGTGCATTCCGTCCAGCCAGCCAATAGAGCGAGCTCTTTTACCGCCATGTTTAGATTAGGGTTGCTTATCTGGGGTAATAATTTCTTATTCTGCGATTTGTACTTTTGTGTTATTTCTACAGCATAATCGGGTAGTTTAACGCGGCTGTATCTTTTTGTTTTTTTTGACTTTACAGAAAGATAATAGCAATTATCAACTTTTAATAAATTGCCTGGCGCCAAACTTAACAAATCTGAAAAGCGCAGAGCTACGGTTGAGCCGAAGACAAAAATATCTTTTGCCCTTTTCAACCTTCCAGATAAAGTGTTTTCAAATGCCTTGTCGTAAATTAGAAATTGCAATTGTTCGGGGGTTAAAACAATTACCGGAATATCTTCCTTGTATACATAAAACTGGCGATGGAAATTGCCTATTTCCAACAACCTATCGTTACTTACGTAGTTCCAGAAGGACCTGATAGTCTTCATATGCAGGCCTACATAATTGTCATAGTGGCCTTTGGTGTTATGCAGGTAGTCTGTAAATTTTTTATAAAATTTATTCCAATAATTTCGCTCTATTGTTAGTTCCCTTCTATTTAGTTTTCTAGCATTTCGTAACCGTAGATGAAAATTTCTTTCAGCGCAAAAGTTCGTTAAATTCATCTTTACAGTTACATAATTGTCGATTGTCCTCTTTTGGTAAATTGTTCCGTTGGGCAACCGCTTCTTGCCTGTGTTCAGATCATTTACCATTTTGTCGTAAAGATCGAAGAAGGAATATTCTTTTTTGGCTAAACTTGTTTTCATTTGGTTTATATTTTGCAGGAAATATATGTTTAGGTGATTGTACTTTTGTTTTCATAATCGATAATTTGTCGTTGAAAGCTTTGTATCGGGATATAAAGTAAACGACTATGCCCGTCCGGCTTCACAGCTTCTTGATCTTGTAAGATATAATCTTGCCCAGCAGATGGTTTCGTAATTTTGCTATACTGCAACGATCATTTTGGTTCCCTCGTTGTTGGCGAAAATGAAAAGCCCGGGATATTTTCAATCCAATCATATTATAGAAATTAATTTTTCATTTTAATTTCTATTGGAAATTTCTCAAAATAAATAAAAATATTTAAAAATACGTTCTATTCTTCAGTTTCTGCCAAATGTGCCACAATATTGCATTCCGTTTTAACCGGAGTCTCAAAATTCTATAATCATGATTATCCGTAATGAAGAGCAAATCCTGCAAATAATAAATGATACCGTCACCATAAATCTCTTTCTTGAAAGTCTTGACCCGGTAAAGCATCGTGATTTTATATATTATAACCTCAGTGGAAAGGACAGGCGACAGAATTTGATACGGGAAATACTTTCGGAACACGACTACGGTGTCAGGCCTGTTATGCAAACCTGGTTGGAGGACAAATTTCTAAAACGATCACCGCCTCCTCCGGATTTTTTAGAATTCTATGCCGGCGAGTAACTGTAATTAATCTCTAAAATGCCAACTAGATCTATATGGACAAAAAGTTAATTCTTGAATTATTGGGCCGGTTTTTCAGGGAACGAAAACTGGATTTAATCAAACCATACCTGCATAGCAATATAATTTATGCTACGGATGAGATGGTAGGCGAAGCCATAGAGACTGACAGGGAAGGTACGCATTCCGGCGTCCTTTTTGGGTCGCGGGCATTTATCGCGCACTTCAAAAGCAAGTTTTTTACCCCGGTCAATCCATTGAATGTAACGGGCTACCATGCTTATCCCATGGATCGCAGAAACAAAAACTTCCTGTTATTAAAAAGGGAAAAAGGCAGCCCTGATAAAATAATGGTACTTGTTGAGTTTAAGGATTCAAAAATTTATTACCTGCACTTAGGGTCACACACCACCTGTGATGAATTTAATCAGGAGAAGAGAAAAAGGTTAAACATCCGGATGTTCAATGCCATGGCAAAGCTTCAAATGAAGATAGTGTACCGGTGCATACGCAAAGGAGCCTATGTGAATTCCCTGAATGATGATGGAGAAACACTTTTAACCATGGCCTCATATGCATATGAAATGGATTACCATAGCCGGGGAATGGGCCGCTATTTACATCATCCTGACCATTACGTAGTCGAACGCGTCAAAGCCTATAAAAAGCAATTTAAAGGCGTAGGGCATGAATTCAGTGATTCAACTGCAGAGTTTCTTTTACGCCACTATATCGGAAACTTTCGGGTGTTATATGCCAGCGAAAGAATTAAAATAATGAAGAAGCTGATTGCACTCAGCGGTGACCTTGGCCACTATAGACATCATCCCAATTGCCTCAGCAAAGCCGGAAATGCCATGTATTATGCAATAAAATTCCGCTCGTATGCGATGGTGGACTTTCTGATAGCGCAGGATGTAAATCTTAATGTGCCTTATAGTCCCAGTGGCAAATTTAACGCTTTGGAAATGGCACAGGAAGACCTCAGGAGGATGAAATTATATGACAGCTGTAATTCCATCGCGATAGAAGATCTTAAAGCTATAATCGCAAAAATAAAAACAGCGAAGCAAAAAAGGCTCACCTCCGAATCGCCGAAGCCAAAGAGCAATTTAGAATCAAACTCAAACTAAGCGCCTTGAAAGCCACAGAGAGAAATATTTTGATCATTAGTGACCAATACGAAACTGGTCTGCTTTACAACAATGGAGAAATTTCAATGAACAATATTACGGGAGGAGATAATGAACTCATTGAAGAATTCAACAAATGGGTTGCTGAATCATGCAGGTTATTGGAACCTTTCAAATATACGGTTAGCATGATTCGCTTTTTGTCGCCTGACCTGGGAGAATTAAAGCGGCACAATATCAGGGGACTTGAACTGGCAATGCGTATCAAGGTCATCACTAAAACAGAGTGCCGCGTCTATTACAGTTGCATCAATTGCGAATTATTATAAAAACATGAAACCATGAAAAGATTACCGAGAAAACTAAAAAAGAAAATAAAACAAACCCCGGTTGGGAACTATTGTTATGGGAGTGCTATTGATCCAAAAAACAAAGGAGGGTGCTGCCCATACTGGCATCGGACAAAAGACCCGGAAATAGCCTACTGTTCATTTCTGCGTGAGCACAACGATTTCGAATTGCCTGACCAAACAAAATTACCCGGTTGCAATCACTATGGAGATTATTTCGATAGCAAAGGCCATTTTAGCAAACCATTAATTGCGCTGGCAAACAGATATAACCGGGAAAGGTGGCAGACGAGTACGCTTGAAGGTTTTTTAATTATCCATGAAAACCACATCACCGGCTTACAAACATGGGGAGGCTCAATATTCATTGAAGATATACTGGACGTTAATACTTCAACGATTAATGCCTTTCACCACTGGCTTGCGCAACTTCCCAGATGCAAAAATAACATTGAATTTCTGAAGGAGCATTATAGGCTTGGTCTTAAAATTGCAAAGCGAATTAAGAAAATAGTTGGCTGTGAAATATTAGTCGATTACTGGTGGATTAACCCGGCTGATATCAAAAAAGGACGAAAGCGAACATGGCAGGGGCTAAGAATTGAAGAAGATGATGTCTTCTCATTTCGGAAAGAACAGGCACATCCCGGTTGGCTTCCGGATTTCCCATTCGACATTAGGAAAGCAACTAAAAATCAAGTAAACTAATTTTATGGCAGATAAACGATTTAGCAAAATAAAGAAGCAGATTGAGGGTTTGTTTGACCCCGCACTTAAAATGCAGTTTTGCTGCATAGCATACCCGCTGCGAACCCAGTGGGCGAATAACCACATACCTCGGTTTTATGTCAAGCTGGGAAAAGAAATTATATGGGACTTCCCAAAGGACTTCCCAGATGTAAAGCAACTCCATTGGGCTTATTGGTCGAGGAGCAATGGCATAGTTGATCTCGTCCGCGATTATATTGACACCCCGGTAGATCAGTTGCTGGAGAAGAAATTCAAAGGTGATACGCAATATTTTATTGCGCAATATCTTTGGGAAAATAGGCAAGAAACCTGCAAAGCACATTATAGACTCACCGATATTTTTAAGGCCGCAGACAGGAGACTTGGCAAAGAAAAGCTAATGGCGTGGGCAGCGAAAAAGAGAAATGCAGCGGTAAAGGATATTCTTGAGGCGCGTTTAAAAAAAGTGCTTAGGCGGATTGATGTTCCCTTGATCGGGTACCGGCTCAATTCTATCGGTCACGTCCGTTCAATCGAATTTCGTCAGCATTGCATATATTTCGACATGGCGTTGCTGGGCGCAAAGCTATTGGAGCTCCGACCCGATTTCATCCTCAATAAGAATACCTGCTTGTGGATTCCGGAAAGAGGAATCAAACTGCCGCTAAGCAAGTGTGCAGGTATACCGGTGGCTAAAAAAGTAACTAAAAAGAATAGTGTGTTATTTCAGCTTTATTTTCCACTTCCGGAGAATTGGGATCAACTTGATTTTATTCACCTAATTGAGGATGAAAACGATTCGCCTGAATCCATTAACCAGTACAAGATCTGCTTAACTCCAAAAGCAGAAAAAGCCCTATCACATCAGTGGGGTTCCATAAAATCAAAATCCGAGATTACGGATCTTTGACAGTTTTCGTATAGATATTGACCACGCAAGACGTGTTATAACCCAGAATTTTTAGAAAGATTTTTGGGACTCATAATTCCCACAATCCGTTTGTAAGCTCCAGGACATTGGGTAAGCACAATAAAAAAATCATTTTGGGACACATATGTCCCAAGAATTGATTTGGAAGTATCGTATTTATGAATCAATTCAGCTAACAGTTGAGGTGCTTCTTTTATCCGCGGCCTTTGATCAGGAGTTTTTACAGCGAACACTACCGGATAGATTACCTCCGGCTTTCGCTGTACTTTTTATGACTGCGTATTAATAACCAATTCTTTATAAATTCATTTTCGATGCAGGTGCAATACCGAACACTACCTATCAAATGATGGCAGAATCATTCTCATAGGAATTCAGAATTGAAGGAAACACTACTGTGTCTTTTTTATCTAACCATAACACATTGAGTTCCGAGCCTTTGCTAAGAACAAAATCACAATTCATAGTCCTTAGCACTTGGCTGATCTTCCATTTGTTGTTTTGAAAACAAAGTGATGTTTGATCAATATCTGACTTTTCTATGCAAAAAAACATTACAGGATATTTGTAATGCCCCCATATTTTATTCCATCCTACCCTTGAAATAAAAAGTCACAGTCACTTAGACTTTGCCGTTGCACCTGTCCAAGTCTGAAAAGCGGCCTCTGCTTCACTCATGCCTGCTCCTACGGCCTTTTTAAATGCGTTGGGATTATCTCCCTCAACCCAAACTCCATTAATACCTTTTAATTTGTCTCCAAAATAATTAAGAGCATCGTTGAACATTGCTTTACCAATGCCCTTTCCTTTTAACTCCCCAACATCAAAAGCCATTCAGAGTTAATAGCTCTCTTAGCAACATTGATTTCGTTGACCAAATAGGCAATTTCCTTGCCATTTAACTCCCTACATAGTTAATTATATTTATAAAGTAAATGGGTTTTGTGAATGTGCTTTTATTAACGCAAGGTATTTAATTAGATGTAATACATAAATTTTCTTTGCTCTGTCTTCCAGCTATCCGTTGCAGTTAATATACTACCTATTACATCTGAAAATCTCAACGTTACTGGCAATCCATCACCATGTATGCAAGCGTTGTAATTTAATTTTGTTAATGCTAGGACATCTTTAATTACAGTATCTATGTTTGCTTCACCCCTAGTTACCTGAATGTGCAGGGGGTTAGGGACTTCCAAACTTGTGGCTGTATTCAGCCTTGGAATAAAACCTCTGGTAATAAGGTATGCCTCCTTATCATTTATTTTTAATGCCATTCCACGCATCACACCATAATTACTAGGTTCACCTTCAACATCTCGGAACAGTTTAAATCCTCCAGTATCTTTTATTACTACCCCGACAAGATTTGTTGGGGCTTTTCTTTCAAGAACTGCTCTTTGAAAGCCCGTCCACTCCTCATCCGAAAATCTAGCCCTTCCATGAATAAATAATTCGTTCGGAAATTTCCCCCACTTCTCAAAGTAATCATCCAATGCCATAGCTAATAAATCATGAGAGGATGGTTCATCCAAATGGAACTCCTTTTCATTTTTCCCTTGCCATAGCCCAATGTTGCCTCTAAAAACTGAGCCATCTCCATCTTTCAAAAACATTTGTGCTGCGCTGCAAACTGTTGAGGAATTTAGAATTTGATTGGTCTTTTTAAAGACTAAACCCAGGTAACAAACTCCATCACGTATATCAGCAAGTTTCCAAGGTAAATTTCCAAACTTATAATACATAGTTGTGGATTGTGTCCAAGCAAGATGAGCTTTCATGTTTTCGTCAAGAGGCAGATTTCTGTATTTATCCCTGAACCTAAGAGTAGAATCAAGTATTATTTGAACAGGGGTCGAAATTTTTTCCTGTATTAGTCTTGCTTTCAATAAGTGATGAAAATCACTACTAGTATCAACCAATTTTTGCAATTCTTCCAGATAATTTTCTTCACCGGGAAATTGAAATGCAGTTTGACCTTTCTGGGAGCCAATCAAAAAATTTTTAGTCCCGGCACTTAAATCCTTTCCAGCTGAACCGGGCTTACATCTAAAATAAAGGCTCCTAGGTATTATAATGAACCAAATATTTACCTGAGCATCATCATCATTTGTTGCTCTAACAATTCTTTCCAAATACAAATCAACTAAAGTCTGTGTACGTTTCTTTTTATTTTTCTCTTGAAGGTTACCATCAATTATGCTTTGTGATAATGACTTATGTATTTCAGGTGTAGAAGTCCATTTAACATTAAAGACTGCTTCAAATCCTGGGAAACTTGGTCTTCCAACTTCATCATTTTTAAGCTTTCCATAAATTGTTTTTGTAGAAAAGAAAGGCTCATTAATTCGTTGCACAAATTCCTTATAAGCAATCAATCCTTCATCAGTTGCAACAACACCCGCTTTAACTTTAAAGGGGGACAATTGTTCATGTGGACCAAAAAGAATCAATCCATCTCTAGGGTCGGTTGTTTTTTGATTATAGCCAAACACTAATTGCGGTTCAGGATAATACTCCAGTTTCAAGTTCATTTGTAGGTTCTTTATAGCCAACTTGTGATATAATATCAATTGGAATGACATTTACAGCTATATATTTGTTACTGTCTACCTCAATTTTAATTTTATTGTCAGGGTCAAATGCTGATATCTTCAACATCATTGCCAGCAATGTTTCCAGCCATTTTCTATTGAACCAATCACTTGGCAAAGACCTCCTTAATTCATGTTGGTCATCGGAGGGGAGGTGTTTGCCATTGTTATCACAGAACACCAAGTGATAGAATATTTTAAAATTTGGGTAGGGAAATGTAGATGCCGCGTGGCTTATTGCAAAATACCAAGTAAATTCTGAGGCTACACCAATTACAGTTCTTCTTGTTTTGCCTATTTGCTTTAGGTTGACCATCTTTTTATTCTCGGCGCTAAAGGGAAAATGAAATATTTCTTTTTTATTTGCTTGCTCATAAATTCTCATTT
>Ga0316217_10004213_pt1 | contig 15734 bp, 13 predicted proteins | sample 1anoAmetaG_FD_203633 | JGI IMG/M metagenome (GOLD analysis project Ga0316217, IMG submission 203633) | Freshwater microbial communities from Trout Bog Lake, Wisconsin, USA - 1anoA | ecosystem: Environmental > Aquatic > Freshwater > Lake > Hypolimnion/Profundal zone | place: USA: Wisconsin... | reverse complement strand
GTCGAGCACCTGCGGGCGTTTTTGTTCGTCCCATTTGCCCAGGTCAAAGCGCCCAATCTGATGGAGCGCGGTTTTTATTTTGTGACGGGGTTGGGTCATCAAGCCGTGATGATTTTTTTTGTGATGAGCGGCTTTCTCGTGGGGGGAAGCGTCATCTCGGCATATCAAAAAGGCAATTGGTCATGGCGTGGCTATATCCTGCGCCGGATGACTCGTTTGTGGATGGTGCTCATTCCCGCGCTGCTGCTCACCTTGGTTTGGGATGGGTTGGGGCAGCACCAGTCCCTGGCGGGCTACCACGGCGAGTTTGGCACGCTTTATCATTCGGGACCGAGTTTGAGCGACCCGGCGGATTTGCGGCCGGTCACTTTTTTAGGGAACGCTTTTTTTTTGCAGACCATTTCCGTGAATTGTTTCGGCACCAACGGCCCGCTGTGGAGCCTGGCCAATGAATTCTGGTATTACCTGCTTTTCCCGCTGACACTTGGCATATTCATGCTAGGGACAAAGGCTGAAAAGCTGAAACCTAAAACGCTGAAACGGGGCATTTATGTCGTGCTGGCCGGTGCCACACTGTGGCTGCTGCCCAAGACAATTCTTTGGGGCGGGCTGGTCTGGCTGATGGGGGCCGGCGTCTTTGCCCTGATCCAGAATGAGCGGGTCCGGAATTGGGCGGCGCATCCGGCCTGGCTGCTGGCCGGCGGAATGTTAGCCATGGGATTGCTCGCCGCCAGCCGCATGGGGAGACTGGGCGGCGCCGACGACTTGTTGCTGGGCAGTGGCGTGGCGTGCCTGGTTGCCGCCCTGGCCGTGCGCGGCGCTCCGACCCCTGACCTCCGTTCTCTGTCCTCAGGTTTCAAGTTTCGAGTTTCAGGTTTTGCCCTTTACTCGCGTCTCTCCGCCGCCGCGTCGGAATTTTCCTACACCCTTTATCTGGTGCATTTTCCCGTGCTGGCCTGCCTGTTCTACACCGGGTTCAAAGGACAACAAATGCCGCCAGGCATCCACAGCGCGGTCTGGTTTGCAGGCGTGTTGGCGTTGGTTATTGCGTATGCCGCCGCCATTTGGTGGTGTTTTGAACGCAACACTGACCAGATCCGTCACTGGTTGGAAAGGAGAGGAAAAGCTGAAAAGCTGAAAAGCTGAAAAGCTGAAATCAATTGTAATTTTTGGATTTCCAAATTTCTGATTTTTAATATGAGGCTTCATCCGCAAGCATTGGTAGATCCGGGTGCGGTCATTGGCAAAGGCACCCGCGTCTGGGCCTTCGCTCATGTCTGCGCCGGCGCGGTCATCGGCGAAGATTGCAACCTGTGCGACCACACGTTTTTTGAAAAGGGCGTGCGGTTGGGCCATCGCATCACCATCAAATGTGGCGTCTATTTGTGGGAGGGAGCCGTGCTGGAGGACGACGTGTTTGTAGGGCCGGCCGTGGCCTTCACCAACGACCTGCGGCCTCGCAGTCGCAAATATCCGGATCAATTTCTTAAAACACACTTGCAGCAGGGTTGCACCGTAGGAGCCAATGCTACTATACTACCCGTCACCATTGGACGCTGGGCCATGGTCGCTGCCGGTTCCGTGGTCACACGGAATGTGCCGGATTATGCGCTGGTGCGCGGCAATCCCGCCCGGTTGGCCGGCTGGGTATGCCGGTGTGGTGAAAAATTAAATTTCAATAACGATACCCAAGCCGCCTGCACTTGTGGGCAAAACTATTTGAAGACCGGCGAAACCGTCACCGAATCAAAGTAAGACAGCGCTGCCAGCCTATCTTCATTTTTTACTTCGCGCTTTGTTCCTTTGTTGTTCAACCAGTATTGATTTCAGTTTTCAGCTTTTTAGCGTGCCGGCTTTTTAATATTAAATTATGCCTCTTGACGACTGCAAACTCATTGACCTGCCCAGAATTACTGATGCGCGCGGTAACCTGACCTTTATCGAAGGCGGGCACCATGTCCCTTTTGACATCCAGCGCGTGTATTATCTTTACGATGTGCCCGGTGGTGCGGAACGTGGCGGGCACGCCCACAAGGATTTGCACCAGCTCATCGTCGCCATGTCCGGTAGTTTTGACATCGTGTTGGACGATGGCCGGCAGAAGAAACGGATTCACCTCAACCGCTCCTATTATGGCCTGTATGTCTGCCCGATGATCTGGCGTGAAATGGATAACTTTTCCTCCGGCGCGGTCTGCCTGGTGCTGGCCTCCAATCTCTATGACGAGTCGGATTATTATCGCGACTACGGCGATTTCTTAAAAGCACTGTCACCCGTTTAATTTCAGCGTTTCAGCTTGTCACCATTTCAGTTTTCGCACCTATGAAAATTCCCTTTCTCGAACTCAAACCCACCTACCTCGAACTCAAAGATGAATTTGATGCCGCTTATCACCGCGTCATGGATTCTGGCTGGTATCTGCTCGGCAAGGAACTGGAGGCGTTCGAATCCGAATTTGCCCAATACTGCGAAGCCAAACATTGCATTGGCGTTGCCAACGGGTTGGACGCCCTGCATCTGATTGTCCGCGCCTATGGCATTGGTGCGGGTGACGAAATCATCGTTCCCTCAAACACCTTCATCGCAACGTGGTTAGCCGTTTCTTACGCGGGCGCCACGCCCGTGCCCGTGGAACCTGACCCGATGACCTATAATCTGGACCCGAATCGCATCGAGGCGGCCATCACCCCGCGCACGCGTGCGATCATGCCGGTGCATCTCTACGGTCAATCGGCGGACATGGACTTGATCAATGAGATTGCGCGTAAACACGGTCTCAAGATTATTGAAGATAGTGCGCAGGCGCAGGGTGCCCGCTACAAGGGGCGGCGAACCGGCGGACTTGGCGATGCGGCGGGACACAGCTTTTATCCCGGCAAGAACCTAGGCGCATTCGCGGATGCTGGAGCCGTGACGACCAACGACCCCGAATTGGCCGACCGTGTGCGCACCTTGCGCAACTACGGCTCAAAGGTTAAATATCATTACGAAGCACAAGGCATTAATTCACGAATGGACGAACTCCAGGCCGCCTTTCTCCGCATCAAACTCCGCCATCTGGATGAGTGGAACGAGCGCCGCCAGAAAATTGCCGCCGTCTATTTGGACGGACTGAAAGCAGAGGGAGGAGACTGGAGACTGGAGACCGGAGACTGGAGACCAGAAATTGGGAAACCGGAAATTATTTTGCCCCACGTTCCTTCGTGGGCAACGCCAGTCTGGCACTTGTTCGTCATCCGGCATCCGCAGCGCGACGCGTTACAAAAGAAGCTAGCCGAGATTGGCATCGGCACGTTGATTCATTATCCGGTTCCACCTCACTTGTCCGATGCCTATTCAAGTTTCGGGTTTCAGGCTTCAGATTTCCCACTTGCTTCCTCCCTCGCCTCGCAAGTTTTAAGCCTGCCCATCGGGCCGCACATTCTTAAAGAGCATGCAGGGCACATTATTGACTCACTCAACGAAGCCTTAAAGACGCTGTAAATTGCTCCGACCCCGCCTTTCGGTCCCAGGTCTCAGCTTTCTAAATTTCAGGATTTCAGTTTTACCAAATGTCCTCCCACCGACAAATTTTCAAGAGCACGGCGCTGATTGGCGGCACCCAGGTCATCAACATGGGCATTGGCATTGTGCGCACCAAGGCGCTGGCCATGCTGCTGGGGCCGGCGGGCATGGGGTTGGCCGGACTTTATCTGACCGCCACGGGTTTGATTGGTTCCGTGGCCGGACTGGGACTCAACGCCAGCGGAGTCCGCCAGATTGCCGAAGCTGCCAGCACCAACGATGAAAACCGGATCGCCCGCACCATCATCACCCTGCGCCGCGTGTCGTTCTTGTCCGGGATTCTGGGCATGGTGCTGGTGCTGGTGCTGGCTCCGTTGTTAAGCCGAACCACGTTTGGCGATGGCAAGCACGTTTTCGGCATTGCCTTGATGTCGTTAACGCTGCTGTTTGGCGGCATTTCCGCCGGACAAAGCGCGTTGTTGCAGGGGTTACGCCGGTTGCGTGAACTGGCCGCCTCACAAGTTCTAGGCGCGGTTTTTGGCGCGGTGGTGAGCATTGCGCTGGTCTGGTGGCTGCGCGAGCAGGGTATCGTTCCGTTTTTAGTGGCCATTTCCGGCTTCGGCATTTTGCTGTCCTGGTGGTATGCGCGGAAAGTCAGACTGGCGACGGTGGTGGTGACATGGCGCGAGACGCTCGCGGAATCGCGCGGTCTGCTGGCCATGGGGTTGGCTTTCATGACGGCGGGTTTAATCTCTGCTGGCACGGCCTATCTCACGCGGGTGCTGGTTCAACATCAACTGGGAATGGAAGCCGTGGGCATTTACACCGCCACCTGGACACTGTCCTCCTACTATGTCGGCTTTGTGCTGGGTGCGATGGGCACGGATTTTCTGCCGCGCCTGACGGCAGCGGCTCATGATCACGCTGCCATGAACCGCTTGGTCAACGAGCAGTCCGAGATGGGCATCCTGATTGCCGTGCCAGGCGTGCTGGCCACGTTGACGCTGGCCCCATGGGTGATGAAGGTTTTTTACTCGGGTGCGTTCGTGCAGGGCGCGGAAGTGGTGCGCTGGCAGATTCTGGGCGTGTTTTTGCAGGTGGTAAGCTGGCCAATGGGCTATGCACTGATCGCCAAAGGGAAAAGCCTTCTATTCACAATGTCTCAACTAGTTTACGGGGTCATTAATGTTGTGTTGATTGATTTGTGCATGAAATTGTGGGGCTTGGAAGGAATTGGAATCGCTTTTACTGCGTTTAATCTGATAGCAACTGCTATGGTGTCTGCCATTTGTTGGCGTTTAACTGGCTTCCGCTGGTCGGCCACCACCCTGAAAATAGTTGTCCCGGCAATTTTGATTCTGGGAATCATTTTTGCCTGTAGCCGGTTTCTCCCAGAACGGTGGAGCATTGGCATTGGTCTGGCTGCCACACCGGTGGTGGGCGTAATCTCACTGCTGGCCCTGCAAAAACTGCTGGGCGTAAACCTCTGGCAATCCCTCCGCCGAAAATTCAGGACAGAAATAGCATAATCAATAATGACTTTTGATTGTCTAAAATAAAAATCAGGTTGCTTGCGAGAACGACAGCATTGCTTCCTTTACCGTCATGGTTGCCGCCGAGCGAAACCATTCCTATATGGGGTCGGGAACCGGGTGTCGTTCAGCCAACGCTGGAGTGGAATATTACTAGAGTTGCCGCCAATTAATTTTTAATCGAGTTCATGCAAGAATAAACCATGTCATTTCTGACGCCAAAACAACTCGCTGAAACAGGCTTTCTTTCTCTGGGAGAGAGCGTGCTGATTTCGGAAAAGGCATCTATTTACGGGGCTTCCAGAATCCGCATTGGCAGCCATGTGCGGATCGACGACTTTTGCATTATTTCCGCTGGGGAAGATGGCATCTGCCTGGGAAACCATATCCATATCGCGTGTTACACTTCGCTCATTGGCAAAGCGAAAATCACCTTAGCCGACTACGCAAACTTATCATCGCGGGTCGCGATTTATTCGAGCAATGATGATTATTCTGGAAACTATATGACCAATCCCATGGTGCCAGCGGAGTTCACCAACGTGGCTCATCGCCCTGTCACCATTGGCCAGCATTGTATTGTTGGCTCGGGATCGGTGATTCTTCCCGGCGTCATCCTGGAAGAAGGCAGTGCCGTGGGCGCTTTATCTCTGGTCACGAGGAACTGTGATGCCTTCGGAATCTATGCCGGCACGCCGGCTAGGTTTGTCAAAAAAAGGAGCCGGGGGTTACTTGAAATTGAGACGAAGTTTCTTGAGACGATCATTTCCAAAACTTAAATCACCATCACTGATGTATTCATGACTTCACTTGCCATTTTAGGCTCCAAAGCCAGGTTCAGCGAACCGCTCCATGTTGGCCGCCCGAATCTGGGCGACCGCGAGACGATGTTGCGGCGCGTGGACGATATTTTTGACCGGCGCTGGTTCACCAACGACGGGCCGCTGGTCAAGGAATTTGAAGCCCGCATCAAGGAACTTGTTGGGGTAAAGCATTGCGTTGCCATGTGCAACGCCACGATTGCCATGGAAATTGCGATACGCGCCCTTGAACTGCGCGGCGAGGTGATTGTGCCGGCCTACACCTTCATCGCCACGGCCCATGCGCTGCAATGGCAGGAAATCACGCCGGTATTTGCGGACATGGATACTGGCACCCATAATCTTGCCCCGGAAACCATTGAGCGTCTCATTACACCGCGCACCACCGGCATTATTGGCGTCCATGTTTGGGGAGGCCCATGCGACACGGATGCCATAGAGTCTATAGCGGCCAAACACAAGCTCAAGGTGATGTATGATGCTGCTCATGCCTTTGGCTGCTCGCATCAGGGAAAAATGATCGGCAATTTCGGAGCGTGCGAAGTATTCAGCTTCCACGCCACGAAATTCATCAATTGTTTCGAGGGCGGTGCCGTAGTGACTAATGATGACACCCTTGCAGAAAAGTTGCGACTAATGCGCAACTTTGGTTTTGCCGGAGTAGACAAGGTGATTTATCCCGGCACCAACGGCAAACTGACCGAGGTTTGTGCCGCAATGGGAATAACCTCGCTCGAGGCCATGGAGGAAATCATTGCGGCCAACCGCCGGAACTACGATGTTTACCGGCAATGCCTGCGGGGACTCCCGGGCATTTCCTTGAAAGAATACGATTCCACCGAGCGAAGGAACTATCAATATATTGTGATGGAGGTGGATGAAACCAAGGCGTCACTGAACCGCGACGAATTAGTAGCTGTGCTACAGGCAGAAAACGTGCTGGCCCGCAAATATTTCTGGCCCGGCTGCCATCGCATGGAACCTTACAAATCCTTTTACCCAAATGTGCATTTGCTTTTGCCTCACACCGAAAAACTGGCGGCACAAATCGTGGTTCTGCCCACTGGCCAGGCCGTGAATGTCGCCACTGTGCAAACTATCTGTGAAATCATCCGCTCTGCTTTGTCGCAATCCGCCGATGTGCGTGCGACTTTAGACAAACTTCCCAGATTTTAATTTCTGACTTCCGACCACTCATGGCTAACTTGTAATCTCAAGCTTCAGTTTTTTGAAAATATGCCCCTCGTTTCCGAGCATACTTCCTGTAAGAATCCCAAGGTGAGTGTGGCAATGATTACATATAATCACGAGAAGTTTATTGCTCAGGCCGTCGAAAGTGTGCTGATGCAAAAGACAACTTTTCCGATTGAACTAATCATCGGCGAGGATTGTTCCACGGACGGGACGCGGCGGATTGTCCAGCATTATGCCAAACTGCGGCCAGATATTGTCCGCTCACTATTACCCTTGCGCAACTTGGGTGTGCATGAAAATCTGAAATCTGTCCTAGACGCCTGCCACGGTGAATATGTAGCCCTCCTTGAGGGAGATGATTATTGGACTAATCCACTAAAACTGCAAAAGCAAGTGCAGTTATTGGAAGCCGCCAAAGACTGTTGCATGTGCGCTGCAAAATCAGAAATCTGGCAAATAACTAATGGTATAGATACCTATGTTCAAACACTCGAAGGATTGCCAAAGGATAAAATCACGTTCCTGGACTTTCATGAAAAGACTTACCTCCATACTTCGACTTACATGATCAAGCGAAGCTCCTTGTGCGAGGCTTTTAAGTGGGGTGATAGAATACGGATTTCAGACACAACATTGCGTTATTTCTTAACTGACATGTCGCCGTGTGTTTTTCTGCCGGAAGTAGTCTCGGTATATCGAATAACAGACTCAGGGATCTGGACTAAACTGAATGACTCGGAAAAACTGGCACAACACATTGACTTATATGAATCATTGTATGCGCATTTCAAAAGTAAATATCGGAAGACTTTTGCAAAACGATTGATGTCTTATTATTGGGAACAGTTAATGGGTAAATGCAAAAACGTTGGAATAAGCGTGCCATTAAAGCGGATAGGAAAACTGTCTATAACGCATCCACAGCTAATGCTCTTGGGTCTGACTAGCTTAATGTGCAAGCTGGCGCGTAAGGCCCTGAAGTATTTACGAACAGGTATGCCACACATCAAGACGATTGATCTTCATTTCATATGCCTTCTCTTTTAGTCTCTTTTGTGCTTTTGGCTTACAAGCAAGAGCAGTTCATCCGCGAGGCGGTTGAGGGTGCTTTTGCCCAAACCTATTCCCCGCTGGAAATCATCCTGTCCGACGATTGTTCGCCGGACCGCACCTTTGAAATCATGCAGGAGATGGCTGAGGCATATAAAGGATCGCACAAAATTATCCTGAATCGGAACCCAAGCAACCTCGGTATTGGCAGCCATGTGAACCGGTGCATGGAACTGACCGGCGGAGATTGGATTGTGGTTGGGGCGGGTGATGATATATCACTGCCTGAACGGATTGCGCGACTGTCGCAGAAATGGGAATCTTCCGGTGCCGACACCAAATTGGTCTATTCGGACTATTTTACCATGCAGCAGGAAAACGGACAATTATGCCGCACTGATACGGGCAAAACCGCCAATGAATTTGATCCCGTTCATTTGTGCCGCAATCATTTCGCCGGGGTGACTGGTGCCTCCAATTCTTGGCACAAGGAGCTTTTCACTTTTTTTGGTCCTATGCAAAGCAACGTGACTTTTGAGGATCGGGTTCTGGCATTCCGGGCTGCGTTGCTGGGTTCGCTGCAACATTTGCCTGAACCATTGGTGCATTACCGGCGGCATGGAGAAAACACCGTCGAGATGTTTCACCGAAAGGAGATCGAAGACACCCACAAAATGATTTGCTGCCTGATCCGGGTTTATGAGAACAATGCGATTGATCTGTCCGTTTTCGGGCGGGCGCATCCTGAAAGGCAGGACTTGGTTCAGGCTTGTCGCCGTGAAATGAAACACAACCTGGCCAAGTTGAAGGCTTATGACAAAATCATGTCCGGTTCGCCGGGACGTGCTTTAATCGGCCTTTGTGCATTGGTGGCCGCGCGCGGCAACCCGATCGTGGGTTTGCGAACGGCAGTCCGCGCCATGCGCAAATAGTCGCCAAGCGGAGTCTATTCCATGCCATTTTTTTCGGTCATCATGCCCTGTTACAATTCAGGGGAATACCTCAAGACGGCGGTTGATTCCGTGTTTGCGCAAACCTTCAAGGATTGGGAAATGATTGTCGTGGATGACGGCTCCACGGACAATTCGCTTGCAATACTCAATGACTACCAAGGCCGCCTAAAGTTGCTGCGGCAAACCAACCAAGGTGCTGGCACCGCTCGGAACTTGGGGATGAGGCAGGCAACTGGCGAATATCTGGCGTTTCTGGATTCAGATGACTTCTGGTTCCCTTGGGCGTTGGAAACCCTGGCTGCCGCCATAGCTGAAAGCCGGGCTGAAATAGCCGCAGGAGAGGTCGTCCGCTTTCGTGAAAACAACCTGCCTGATCCCAAACAGCATGAATCTAAACCTCGCTGGCACGTCTATAAAAACCCACTGGAAGCCGCTAGGCGGGGCGGGCATTGGCTGTATTTACCAATTACGATGGCGATTAGGCGTCAGACGGCCTTTGCAGTGGGAGGATTTGCCGAAGGCCGTATTAACGGCGAAGATACCCATCTGGTGCTAAAGCTTGGAACCGCAAATAAATGCTGCATCATCGAATCTCCGCTGCTGGCGGGCTACCGCCAGCACGAAAACAATTCGATACATTCCTTGTCCCGGGGCTATGCCGGCATGATTTTCCAATTGGATCAGGAACAAAAAGGCAATTATCCGGGCACCGGACGGGACAAACTTGCCCGATGGGGCATCTTAACCAAACATTCCCGGTCTCTTAGTATTGGGTGTTTGAAATCTGGCCAACAGGCACAGGCCTGGCGCATATTCTTTAGAACCCTTGGCTATAATATTGTCCTAGGAAGAATTAAGTATTTACTGGCATTTCCCGTGGTGTCGTTGCTCAATCTTGGCAAGTTCACAAGGAAAACACTGTGAATCTAAGTCAAAAAGTCAAATCAGCTTCTCAAAATCCCGTAATGCGGCGGGCCTACCTACGCTGGCTTTGGTCCCGTATTTCCACTCGCAAAGCGCCGGCGATTATGCTGGAAGGCAAAATTCGTTTGGGTGGCTAGATTTCATTTTCAGAATACTGGAGTTTTCAAGCCATTATCCCGGAACCAGAGCGGTTGTTCGCGAGGCAATGTTTGAATGGAAAATCCGTGATTGAGGTAGCCATTGATATTGGGGCAAACATCGGGGCATTTACCTGCCTGCTCGCTTCAACGGGTGCCCAAGTTCATGCGTTTGAACCAATCCCGGATACTTTTTGTAGAATGAAAGCCAATGTTAAGATCAATCATTTACTTGGTAACTGTCACTTGAATTGTCTCGCGGTAGGTAAAAATTCAGATTTGGTTACTTTCCGGGTGCAGGACAACTCGCCAGCCACGAACCGGCTTGACGTTTCCGGGCAGACAGCGGCTGGTGGTGAGAAGGTAAGCAATCAAACGGTGGCCTCAATTGACCTCGACAGCTATTGCCGCCGTGCGGAAATTAAAAAAATAGAATTTTGCAAAATTGATGTTGAAGGCATGGAGCCGCTGGTTCTTCAAGGTGCGCGTCAGTTGATGACAGAGAAGCGGATCGCCGCCATTCTGATTGAGATTTGCCCCGGAAACTTGCGATCTGTTGGACTCTCCCCTGCTGATCTCTACCGCGAATTTGAAATCGCCCGCTATTCTCCATATGTTTTGAATGACAACGGACAGCCGGGGGCAAAACTTTCACTCGCCGAAATCGAGGCGATGTCTCTGGCCAACGTCGTCCTGCTTCCTGATGCTTGAATTCATTCACACTCATAACCCAATCCGCTTTGCTTCCGTCATCGCTTCGCTCACTGCGGGCGGCATCGGACCGGTGTGCCGCTATGCGGCCGAGGGCATTGCCAAGCAAACAAATTGGCGTGTAACATTGTTGAGTTTGCATGATCCCGTCGGCGAGTTCACAGACGAAGCCAGCGGTTTGCGAATAGTCTGTCTTGGACTGGATGGGAATTGTGCGCGTCTGTTTCTTCAATGGCTGGCAGTCAATCCGCAGGATTTAATTGTTACGAGTGACGTCTCGCGCATCGAACCAGCCTATCGCTTTATTCCGCCAGCCACACGCCATGTGGTGCAGATTCACGATTCGGGACGGCGCTATCGGGAGGTTGCGGTGCGGCACGCACCCTGGATTGATGGTGTCACCTGTGTCGGCCGGCACATCGAAGCCCCGTTGCGGCACAGCCTAAATGAAGCTGGCTTCAAAGGAATTCTTCGCACCGTTCACAATGGCGCAAATTTTCCAGCACTAAAAGCGCGCCAGCCATACGATGGCCCCTTGCGCCTGTTGTTCATGGGACGGATGGAGGCTCTTAAAGGCGTGTTCGATTTCGTGCCACTACTCCAACGACTTAAGAAGCTTCATGTGCCAGTCGTGCTCAACCTCGTCGGCGGGGAAAACGAAGCATTGCGTCGCCAGTTTCAGCGCAAGGGGCTGGCGGGCATGGTGACTTGGACCGGCCGAGTGCCGCACGAACGGTGCTATGACATCGCAGCCGAGTCGGACATTTTCCTCATGCCCACCCGCAAGGAATCCTTCGGTATGGTGACCATCGAGGCGATGAGCATGGGGTGCGTGCCGATTGCCTACAACATCCCTTCGGGCAGCACCGAAATCATAGAGCACGGGAAGAGCGGCCTGCTGGTTCCACTCGGCAATATTCGCGCCTGGGCAGAACAGATTTGCAATCTTCACTACGACCGTAAAAGCCTTGCGGAACTCTCCGCTGGTGCCATTCAGTGCGCGCGTGGCACTTTCAACGCGCAAATGATGGCCAGCAACCTAACTGTCTTTTTGAACGATGTGATGGCGCACGCCGGAAGCTATCCAGCCAAACGGGAATCCGGCTTGCCGCCGGAAACTTCAGCGACCTATGCCCAGCCGTCACGCGGCTATCAGCGGCTTCCGGCTGGTCTGCGCGAATGGATACGCAACCAGATTGGTGCCAGTCCACGACTTTCCTATTGGTTGCTAAACCGATAAAATTTGTGACTGAACCTGCAAAGACACAATCGTCTGCGAAAGAGTTGATTCTAAAAACCAAAGAACACCTTCACTGGCTGGATTGGTTGCGTTTCACTGCGGCGCTGATGGTGGTGGCAGTTCATGCGCGCGGTGGAGTTTGGGTTGAATGGGGGCGGTTGGAAGAGGCGAGCCAGACGAAATTAGTTGCCGTTTTCTTTGCGCTTACCCGCACTGGTTCGGAGTGGGTTACTGTATTCTTCGTCTTAAGCGGTTTTCTGGTCGGCGGCAAAGTTTTGGAACGGGTGGCCAAAGGATCCTTTGATTTGCGAGCCTATGCCATTGATCGTTTCTCGCGAATCTGGATGCCGCTGATTCCGGCGCTCATGTTCACAGCCGGTGTGGCAATGTATGTTGGACGGCCAGTGTCGCTGTTTGATTTTGCCGGCAATCTGCTGGGTTTGCAGTGTTCAGTTTGTGACAACTTTGCAGGCAATGTTCCGCTTTGGTCGCTGGCTTACGAAATCTGGTTTTATGTGCTGGCGGGTTGTGCCGCTGTGGCGGTTACTTCACGTTCGCATGCCCGGCTTTGGGCTTTTCTGGGCATGGCAGTCGGCTTTGCAATTTTCACGCGTTTACAAATAGTCTTTCTTTTCTGCTGGGTTTTGGGAGCTTTAAGCTACGGCTTCCGAGTTATTGAACGCACGGGTTGGCTAGCTGTTTTTGGCATATTCCTGTTGGCCGTAGGTTGTGCGATTTCGCAGATAAAATCGGCTACGGTGTCCGTGGATATGACATCTTGGGCAAGACTGGTTCCATCGCGGGACATCGGCACGCTGGTGTTAGGGCTTGGGCTTTCCTTGGTTGTGCCTTTTCTAACCCGTTTGCGACCGCGCAACGTATTTGTTTCTAGTGTGGATCGCCTTGGTGGAAAATTGGCGGCTTTTTCCTACACGCTCTATCTGACGCATTACCCCGCGCTTGCCCTGTGGGTTCAGTTTCGGCCAGTGCGGCAAGAGGCATTGAATGTAGTTTCGTTTCTATGGTATTTGGCCATGATTCTTACATGCCTGCTCTTGGCATGGTTAATATATCTGCCATTTGAAGCACAGACGACCACCGTGCGGAAGCGGTTGAATAAAACTGAGATTGAGATCTGAACGCAAGCAACCGAGTTTCCAGTGATTTCAACGCCCACAATTGCCGTTACGCGCATTGGCGCCCTGTTCCACTACGCCATTCCAAAAGCCATTCACCGGCTGGGCTGGCTGGATCAGTTCTACACTGATTTATGGACGCCAACCTGGATGAGAGGCTTGAAAAATGTGGTGCCCAGCCAGGGACGATTTAAATTTGCCCATAAATTATTGGAGCGTTATGCGGACGAATTACCTTCGGCCAAGGTGACGGCGTTTCCATCGGTGGGGGTGGGCTATCAGCGAGCCTTACGGCGGGCCGACAGCGTGGCTGAAACCATTGAAGCCCATATCAATGCCGGCGACCGGTTTTGCGAAAAAATATTACGACATGGCCTGGGGGTGGCTAATATGGTTTACACCACCAACACCCAGGGGGTGCGCCTGCTGACTGAGGCCCGGCGGTGCGGGTTGAAAACGATAATGGAGCAAACGATTGCACCGTTTGCCTGCGAACGGGAAATACTCGGGGAAGAGCGCGCCCTTTTTCCCCAATGGGAGAAACCTGTCGAGGGAGCTAATCAAGCCATTCGTAACTATTGTGAACTGGAGCGGCTTGAGTGGGAAATGTGTGATGCTGTCTTGTGCGGTTCAGAGTTCGTGAAAAATGGGCTGATCCGTTGTGGAGTGGAAGCGGCCCGCTGCCATGTGGTTCCTTATGGCTTTGATTTCAATCATCGGAAATCAGAAATCGGCGACACCCCTCACCCCGGCCCTCTTCCCAAAGCGGAGGGGGAGAAACAGCGACCGCTGCGGGTGTTGACGGTGGGGACGGTGTGCCTGCGGAAAGGTGCGCCATGGATTGCGAAAGTGGCTGAAAAACTGCATGGCAAAGTGGAATTTCGCATGGTGGGCGGATCCAGCTTGAGTGAGGAAGGTAATCGTCAACTGGCCTCAGTGGTGCAGCTCACCGGCACGGTTCCGCGCTCGGAGGTGGCGGCACACTATGCGTGGGCGGATGTGTTTTTGCTGCCTTCCCTCTGCGAAGGTTCGGCGACAGTGGTCTATGAAGCTCAAAGCATGGGATTGCCCGCCATTGTCACTCCCAACACCGGCAGTCAGGTGCAGCATGGCATGGATGGCTTTGTTGTGCCCATTCGTGACCAGGAAGCAATGATAGCGTGTCTCCTGCAACTGGATTCAGATCGTGATTTGCTCGCGATGATGAGTCGAAAGGCTGTAAGTGCCGCTTTTGAAAACAGCCTTGATGCCTATGCGGAACGTTTACGGTGTTGTATTGCTGGAATACTCTCATTTACACGATCTTAGTCGTGAAATCGATTGCCCTGCATTATTGAAATGCATCTGGCATTGTAAAGCGTATGTATTTTTCCATTGTAATTTATGAGTGAAATGTTTGAATTTCCGCTTGTTTTTTGGATCTCACTGGCTTGTCTGGTTGGGGTGGCCGGCATTGGCTGGATTAATCGGCACCAGGGATGGGGATTCCCGGCAATATGCGTATGCTTCACCGTGGCGGTGTGGTATCACGGCGATGCCATTTACAATGGATATTCGGAAAATTGTTTGAGTGTTTTTCCGTCAAAGGTATTGACGGATGCCTGGCTGCAAGTGGCTTGGTTCGCGCTGGCGTTCGGTGGCTTGGTGAGCTTTCTACCAGACCGAATCAATAACAAATATCGCAAAAACATCAGCCATATAGAGGCGCTTCGTTCCGGGTCGCGTCCACTGGATTCTCTACAAATGGCAATTACTGAAGCGGCTTACGGCTTGGCCATCTTATGGCTTATTCTTTTTCTCGTTGCCCTATGGCGGGTGCAAGGGGATCTGCTAGGCTTAGTTGCTCCCTATCTGGGCCATAAAGCATCGCCGTGGGCACGGGGGCAGATCGCGACTGGCTGGCTTGATTCGCTGGTGAGTCTGTTTATGCCGGTTGACATGGCTTGTGCGGCACTTTTTGGAGTCTGTGCAGCCCTGCTTAAAAACGGTCCCGCCCGCTTGCTCATGCTCTTCCTGCTGCTGCTTTCTTGGCCGGATTATTTTTTTGACCGGACCCGCAATTATATGTTGGTGGTGCTATTGCCTGGCTTGATGGCTTATGTTTTTTTTAGGTTGCGCGGACGCCTCGCCACACAGATTTGTTTGCTGGTGATTGCCTTTTTGTGCGTGAACGTTTGGTTTAAATTTGTCATCACCAACCGCTCGCAGGCGATTATTGTATCCGCCTTGGTTGATAAAAACGAACGGGCCGTTGTGGATGCCCAGGACGTGAAGCACCAAGGATTGAACATGTTCGAAGAATTATGCTGGATTAATCGCCTCACTGACAGCGGAGAATACACCCCGGTAAATGGGCAATTGTATTTTGCAAATCTGGTGAATATAATCCCACGCAGCCTCTGGCCAGACAAGCCAACCATGGGTTTGGACTACGCGATGGCACGCGGGCAGGGAGGTGATGCAAGTTCGGGGGTAACCGCTACAATTGCCGTCGGGATGGTTGGATCAGGCGTGGTGAATTTCGGACAACTG
>Ga0316217_10004211_pt1 | contig 15737 bp, 13 predicted proteins | sample 1anoAmetaG_FD_203633 | JGI IMG/M metagenome (GOLD analysis project Ga0316217, IMG submission 203633) | Freshwater microbial communities from Trout Bog Lake, Wisconsin, USA - 1anoA | ecosystem: Environmental > Aquatic > Freshwater > Lake > Hypolimnion/Profundal zone | place: USA: Wisconsin... | reverse complement strand
GGGCACGGTCGTGGGCGCGGTCGCGGGCGATGGCATTACTGCCGGCTACGCAACCATCGCAATTGCAGGCTCGCCGGTGGGAGCGTATCCGATCACGGCGACGCTGAACCCGAACAGCAACCTTTCGAACTATGTGGTGTCGATCACGAACGCAACTGTGGTGATCTTCAACGCTACGGTGTATCCTCTGGCGATTTTCGAGTCGCAGGGGAGCGCTATCGAGGGCGGGGCGGGGTTCACGCTGACGGTGACGGGCGCGAATTTTGGGCCGGGCTCGGTGGCGCTGTGGAATGGCCAGGCGAGGGCGACCCAGTACGTGAGCAGCACGCAGTTGACAGTGCAGATTCCGGCGAGCGACATTGCGGCGGAGGGAACCAACCTGGTGACCGTAGCCAATGGGGCGCCGAATGCCGGTACGTCGGCGGCGTTGTTGTTTGTGGTGCAATCGAGCGCTCCGGTGCCGACGATCACGGGTGCCACGGTTTCAGATGTTGCAAGCGGCGGCAATTACACTCTCCTGGTGGTGGGTACGGACTTGTTGCCGGGCGCAACGGTACAGTGGAACGGCTTGGCTTTAACGACGACGTATATCAACCCATCGGAGCTTTCGGCGGTGGTGCCGGAGCCCGACTATGGGTCTCTGCCGGCTACGCTTACGGTGATGAATCCTCCGCCATCGAGCGAATTGTCGGCGGGATTCCCGTTGGAGTGAAGGCCCAACCGGGGTTCGCGAGAGCGCTCCCGTGACACCGGTTCAGAAGCACGGAAAGGCGGCCAGAAGATGGCCGCCTTTTCTGTGGGGCGAGATCGGCGGCGTGATCCAAATTGGGAAGCTGTGCCAGTTGTGAATTGCCCACTCTTGAAAGTGCCGCATTGGGTTGCAATACAGGTGAATAAAGGCGGCGGTTTTCGCAGAATGGAGGTTGGGGAGCTGAGGGTCATTCAGAAGAGCCATTCGTGCCTCAAGCCGGTCGTGTCGCACAACGTGAAGGAGGACCGATGCGGGAAGCGATTGCAGCGGAGAGCCAAGCCGCGCATGCCGGAAACGGCGCATCCGAGGGGCTGATGAGGCAGACGATTTTGCTGGTGGAAGACGAGGAAATGGTTCGGGGGCTGATGTGCGAGGTGCTGGAGCAGGAGGGCTACGCAGTCCTGGCGTGCGGGACTCCGGCGGAAGCGATCGAGGTGAGCCGGCGGCATGATGGACCGATCGATCTGCTGCTGACCGACGTGGTGATGCCCGGGATGAACGGCCGCGAGATGGCCGAGCGTATCCATGAAATTCTGCCGCAGCTGCAGGTGGTGTTCATGTCCGGCTACACCGAGCACGCACTCAGCTGCGAAGGTAAGGTGGACCCGAAATTCGAGTACCTGCAAAAGCCCTTCACGCTGAAAACGCTGACGCAGAAGCTGGCGAAGGTGCTCAAGAAGCTCGACCAGCAGGCAGGTTGAGGGCGCGCGCCTGAAACCTGCTCTTCACCGATTCGCGATGTCAATCCGCGATACCCCAATCCGCTAGACCAGAGATCCGCTACGCTGCCTGTGCTCCGATGGCGATGTCCATGCTGTGCGCCAGCACGTGTGCCGGCACCTGGGGCCGCGCGGGCACCGTGCTGCTGGCGACTTTGCGGGCCGGCGCCACCAGATGCACGACGGGTTCCGTTGAGTGGGTCGCATGCGGTGTCATCATCTTCATCCAGGCCAGTTGCAGTTCCATGAAGCAAGCGATGGCCTGCGCCATCAAGTCGAACAGGTTGCCGAGCTCGGGCGTGAAGCAGGGTGCAACGTCGAATTTCGAGACGTCAGTTTTCGAGACGTCGCAGGCATCGATGACGCGGGACTGCATCTGCAGGACGGCGTCGAACGAGGCTTTCTCCATTCCAATCGCCTGATCCATGGCGAGGCTGCACAGATGCTGAAAATCCTGGGTGAGCGCGGTGTAGGGCGTTGAATCTTGTGCTGCCGCCAGGAAAGCTAGCGGAGCTTTGACGGTTGGCTTGGTTCTCAGGTTCATGGCTCCTCCTTCAATGGCTTGCTTGACAGGTTGGATGGCTGAAGGTAGCACGGTAATTTGAATAGCGCGTGAAAACTGCGATGAATTGTTTTCATCGCTTCGATAGAGAGTTTTGATGAGTTGCAAGTCAATTGAAACAAAGAGAGAGGTGCGTACTTAACCCGCGGAGAACGTGGGCGGAGCCGCGGTGTCGGGAGAAGCCGCGGCCGGCGCGGAGCCGGCGTTTTCAACCATGCGGACGATTTCACCGGGGATGGCATCGAGTCCCAGGACGTGGTGGAGGATGCCGGCTTCGGCGCAGGCGCGCGGCATTCCATAGACGACGCAGGTCGCTTCATCTTCTCCCAGGGTGTAACCGCCGGCCCGGTGGATGGCCGACAGGCCCTGCTGTCCGTCACAGCCCATGCCGGTGAGTATGACTCCCATGGCGTGCTGGCCGAACTGCTCGGCGGCGGAGAGCATGAGGACGTCGACGGACGGGATGTGGGGCGTGTTGGCGGGTAGAAGGGACATGTGGGCAAATGCACCGCTGACGCGGCGCAGGACGCGAAGCTGCTCTCCGGCGCGGGCGATGTAAACCACGCCAGGCAGCAGCGGCTCGTTCGGCTCCGGCTCCTTGACGCGCATTTTGCAGATGGTATCCAGGCGGCGGGCGAATGGGCCGGTGAAGCCGGGCGGCATGTGCTGGACGATGACGACCGGGACGGCCAGATTGGCGGGCAGCATGGGAAGAATGCGCTGCAATGCCTTGGGGCCTCCGGTGGAGGTTCCGATGCAGACCAGCCTGGGTACGGGGAAGCGGCGCGTGGAGTGGGGCGCAACCCGAACCGGCGGAGCGATCCGCTGCGGCTGAGGTGGACGGCGCTGGCGGCTGACGGCGGCCTTGCACTTGGCGATGAGATCGTCCTTGATGCGCACGATATCGAGCGAGGCGTAGGAGAGGTCTTTGGAGAGAAAGTCGTAGGCGCCGCGGCTGAGCGCTTCCAGGGTGGCATCGGCGTGGGCGCGGGTGAGCGAGCTGACCATGATGACGGGGCAGGGAGCAGCTTCCATGATTTTGGAGAGCGCGTCGAGGCCGGTCATGCGCGGCATTTCCACGTCCATGGTGATGACGTCGGGGCGGAGTTGAAGCGCTTTCTGCACGCCTTCCACGCCGTCGCAAGCGGTGTCAATGACGCGCAGCGCGGGGTCGCTTTCGATCATGCGGCGCAGGGCGGTACGCATGAATGCGCTGTCATCGACGATCAGCACGCGGATGGGATTGGCGGAGGGATCGGGCATTAGAGACGGAACAGGACCGAGACCAGCGCCCTGACCTCCTTGACGTAGCTTTCGATTTCCAGGGTCAGGCAAACCATGTCGAGGGTTTGGATTCGCGGGCAGTGGGCGGCGAGAATCTTCCAGGCGGCCTCGTCCTGCAGGCTGACCTCGATATTTTCCTGGTATCCGTAGCCGAGTCCGGAGGTGCGGCAGAGCAGGTCGGCGATGTTGACGATGGCGGCCAGAACCGGCTCCAGCGTGGCCCGTTCGACATCGTGATGACGGCGCATGACCTCCGAGAGGTAGTCGAAGAGCTGCCAGTGGGTGGAGAGCAGGTCTCCGGTGATTTCATGGGTGATGCCGATCTGTTCCATCTCGACATCGCGCAGGGGACGCTGCGATTGGGCGGCGATTTTGAAGACGAGGGCGAACTCGCGCGGGATCAGCAGCATGTTGACCAGGATTCCGAGGTCGTGGACGAGGCCGGCCAGATAGGCGCGCTCGATGTCGAGATAGCCGATTTTGCGGGCGAGATTGCGCGCAAACAGGGCGCAGGCCAGCGAGTGCTCCCAGAAGGGCGTGGGATCCATGTCGCGGCCCTTGGGCGAGACCTGCATCAGGCAGCAGGAGGTGACGATGTCGCGCAGGCGTGAGACTCCGAGAGCCAGGGCGGCGGAGCGCAGGTTGGTGACCCGCTGGCGCATGCCGAACAGAGGCGAGTTGGCCATGTGGAGCACCTGGGTGCTGAGCGCGCCGTCATGGGAGACGAGCTGGATCGTCTTGTGCAGGTCGATGTCATCGGTGTTCCCGCTGAGCTGGTTGAGCACGGGGAACAGAATTGCGGGAAGCGATGGCAGCTGGTTGATTCCCTCAACGCGGCGCTGAATATCCGACAGGGACAGGTTGGGCATACGTCACCTCTTGACGGGCGTTTTGATGTACGCCATGGCGCCGGGAAAGTGGACCAGCCGGAAGTCGTCGTGAATGCCAAACAACGATTCGGCGTGGCCCAGGAACAGATAGGAGTGGGCGAGGAGATTGTTGTGGAAGTGCTGAATGACGCGTTTTTTGCTGGCTCCGTCGAAGTAGATCAGGACGTTGCAGCAGAAAATTACATCGATGGATTTGACGAAGACCATGCGCGAGTCGTCGAGCAGGTTGAGGCGGCTGAACTTGATGTGCTTGCGCACCTCGTCGCGGACGCGAAAGTCGGTGGCGGAGCCGGGAACCGGATCGAAATATTTGCGGAGGATCTCCGGGGAGACGTTGCGCAGGGCGTAGCTGCCGTAGACGCCTTCCTGGGCGCGGGTGAGCGAGCGGTCGTTGAGGTCGGTGGCGATGATCTCGAAGGTGAATCCCTGGAGAAAGCGGCTGGCCTCTTCCATGAGGATGATGGCGAGGGTGTAGGGTTCTTCGCCGGTGGAGCAGCCGGCGCTCCAGATGCGGAGATGGCGATAGTGGACTTTGTCCTTGGATGAAGCGAGGGAGGGAAGGACCAGGCGCTGCAAGGCGGCCAGCTGCGGCTGATTGCGGAAGCAGCAGGTTTCGCCGACGGTGATTTCGTTGAGCAGCAGATGCATTTCGCTGGTGCGCGAGGCGGAGCGGGTGAGCAACTCGTGATACTGGCGGAGGCTCGGGACGTTCAGCTCCTTCATGCGGCGGCCGCAGCGGTCTGCCAGAAATCCGAGGCGGTTACCGGTGTGAAAGATTCCCGCCACTCCGTAGATGAGATCGCGGATCTGATAACAGACTGGGCTGATGGCTGCGGTGCCCGGCGCTGAAGTATTCGTACTCATGAATATCCTTTACTGGACCGCGAACGGCAGCGAGCAGCCACGGACGAAGTGGTTGGGGTCGAGCACCAGGCGCACGCGGCCATCTCCGGTGATGGTGGCTCCGGCGACGTAGGGGCTGTCGCGGAGCAGGGCGCTGAGCGGCTTGACGACGGTGGACTCCTGACCGATGAGGGCTTCGACGGCGAGCGCGATGCGCGTGTCATTGATGGATAGGATGACGGCGCGGCTGGCCTGCCCTTCGCCGGCGGCGCCGATGATGTGGGCCAGGCGCAGCAGGGGAACGGTGCGGTCGCGCAGGACGAGAACCTCGGAGCCTTCGACGCGATGGATGGCGGCGTGGTCCATGCGCACGGTTTCGAGCACGGAGCGCAGAGGGATGGCATAGACCTCATCGCTGACCTGGACGAGCAGGACGGGCAGGATGGCCATGGTGAGCGGAACCTTGAGGACGATGACCGTTCCCTGGCCGAGAACAGTTTCAATCTCGACGCTGCCGTTGATGCGGCGCAGATTGGTGCGCACCACGTCCATGCCGACGCCGCGGCCGGAGATGTTATTGACCTTGGCGGCCGTGGAAAAACCAGGGAGAAACAGCGCATCGAGCAGTTCGCGACGGGTGAGTGCGGCGGCCTGCTCGGCGGAGTGGAGTCCTTTTTCGACGATCTTCTGGCGAATGCGTTCGAGGTCGATGCCGCGCCCGTCGTCGCGGATGGTGACGATGATCTGATCGCCCTGCTGGCGGGCATCGACGGTGATGCGGCCGGTGGGATGTTTGCCGGCGGCGGCGCGCTCGGCGGCGCCTTCGATGCCGTGATCGAGTGAGTTGCGCAGGATGTGCACCAGCGGATCGTGGATGAGCTCGATCATGGTTTTGTCGATCTCGGTTTCCTGGCCGGTGATGACGATTTCGATTTCTTTGCCGACCTGGTGGGAGAGTTCGCGGACCAGGCGGGGCAGTTTGCGGAAGACGGTGTCGATGGGCACCATGCGGGTGCGCAGGCTGGCGTTCTGCAATTCGTCGGTGATGAAGCTGAGGCGCGCGGTGGAGGTGGCGACGGCTTCGGTGAGCGCCAGGTCGTTGGAGCTTGCGGCGGCGAGGTCCTGCGAGAGGCGGAGCAGGCGGTTGCGCTCGAGGACGAGTTCGCCGACGAGGTTGACGAGGTAGTCGAGCTTGCGGATCTCGACGCGCATGGTGTCGGAGGCATCGGGCCGCGCGGCGGCCAGGGCGCGGGCGGCTTTTTCTGCGGCGGCATCGGCCGCCAGTTTGGCTGCGGCCTCGGCGAGCGAGCCGGAGTTGGCGGAGCCGGGTTCGGTGGAAGCGGCGGGCGTCGGTGCGGCTGCGGCGGTTTCCGCCGATGCGCTGGCTGGCAGCATGCCGGCCGCCGGTGCGATGTCCGCCAATGCGTTGGTGTCCGGCGGCTGGGCGCAGAGATCGAGGCTTTCCAGGAATGGCGCGAGGTCGCACTCCGGCGAGCGGCCGTCGCGGATGTCGGCCATCATCAGGCGAACCTGGTCGTTGACCCGGAGGAGTGCGTCGATGATGGCGCGGGTGATGGCGAGTTCGCCTTTGCGCAGGTGATTGAGCAGGTCTTCGGCGTGATGGGTGAGCTCAACCAGGGTTTCAAAGCCGAAGAAGCTGGAAGTCCCCTTGATGGTGTGCATGCCGCGGAAGATGCGGTTGACTACCTCGAGGTCGGAGCCGTCCTCGAGGGTGAGCAAGTCCTGTTCGACCTGCTGGACGAGCTCATCGCTCTCGGTAATGAAGTCCTTGAGTAGATCGTCTGGAACAAAGTCTGCCATAGAGATTCCGTTTGCTGTTTGCCTACACAGACTCAATCGGCGGAAGTGGGCGAATGCTTTACCGGGGAGCGGTGGGGGCAGCGTTCTGGGCTATATTTTGGGCCGCATTTTGGGCTGAAGCCGGGACGGGCGGAGCAGGCGGTGGCTGATGGGCGGTGATGATGACGATATCGACGCGGCGGTTGAGGCGGCGTCCCTCTTCGGTGGAGTTGTCGGCGACGGGGTGGTACTCGGCATAACCGGCGGCGGAGAGACGCTCCGGGTCGATGTCCTCGCGGGTGATGAAGATGCGGATGATCTCGGCGGCGCGAGCGGTGGAAAGCTCCCAGTTGGAGTGGAAGTGGGCGGTGTAAATGGGGATGTTGTCGGTATGGCCCTCAATGCGGAGGTTGCTGCCGACCGAGGCGATGACCGAGCCGATGCGGTCGAAGGTACTCAAGGAACTGGCGCGCAGATCGGACGATCCGCTATCGAAGAACCCGATCTCGTGCAGGCTGAGGACGAGGCCTTCGGGAGTTTGGCGGAGCGAGACGATGTGGTTCTGCAACTCGGGCGAGAGATCGGCTTCCAGCTTGCGGAGGATGACATCGGTGGACGGCTGAGGCCGGGCGGGATGGGTAAAGACCGCCGGGGTGGTTCCGGGAATGACGATCGGAGCCGCGCCCTGGCCGGCGCCCACGCCGAGATCCTGGAAGCCGGCGGCAATGGCACTGGAGAGGCTGGCCATCTTGGCCTTGTCGACCTCGGCCGAGGAGTAGAGAACGACGAAGAAAGCGAAGAGCAGGGTCATGAAGTCGGCATAGGAGAGAACCCAGCGCTCGTGATTGGCGTGCTGCTTGGGGCGTTTTTTCATGACGGTTCACTGGCACTATTTTGGGAGCGTGCGGCCGTCGCCGCAGACGCGAAGGCGGATTTAGGTTTATCGCTGGCCTGCTGGAGGAATCCGGTAAGTTTGGCATCAAGAATGCGGGGATTAATTCCCTCGAGGATAGAGATGACACCCTCGAGGGTGAGCTCGCGGAGGATCTGGCGGAAGCGCAGGCGATGGCGCAGCTTGCCGGCGATGGGCAGGGCGATGAGGTTGGCGAAGCCGACGCCGTAATTGATGTATACGTCGACCACGTTGGTGCTGGTATCGAAGTTCAGGTTCCAGACGTGCTCGATAATCATGGAACGGGTGATGCGCCGTCCCGCGTTGCGCATGAGATATTCCAGCAGCGCAAATTCCTTGGCCGTCAGTTCGATCCTGCGGCCGCCGCGCTGCACCTTGCGCTCCACCCGGTCCAGCTTCAGGTCAGCCACCTGCAACACCGAGCTGACCGACGGGCGCCCGCGCCGGAGCAGCGCCCGCACTCGGGCGGAGAGTTCGGAGTAGGAAAATGGTTTGATCACACAGTCATCCGCTCCGCTGTCCAGGGCGAAGATGCGGTCTTCGACGCGCGGGCGCGCGGTGAGAACCAGAACCGGAAGCTGCGGCTTGCCCGGCCGCACGTTCCGCAGCACCGAGATGCCGTCGAGTTTGGGAAGGTTCAGATCGAGAACCATGAGGTCGTAATCGAGGTCCGTGGCCATGAGTGCGCCCTGCTCCCCATCCAGCGCTACATCCACCGCATAGTGCTCCGACTCCAGCCCCTTGCGAATGTAGGAGGCCAGGGCCGCATCGTCTTCAATCACCAGGATCCGCATTCGTCGAGCTCCGCTTCACGTCGTTTGAGTGTTAAGCATGAGGCGTGCCCGGTTCGATCGTGAGAAAACTTTCATCTTTCCTAGGCGTTGGCCAGTGGTCGCTTCCCATTCCTGGACGAATTCCCACGATAGGCTGGACTTGTGACAGCTCCACGGCCCCGGAAAAGGACCGGAAAAGAACTTCTTCACAAATTAAGTGAAACCGGACGGGTTACGGTCTGCCGCCTTCTATCGGAGTGTGCCTATGCCAGTTACGAGCCCAGCCGCAGGGACAGTAACCGAAGTGACTAAGGGGAATCCTGCGCGAGCTAGTGGCTCAACCTGATTGTGGAGGGTATATCGCGTCTCTATGCTGGTTTCATTGCGTAGAAGGTGATGTGTCTTTGATGACTCCGTCCAACGGGCAGCAGCGCTCCAATTCGGCCGTGATACGAAGGGCCGTGAAATTGGCCCGGCCCTGCTGGCCGCATCTGACCGGGATCGTGCTCCTGTCTTTGTTATCGGCGCCGATTACCCTGCTGGCTCCGCTGCCGCTCAAGATCGCAGTGGACAGCGTGCTGGGTACGCACGCCCTGCCCGGCTGGCTGCATCGGTTGCCGTTGCCGGCCCGGTGGCTGACGGCCCCGAGCGGCGGGTTGCTGGTCTGCGCACTTCTGCTGCTGGCCATTGCGCTGCTGAACTGCTTTCAATCGCTGGCAAACTGGCTGCTGTGCACATACACGGGAGAAAAACTGGTTCACGATCTGCGCGGGCTCCTGCTGTTTCGCGCGCAGCGGTTGAGCCTGTCCGTACACGACCGGCGCGGCGCCAATGACATTGCCTACCGCATTCAATATGACGCCCCTGCCATTCAGAACCTGTTCCTTCAGGGGATGGTGCCTCTGTTTTCATCGGTCTTCACCTTCGCGGCTATGATGGTGGTGACGGTGCGCCTCAGCTGGCACATTGCCTCGATTGCGGCCGTTGTCTCGCCCGTGCTTTTTGTATTGGCGCGCAACTCCAGCCGCAAGGTGCACAAGCGCTATCACGAGATCAGCGAGCTGGACAGCTCGGCGATGCTGGTACTGCACGAGGCGCTCAGCTGCCTGCGCGCGGTGAAAGCCTTCGGGCAGGAAGCCTACGAGGACGAACGCTTCCGCCGCAAGTCGCGCCAGCGCATGGCCGAGCAGGTGCGGCTGGCCTCCATTCAGGCTGGCTTCCACGTGCTGATTGGATTGTGCGTGGCGCTGGCGGCGGCCGTGGCCATGGTCATGGGCGTTACCGAGGTGCGCCAGCAGATGATGACGGTCGGCGAATTTCTGCTGGTCATGGCCTACATGGCGCAGCTCTATGAACCGCTGCGCACCGTCAGCACCAAAATTCCCGAGTTGCAATCGACGCTGGCCAGCCTGCATCGCGCCTTTGCGCTGCTGGAGGAAACCCCCGAGATGGACGAAACGCCGCCGGTCTCCAACCCGGTGCGTGCCCGCGGCGAGGTCGAGTTCCGCAACGTCTCGTTCCACTACACGGCGGGCGGGCGCCGCGTCTTGCAGGACATCTCATTCCACGTCCGCCCCGGCATGCGTGTGGGAGTGGTGGGACCGAGCGGGTCGGGCAAAAGCACCCTGGTCAATCTGCTGACCCGCTTCTACGATCCCACCAGTGGATCCATTCTGATCGACCAGACTGATCTGCGGGAGTACAACCTCGTCGGCTTGCGGCAACAGTTCTCCATTGTGTTGCAGGAGCCGATGCTGTTTTCCACCACCGTGGCGGGCAACATCGCCTATTCCGATCCGCAGGCTTCGCGCGCCCAGGTGATGCGTGCCGCCCAACTGGCCAACGCGCACGACTTCATTCAACGCCTGCCGCAAGGCTATGACACCCTGCTGGGAGATGGCGGGACAGGGCTCTCCGGAGGCGAGCGGCAGAGGCTGGCGATTGCGCGCGCCTTCCTCAAAGATGCTCCCATGCTGATTCTTGACGAGCCCACCAGCGCCATCGACCTTCGTACGGAAGAACTCATTGTGGAAGCCCTGGATACTCTGATGAAGGGTAGAACGACATTCATGATCGCCCATCGGCTGAGCACGCTGGAGCGCTGTGACATGGTGCTGGTCCTGCAGAACGGCTCTCTGCGCGCAGTCACCAATACGGTGGACGAGGCCAGACCCCATCTGTACTCCGCAGCGGTTCCAAGGGCCGCCGTGAGCATGCCGGGGCAAGGCCCGGTGCTGGTGCGGCGCGAACATTGAGCCCAAGCCATTCTCCGCTCACCGCCGCGCCGTGTGGCAGTCAAGGCTGGCGTGAACCCGGAGGGATGTGCAGGTCGTTTTGGCTGCCACAATTTGCGCCACTCGATGGCGGCCTACCTGTCGGCGAATGATGTACACTTGTCAGTGACGCAGTCCATTCTGCGGCACAAGAACATGAGGCCCACGGCTGACGTTTCCACTCATGCGATCAGTGCCCAACAGAAGGAAGCACAGCAGAAGTACCTGACGGCGATAGGGATGTAGGCGTCTGGTAAACGGCGGGTTTTGCGATGAGGTTGCGTTGTAGTAAAATCGCTGGTAAGCTACATGTAATCAGTGATGTAGGCGCGTAGCTCAGTTGGTTAGAGCGCTACCTTGACACGGTAGAGGTCAGGAGTTCGAGTCTCCTCGTGCCTACCATTTCTTTCTAAAGGGCTTAGCTCAGAGCTAGGCCCTTTGCTTTTGTACCTCTGCACCCGCATTTGCACCCGCAACAGCCTTGAGACCAAATTGCAGACAGGAACTCAGCCTGAGCTTCCTGCTGTGGTTTGTTCGCCCTGTGAGTGTAGATCTCAGCCGTGGTGCTCATCTTCTTATGGCGCGGCATAGACTGCGTCACAGACAGGTGAACCCATTGGCCGACAGGAACGATGCCAGGGAATGCCGAAGATTGTGCCAACCAAATCGACCAGCATAGTCCTCGAGGCATGCTTCTGGCGCGTTGCGGCAGGCAGCACACATGAGGTGAAATCATACTCTCGACTAGGTCTTTCAACCGCTGGATTAGTAATGGGAAAATCGGCAAACTGGAGGTATTCGCGGTCGTGCCGACAATGCTGGCCATCGTCTATTTCTGTGTGGTGTGCCGGAACTGATCGCTGAATTCCTGAGGGTCTCGGATAAAAACTCCTCAACTGCGATTGCTCTCTTCTTGGGTCGCAGATTCACCGTTCTGGATCGCTGATCGAGATATCGCAGCACAGAGTTGATGCTCATGAGAAGCCTAGAAAACACTAAACGCCAGATGATTCGCGAGGTGATCCAGACCAACCTCGAAAATCGGGCGAGGAAAGTGCGCCATAAGCGTCTCCGATGGCAGATCCTCCGCTGGGCGTGGGCCTCACTCATGACAGTCACCGCCCTGCTTGCAATTTCTTCCTTTGTGATTTCGAGAGGCAAGACATCGTCCAGCATCGCTGTCGACGCGAATGCGGCGATCGTGCACCCTCTCCCTGCACAGCGAACCGATGAACCGCCCGTCCCCCAGACGCCTCCCAGTGATGTAAACCTGTCTGTACTGCCGCTTTCCGTCAAACGTATCGTGATTGACCCTGGTCATGGCGGAGACCAATTCGGCGCAATTTCCAACACAGGTTTGGCAGAGAAAGACGTCACATTGGACATTGCGCTCCGATTACGTGAGCTGATGAAGCAATCCCCGTTCGAGGTGCTTTTGACCCGGGAAACCGACCAGACGGTTACGCTGGCGGACCGGGTGGCGTTCGCCAACTCCAAAAAGGCAGATCTGTTTGTTTCCATCCACATAAACTCGATGCAACCGCGTTCGATTCGGCCACTCGAAACCTACTACGTCGGTGCATCGAATGATCCGCAGGTCTTGCAACTTGCAAGGGTTGAGAACCGCCAGTCGGGGTACTCCTTGTCGGAATACCGCCAGCTTTTGGACAAGGTCTATTTGGATGTCCGGCGAAACGAATCCCGGGAGCTGGCCAATACCGTAGACGCCGAGCTTTATCGATCTCTGAAGCCGCTCAACCCGAAGCTGAATGACCGCGGGGTTAAGACGGCACCATTCGCAGTTCTGGTGGGGACACAGATGCCGGCCGTGTTGGCAGAGGTCTCATCTCTGTCGAATGCTGACGACGACAAATTATTGAAGGACGGGCAGTACAGGGAAAAAATTGCAGCTTCCCTTTTCGAAGGAATCAGAATCTATGCAAAAAGCCTTAACGGTACCGGAAAACGAGGTGGCGCACACAATGGCACATAACGATGAGACGATCTGTGTAGGAATTGACTTGGGCACTTCACGAAGTTCCATTTCGGCCTCCAACGGCGAGCGTCATGTGGTGGACAGCTATGTCGGCTGGCCTTTGGATATGGTTGCCCGAAAGGTCATTAAGAAGCCGGTTCTAATCGGCGGCGAGGCGTTGGAGAACCGTTCGATGCTCGATCTGCGGCGCCCGCTGGAGAATGGCGTTATCAAAGAGGGGTCGGAAAGAGACGCGCAAGCTGTCCAGGAACTGTTACGCCATTTGGTTTCTTTGATTGGCATCAACAACGATGGGAAGCAGCATAAGCTGCGTGCCGTTGTGGGCGTCCCCGCTGAGGCGATGCAGACAAGCCGGTTGCGGCTTCGCACAGCAATGGATGGAATCGCCGACAGCGTAATGCTGGTTTCCGAGCCCTTCGCGGTGGCGTACGGCACCGAAGCCCTTCTCCATGCGATGGTGATCGACATCGGTGCGGGAACCGCAGACATCTGCGTAATGCAAGGCCGGTATCCGACGGAAGACGATCAGAGAACGCTACCCAATGCGGGCGACTCCATTGACGAGCGGCTCTTGGGGTCACTGCAAGAACATCATCCTCAAGCTCAGTTTTCCATTCATGCCATCCGAGCCTGGAAGGAGAAGTGGAGCTTTGTTGGAGAATCCAAACGCCGTGTAGTGGTCACGACCGCAGCAGACGGTAAACCGATTGACATTGATATCACCGAGGACCTGCGTGCGGCATGCGAATCGATTGTGGCACCGATCGCCGAGACAGTGCGGGATCTGGTTGCGCGAGTCGAGCCAGAGTACCAGCAACGGGTGCTCAAAAATATCATCCTATCGGGCGGTAGCTCGCTGATTGAGGGTCTGCCCGAGGCACTGAAGAGCGCCCTCTCAGAACTGGGAAAAGCGCAAATTACGTTAGTTCAAGATCCAGTTTTCGCAGGGGCCGACGGCGGACTGGCCATCGCGCAGGATGCCTCAGCTGGGGATTGGGAGAAGTTGTCGCTCTAAACTCCAGAAGCGCGTGGCGCGGGGGGCACTGGAAAACTGGAGCTCTTGATTCGAGATGCTCACGGAGCTCGTCCGCATCCACCAGGGGCAACGGGGCCTTCTCCGCGACTTCGATACTATCGGCTGGAGCCGAAGTAAGTATGCCAACCTCTCGAGCTTCGCCCTCCCGGTTGCCCGCACGATCGCGATACGGGGTCGCACTGGCGTTCGTGTCGATCGCATTGTTTTTGTCGCTTGTTCTCCAGGTTCCGTTCGGAAATCCGTTCTGGTTTTTCTTCGCTATCGCGGTCATTGCAAGTACGTGGTTTGGCGGAAGTGGCCCCGGATGGCTTGCCGTCGTCCTGAGTGCCCTGGCGGCGCTTTATTTCTTCATTCCGCCAATCCGAAAACTGGCGGTGAACCTGCATGATGTACCGTTTTTCCTTACCTTCGTTGCCTGCCAGGCAATCGCAAACCGGCTGATTGCATGGCGCAGAGAGACGGAAGATTCCCTCCGGCACGCGCGCGACGAACTTGAGGCCAGGGTTGCGGAACGCACCGCTGAACTCAACAACGCAAACTCCGAGCTTCTCAACCAAATTGAACAACAGAGACGCACGGAAGAGGCTCTCCAAATAGCCCGGACGGAACTTGCCCGTGTCGTGCGAATCACCACGATCGGCGAGCTAACCGCATCCATTGCCCACGAGGTCAATCAGCCGCTCGCTGCCGTAGTAGCCAATGCTGACGCCTGTGTGGCCTGGCTGTCCCGTGAAAGTCCAGATCTTCTGGAAGCCAAGGCGGCGGCCGAGCGCGCGATTCAGGGCGCGACGCGCGCATCCGAAGTCATCGTCCGCATTCGTTCCCTTATCAACAAGGCGACTCCAGAGAGGACGCGCGTTCAGATCAATGAAGTGATCGAGGAGGTCGCAGCTCTGGCCAGAGGTCAAGCATCGAAAAACAGCGTCTCCGTCGTCCTTGAACTCACGCCCGAACTGCCCGCGGTGTTGGGCGATAGAATTCAGCTGCAGCAGGTACTCCTGAATCTGATGATGAATGGAATCGAAGCAATGAGTGGCGTCACTAGTCGGCCGCGGGAGTTGCGAATCCGTTCCAGGATGCAGGATGCCGAACTTCGAGTCTCCGTCGAAGATAACGGCATTGGGATAGACCGCGAGGTTATGCCCCGGCTCTTTGAGCCCTTCTTCACCACCCGATCTCAAGGCATGGGAATGGGGCTGCCCATTAGCCGCTCCATCCTCGAGTCCCATGGCGGCAAGCTGTGGGCCGAATCGACGGTCAATCAAGGTTCCGCTTTTCAGTTTACGATGCCAAGCGGGGATGGACTTGCCGAATGAAGGAACCGGAACCAATCGTTTTCGTGATCGATGACGACGCACTGATTCGCGACGGAATTCAGAGTCTTCTCAAGTCCATTGGCCTTCGCGTGGAGACCTTCCCGTCGGCACGAGACTTTCTGCTTGCCAAGCGCCCGGATGCTCCCTCCTGCCTCGTCCTGGACGTGCGAATGCCCGGACTAAACGGCCTTGATCTTCAACGCGAATTGGCTGATGCGGATATCCATATCCCGATTATTTTCATTACCGGCCACGGCGACATTCCGATGTCGGTGCGTGCGATGAAACAAGGGGCACTGGAATTCCTGACCAAGCCGGTTCGTGGCCAGGATCTCCTGGACGCGGTGCAGAAAGCAGTTGCCCATGACCGTGAACTCCGGAAGGAGCGCGCGGAACTGACGGAAATTCGCGCGCGCTTCGATTCCCTCACGCCCCGTGAAACAGAGGTGCTGAACCTGGTCGTCGCCGGACTTCTGAACAAGCAGATTGCCTACGAACTGGGAACCAGTGAACTCACCGTCAAAACTCATCGCGCACATGTCATGGAGAAGACGCAAGCCGAATCTTTGGCTCACCTGGTC
>Ga0316217_10004210_pt1 | contig 15742 bp, 9 predicted proteins | sample 1anoAmetaG_FD_203633 | JGI IMG/M metagenome (GOLD analysis project Ga0316217, IMG submission 203633) | Freshwater microbial communities from Trout Bog Lake, Wisconsin, USA - 1anoA | ecosystem: Environmental > Aquatic > Freshwater > Lake > Hypolimnion/Profundal zone | place: USA: Wisconsin... | reverse complement strand
TTGTCCTCGCGCGGAACCAGGGTGCCGGTCGAGCCGCGCACCTGGCGAATCATGGGGCCTCGTTTGACCGTGTCCGGCCAGATGGTGGAGCGGTCCACCGTGGGCGCAGCCGGCTTGAGCCGGGCTACGGCCACCACCGCAATTGTTAAGACCACCACCGCGGCGCCAGCCCATATTGCATACTGGCGCATCTTCTTTTGCTTCAAGTCGGGGCGTGCGATATCCATCGATCACAGTAATTGCACTTGGGACGCCAAAGCGCGGACTGGGATATTATGTTGAAAACAAAAGGGGTAATGCGGTCATGGCAAGCGGGAAGACAGCCCGCGGTGACCGGTTCCGGGGTGGCGGTGTCCGTTTTCGGACAGTAGCTTGGAGTAGCCCGGAGCCAGAATTGCAAACGGAAAGACTCCCGCAAAACTATTTCTTGCAAGTATTCTGGACTCGCCCGTTCTTGAGGTGGAAAGAGGTACGGAATGAAGACAGCATTGAGTATTGTGGCGGCTGGGACGATGGCGCTGAGTGCGGTGATTGGCCTGGCGCAGACAGGCACCTTGGCCATTGGAACCCTGGAGGTGAAGGACATCAACGTGGTGCAGATCGATTCGACGCACGTGAAGGCGGCCGTGGATCTGACGCTGGTTCCCTCGCAATCCATCACCCTGGCGGACATGCGCCTGTGCAGCCTGCGCCTGAACGGGATGCCGGTCTTTGCCGAGCCGTTGAACCAGGACATCGTGCTCAAGAAGGGCGTGACCACGGCACTGCCGCCGCTCTACGTGACGGCTCTGTTCCGCGATGTGTACACGGTGACGCCGCTCAGCCAGATGATCGAGAAGCAGAGCGTGCATCTGGAGGGCGAAATGGTGGCCGGCATTCGCCTGAATTTTGTGGAGAAGCTGGCGCTCGGCTCGATGCATCCGAAGGTCTCCATTTCATTGGATCAGGATGTGCAAGCCAAGATGCCCGGCAACGAGATGCAGCGCAAGCTGGCGCTGACTCTGCTTTCCGGGATCGATATGGGGTTGGAGGCCAAGGCCAAGCTGCAGAAGTTTGTACCGGGCACGCGGCCGGCCTGGATCGGCGCGCTCGAGGCTCAGGCCCAGCCAGCCCTGTATGTCGTCGAGACCAGCTTTGCGGTCAAGCAGGGCAAGGAAAACTACCCGGTCAAGATCAACGGCCTGGGCTTTCAGGTGGGAACGGGCACGGTGGTGACGACTGCCGAGATGCGCGCGCCGTGGAAGTACGACGCGGAGTTTCTGGCCGCGGTGAAAGAAGGCTCGGAGAAGGTGGAGAAGAAGAGCCTGGACATCGAGTTGTGGCCCCTGAGCCAGAGCGGCGAGCCGCTCAAGATGAACGCCAAGGAGTTTGCCGCGGAGTTGCGCGGGCCGGCGGACAAGGACAAGATGAGCTCGGTGAACGGCGGCATGGACTCGGTGGGCGTGTTGCGGCGGGCCACGCCGGATGCGCTGACTCTGCTGACCTTGCGCGTACCGGCGGCGAAGCCTGGATTGACGGCCGCGCCGGCGGCGGTGGCCGCGCAGCAAAGCTGGGATCAGGTGGTGGTTTTCCGGCTGCGCGCGGACCGAACTACCAAGAAGGTGGTTGTCGAGGCACTGCCCATGTCGGCTCACCGCGAAGGGAGAGGCATCCAGTTCAGCGAACCGGTGGATGCGGCGGTCTTCGGCTCGCCGATCGTCACTCCGGACGGGGTCATCGGCATGGTGCAGGACGAGAACGCAGGCACCTTCCTGCCCGACCAGATGTATGCGCCGGGAGCGCAGATGTAGCAATGCTTGGTCTTTGGAGACAGCAATGAGCGCCGCGGTCCCCGGTCGGGAGCTGCGGCGCTCCGCTTTTCAATGCACTTGGCGAAGGCCTCTTTGTGAAATACGATTGCATCGATTGCCGGTTTGGATGTAGCATAGCCGTGTCGGAATATAAGTGCAGCGGCTCGACACCGTGGTTCCGATCCCGCCAGCAATGGTCCCCACAAGGGTAGGGATTGAAAAAGAGGCGCATGGAACTTGAAAAGGCTCCCTTTCATGGGAGCCTTTTCTTCGTCAGGAGCGAATCGGGATGTTGTTCCGCGTGTTGTGCAGGACGATCCAGAAGCGAATGGGCCTACCGTGCGGGCGAATCGAATCGTAGCCCGGATCGCGGACAAAGGCAGTCTCAACGATCATTTCCAGCCTGCCTTTTGACATTTTCTTCATTTTGAAGAAGACGTCGTACTCGATTCGCTCGCCGGACGCGGTAATCATCTCGACCGTGAAGAAGTTGCGGCGCTGGTTGTTGTGGTAGATCTTCCTTGACGGCAGGGTTGCGACGATCTCCGGCAACTGCTTTGACAGCTCGTAGCGGCGAAAGTCGAAGAGCCGGCTCTCGTAACCGTCGGAGTACACGAGGTCTATGTCGAATGCCTCCGCTTTTCTGGGCGCTCGCGTGAAGCAGTGGGCGGTAAAGACTGTGTTCACCAGGAAGACTTCGGCGGAACGGCTGCCTTCGGCTGGACGATTGAAGCGGAAGATGCGCGGATGCAAATGGGAGAGGTCGTACGTTCTCCCTTCGTGCTGGAACGCCTTCCACCGCAACGATTCTTCCTCCGGCCTGGCTCACAGCATAGCCCCTGTGGCCGGGTTTCGTTTCGATCGAGCCGAGGGCAGCGCGCGCAAGAGCATTCTTCAGGGGCGGTGTTGGCGGCTACTTGCCGATGGCGGAGAGATCCCATAGCTTGATGGTCTTGTCCTGGCCGCCTGACGCAAGCTTATGCCCGTCAGGGCTGAAAGCAACGGAGAGGACCACCCCGTCATGGCCCTGAAGGGTGCACAGCAACTGCCCGCTTGCGGCGTCCCATAGCTTGATGGTCTTATCCAGGCTGCCGGATGCCAGGGTGTGGCCATCTGGGCTCAAGGCTACTGAGAAAACTTGCGCATCGTGACTTTGTAGGGTGCGAACGATCCGCCCAGTGGTCGTATTCCACAGCTTGACTGTCTTATCCGAGTTCCCAGAGGCCAAGGTGTGGCCATCGGGGCTGAAGGCGACGCAAATGACTGGACCACCGCTGCCTTCTATGGTGGCTAACAACTGGCCACTCTTCACATCCCAGAGCTTGATTGTCTTGTCCAGGCTACCTGAGGCCAGTGTGCGGCCGTCCGGGTTGAAGGCAACGGAATTGACAAACTGATCATGGCCTTGCAGCGTGCGAAGCAGCTGTCCGCTCGCAGCGTCCCAGACTCTTATGGTTTTGTCCACGCTTCCCGAGGCCAGCGTACGGCCATCGGGGCTGAAGGCGACAGAAACAACCCAATTGCCATGTCCCTGCAATGTGCGTAGCAACTGCCCAGTTGCCGGGTCCCAGAGCTTTATGGTTCTGTCCACGCTTGCAGTGGCCAGCGTGCGGCCATCTGGGCTGAAAGCGACTGAGTAGACCGTATCGCTGTGTCCCTGTAGCGTGCGCAGCAATTGTCCATTTGCCGCATCCCATAGTTTGACGGTACTATCGGCACTTCCCGAGGCCAGCGTGTGGCCGTCGGGGCTGAAAGCAACTGAGTAGACCAATTTGTCGTGGCCCTGCAGGGTGCGCGGCACTCGCGTGCGCGTCTCCGCATCAGCCCGCTCACGTTCTTTCTGTTCCTTTTCCTGCTGTTCGCGTGCAGCCTTGTCACGCGCTTCCTGATCAGCCCTGTCACGTGCGTCTTGCGCAGCCTTGAGCCGGGCATCGCGGATAGGCTGGAGCGCGAGATTGACTGCGGTTTGCGTACCGGTCTTGCCTTCGCACATCTGCGTGACTTGGTCTGCGCCGTCTTCGGTTGCGGCAATCACCTGGTGCTGGCCGGGCAGGACGGTGGCCTTGGCCGAGCCGCCGGGCTCGATGCGGCCCTTGGCTTCGCCGTCGAGCTTCCAGTTGCAGGCCAGGTCGCAGATCACCAGCAGTGTGGCGGCAGCCGGTTTCGCCGGCTGCTTTTTGGGCAAATAGATCGGTTCGTCGTTCCGCTGCGCCATGGCCGGCACGGCGGCCAAAGCCACCATCAAGGCCAGACCCCATCCAGCGATCGTTCGGTGTGTCATCTCGTGCTCTCGTTCAATGAATCAGGACAAAATCGGGCCAGGCAGGCCAATCCGGGCGGGCGAGTTTCGCCGCGCGATCATTTGGGGGTTTTGTCTTGCGCGGGGGCCGGGGCCGGGGTGGTTCCAGGCGGCGGCTTGGGCTCATTGGCCGTGGGTTTCTCCGGAGTGGCCGGCGGCTTGGACGGTTCGGTTGGCTTGGCTTGTTCGGCGGGTTTCGGCTGTTCGCCGGGCTTGGGCTGAACTTCCGGGCCTGCCGGTACGGGCGGTTTGGGCTGCACCTGCGTCCCAGGCTTGACCGCGGGCCGCGGCTGGACCGCGGGTTTGGAAGCGACGGCCGGTTTGACGCCGGGCACAAAGACAACCAGATCCAAGTCGCCGCAGGTGGTCTCGATCTGGTTATCCCGCTCTCTCATGTTGGGGACTTTGAGGTCCTTGAAGAAGGACTGGTTTCTGGCGATAAAGGGTCCGGCTTGGGCCTGGTCCTTGAAATAGATCACGATCTCTTTGGCCTGGGCGGCGAGTTCCCGGCAGGCATATTGCTTGTCGCCGGGCAGGTCCGCAGGGCTCCAGCCAGGAACCGGGTAGAGTTTCGATTCGTCCGCGTCCGGCCCGACAATGGCATACGTCAGCGGGCTTGTCGGGGAGGGCGCATCGGCTTGGGCGGTTTGGGCCGGAACGCGGGAATGGAGCAGATTCTTGAACCAGGGATTTTTCACTGTGAAGTAGGCCAGAGCGCCCAAGGCGGCGACGGCCAGCAGGCCCAGGGCAAAGAACTCCATGAATCCCTTGCGCCGCGGGGGCTTGGGGGCGGCTAAAGCGGCGTTGGAAGGCGGCTTGAGCCGCGCCATCTCGATGCCGATGTTATCGTGTCCGCCGGCAGCCAGGGCCAGATCGAGCAGCGCGTGGGCCGCGCCGCCGGCATTGAGGCTGGGGTCGGCGACGACGCGTTGAATGGCCTCTTCCGCGACATAGCCCCACAGCCCGTCGGAGCAGAGCAGCAGGGTGTCGCCGGGCAGCAGGTCGACGTTTTCCAGGTCCATCTGCACCTCGGACTTGTGGCCCAGGCTGCGGGTCAGCACCGAGGCGTCGGGATGGTTGAGCGCCTGCTCGGGGGTGATGAGATTGCGGTTGATCAGGGCCTGCACGGCGGAGTGATCGCTGGTGATGCGGGAGAGCTGGCCGTCGCGGAACAGATAGGCGCGGCTGTCGCCGATGTGTCCGATGCGGGCGTGGAAGCCGGTGGCATCCTGCTGCAAGAGGGCCAACACCACCGTGGAGCCCATGCGCCGGAAAGGCGAATCGGGCTGACTGGCTGCCTGAATGATGCCGGCGTTGACCTGGGCCGAGGCCTCGCAGAGGGCGCGATCGACCGGGCAATCGGGGGGCAGGGCCGCAAGATAGCGGTAGAAGCCGTCCACCACCATGCGCGAGGCGGTTGCTCCGCCTTGGTATCCGCCGATGCCATCGGCGACGATGAGCAGTTCGCCCATGGCGATGGGGGCATGGAGGACTGAGTCCTGATTTTCTTCACGCACAATGCCCCGGTCACACTCCTCGGCGAAGGCAATGGGCGGCTTGCTGGCGACGGGCGCCTCTTTCATGGGTGAACCTCACATGCGGGTAGAAACCTGCGCATTCTCTAGAACGCCTCAAAGTGAGACGCTTGCGCAGGATTCCTGGTAAACAATTCCACGGCCGCTCCGTTGGGAATTCGGCGATGGTCGAAGGACATTCGCGTTGCCGATCATTGTGGATCTTTGTCCCGCCAGCGCAGAATGGCGATCGACGCGGCGACCGAGATCAGCAGCATCAAGCCCAGCCAGATCATGGAATCTCTGAATTCGTGGCGGTACTTGAAGGCAGTGACGGAAGGCTTGTTGGGCAACGTCTCCTTTTCGCTCGAGGCCTGGCGCACGTTCGCGCCGTCGTCTTCGGAGATCAGGTAGGAAGGAAAGCTCTTTTGTGCCGCATCCGTGAGGACAGACGGAGGCTCGGGAGCGGGCGGAGGCGCAGGCGGTTTGGGCGCGGCGGGCGCAGCCGGTTTCGCGTGCGCCGTGGCGCCTGACGGGATCTTGACGCCCGGGGGCAGAGTTCCGGGTGGGATCTTGACGCCCGGAGGCAGGGTTCCCGGCGGAATTTTGACGCCTGGGGGCAGGGTTCCGGGCGGGATTTTGACTCCCGGCGGCAGCGTGCCCGGCGGGATTTGCCTGGGGTGCGGCGCGGTGGGTGGTTTCGGGCTGACCGGCGGCGGCTGGACGGGCTGCTGCGGAAGGGCGGGAGCGGCCTGTACCTTCAGCTTCCACTCGTCGGCCAGGGCTTCCTGGACGAGATTGGCCTCAAAGGCCCAGCGGGAAGGGATCACGTTGGAGATGTATCGGCCGACCTGGGGCAGGGTGTGGACGGGCTTCAAAGCTCCGCCCAGAGCGATCACCGGCAAGAGCACGACGGGAAGCAGGGCGATGGCGCTTTCGTTGGTCTTGGCGATGGCCGAGATGCAAAGGCCCAGGCCCGCGCCGATCATGGAAGCAAGCAGCAGAACGGAGAATTCCTTGAGGAAGCCGCCGTGGAGCCCGCAGCCGAAGTAGACGATGGCCAGAAGGGAGGCGCACTGGAAGATGCACAGCCCCAGCAGCACGGAGAGCTTGGAGAAAACATAGGGGATGAGCTTGAGGGTGACCATCCGCTCGCGCTTGTAGATGGTCCACTCGCCCACGATGTCGCGCGCGGCGTTGTTGCAGCCGAACCAGATGGCGGCCACCACCATGAGGAAGTGGGCAATGAGGAGTTTTTCTCCCAGGGGCCCCAAGTCGGCAGGACTCACCAGATTGCTGGGATCGGGCAGGGGGCGGACAAGCAGGTAGACCAGCAGGGCGAAGAAAGGCGCCTGGGCCAGCAGAATGGCGGTCTGGGCGCGATCCTGGAGTTTGACGATCAGGTTGCGCTTGACCAGGGCGAGCCACTGGGTGAAGCCGAATTGACGCCGGGGCTTTTCTTCGCCGGTTTTGCCGCTCTCGGCGGGCTGTTTGCCGCTGCGCCCGGCGACAAACTCCTTCTGGTAACTGGAAGTCTGATAGCGCTTCCGCCACGTCTCGGTGCGGCTGCCTTCGGGAACCGTGTTCATTCCGGAGAAGAGCATCTCCGGATTGAGGTCGGCCAGGGCGGGGGGGGGCGGCGCGCCGACGACGGGAGGGTTGAAGAACTGGATCGAATCGGGGAAGGCGGGGCCGAAGTAAACCATCCCGCCGGGCTTCTCTCCCTTGTCGCGCGAGACCATGATGAGGTCGTCGAATTGTTTGTAGACCTTGACGCTGGGCTGGTGAATGGTGGTCACCACGGTCTTTCCGGTCTTGGAAAGCTCCTTGAGCAGGTCCACAACCGATTCGGCGTCGTAGGAAGACAGGCCGGAGGTGGGCTCGTCCAGAAACAGCAGGGGCGTATCGGTAATCAGTTCGAGAGCGATGTTGACGCGCTTGCGCTGTCCGCCGCTGAGGGTCTTTTTTTCCGGCGAGCCGATGACGGTGTCGATCTTGTCGGGGATGCCCAGGTCTTGGAGCACCTTTACCGTGCGCGCGGTGATTTCGGCAGGGGAGAGGTCGGTGCGCAGGCGGGCAGAGAAGTAGAGGGCCTGGCGGACGGTCAGTTGCGGGTGGACGATGTCGTCCTGGGGCACGTAGCCCATCTGCTGGCGGAAGCGGTCGTAGTAGTCGTATAGGCTGTAGCCGTTGAACAGCACGTTGCCTTGGACCGGCTTGGTGTAGCCGTTCAAGGCCTTCAGCAGGGTGGTTTTTCCAGCGCCGGCCGGGCCCATCAGCGCCACGAGTTCGGAGGGGAAGACGGTCAGGGAGACGGAATCGAGCAGGCGCTTGCCGTTGGGCGCGTTGACCACGATGTCGTTGGCTTCGATGGTGACGTTGCCGTAGTACTCGCGCTGCGCCAGCTCGCCGCCTTCGAGGAGCTGAAAGCGGAAGCTGCCCAGGCCGATCTCCTGGCCGGGCTTGATCGGCACCTTGCCGGAGATGCGGACGCCGTCGACGTAGGTGCCGTTGCGCGAGCCCAGGTCCTCGGCCAGAATCCCTTCGGGCGTGCGGGTCAGGCGCGCGTGACGCCAGGAGACCATGGGGAACTGGAGGGGCACGTCGCATTGCGGGTCGCGGCCGATCTCCATGGTGCTGCCCTTGAAACTGACTTTGTGGAAAGCGGCCTCGCCGATCTCCACTTTCTTTCCGTGGGAGAGTAACTGGGCGGCGGAGATCTTGTAAGACCCGAGATAGACATCGTCCTGCAGACTCAGTGGAGCGCGCTGGATGCGGTTGCCATGCTGCCCGATGGAGGTGCCGTTGCGCGAGTTGCGGTCCTCGATGAAGTACTGGCCATTCTCCTCGGTGACGACCGCGTGGTTCCAGCCGACGATGGGCAGGTCGATCTGGACATCGGACTCGGGGGAGCGGCCGATGGTGATGGTGCGCGCGCCGGGGCGGCCGCCCGGCATTGGCGGAGGCGGGGAGACGACGGTGGCCTGGCGGTCGGGCAGGCCGTTCATGGCAACCGGCCAGGGCATGGGCACGCGGCTGCCCAGAGTCACATTGGCGCCATGGGGCACCCAGACCTGGGCCCCGGGGGCAACTTTGGCTCCGTTGACAAAGGTGCCATTGGTCGATCCGAGGTCTTCCAGCGTGAAACCGTTGCCTTGATGGGTGAGGCGGCAATGGTGGCCGGAAACTGTAGGCTCGGGAACCCTCAGGTCACAGTCTTCCCGGCTCCCGATCACCCACGAATCTTGCGGTCTTGAATCGTTCTGGGACATAAAATGGCTTTCCTTCGGAATGCTCACACTTTAGCACGGGGCCTTCGCTGGTTGACAGCCGCTTCTGTTCCGCCAGGGCGGCCAGGGTGGGGTGGTATTCTTGCGCCAATAAATTCACAGCATCAGATTGGGCCCATCCGTTGAGAACCTGTCCCGTTTGTGACGTAGATTACCCCGACCAACATTCAACTTGTCCCAGCGATGGCGCGGTGCTGATCGAATCTCACGAGCTTGGACCGGGGAGTCTGGTGCGGGGCAAGTACCGCATTGTCCGCAAGCTAGGCCAGGGCGGCATGGGCGTAGTTTACCTGGCGGAGGATATCTTGCTCGGGGTTCGGGTGGCGCTCAAGTTCCTGGCCGGGGATTTGGGCAAAGACCCGAAGTTCATCAAGCGTTTCCGCAACGAGGCCCGCGCCTCCTATCAATTGCGCCACCCCAACATCGTCGAGGTCACCAGCCTGGACCAGGGCGAGGACGGCAGTCTGTTCATCGCCATGGAGTTCCTCGACGGCCCAGCCTGCGTGCTGTGGTGGAAGAGGCGCGCAGCGGGCTGGCGATCCCCAGAGCGCTGGAGATTGCGCGCGGCATCGCCTCCGGGCTGGGAGCGGCCCACGCGCAGGGCACGGTCCACCGCGACATCAAGCCGGAGAACATCCTGCTGGCCAGGGACGCCGAGGGGCGGGAACGGCCCAAGATTCTCGACTTCGGCATCGTGGCCATGGCGGAGAGCGTCACCCGGTTGAGCATGACCCGCGGGCTGCTGCTGACCCCCGATTACGCCGCGCCCGAGCAGTGGGAAGAGATGCCCGCCGACGAGATGGACGGCCGCACGGACATTTACGCGCTGGGAAGCGTTTTCTACGAGATGCTGACCGGCCACACACCGTTCCAATCGCACAACACCGCGGGCTGGATGAGGCAACACCTGGGCGAGGCGGCCAAACCGCCCAGCCAAATGCGTCCGGAACTCGCCGATTGGCAGGGACTGGATGCTCTGGTGTTGCGGATGCTGGCCAAAGACCGCAACCTGCGGCAGAAGGATGCCGCCGAGGTGCTCAGCCAGCTGGATGCAGTCCAGTTTGGTGCGGCCAAGGAGCAGCGGCGCACGGTTCAGGAGGATGTCTGGAAGAGGGAGGAGAGAGCTCGCGAGGACGACAAGGCCCGGCCGGAGCCGATTCCCCAGCCAACCCCGGATCGGATCACGGTCCAGCCGCCGCTGCCGCTTGTGCCCGATGAGGAGTCCGAATCGCGGAAGTTCCCCGCATGGGCGTGGGGAGCGGTGGGCACGCTCGCGTTGGTGGCGACATTCGCAGCGGGGCGGCTATTTGTGCCGCAAGCGCAGCCCGCGCCCACCTCGGCACCCGTTTTGCAGCCCCAAACTGCTGGAGATCTGCCGAAGCCCACGGTGGCGATGCCCGAACAGGTTGCGCCGTCCAAACCATCGAGCATCAAACCTGTGGCTCCTCAAGAACAAAAGCCGACGCCGGTGGAGAACTCCAGGCCATCTGAGCAAAAGCCAAGTATTAACGATATCCTCGTGCAGGCCAGTGCTCTGAAGAGCCAGCACCGATCCGCAGAGGCCGCTCCGCTCTACGCAAAAGCCTGCGATTCAGGAAGCAGCTTGGCTTGCGCCAATCTGGCAGTACTCTATTCCGATGGAGACGGCGTCGCGAAGGACATTCCTCGCGCAGTATCGCTGTTTTCCAGGTCCTGCGAGGGTGGTCTGAGTTATTCTTGCGACTATCTTGGCAGGATCTACACCAACGGCGTGAGCGTCGCAAAGGACGATGCTCTCGCAAATTATTACTCCTCCAAAGCGGTCGCGCTCTATTCCAAGGGCTGCGTGAACAACAGAGATGAGGATTGCGCCGGTCTCGGGGACGCTTACAGGCTAGGCGCGGGCGTCGGGAAGGACACTGCGAGGGCGAGGCAATTCCTCACCAAAGGGTGCAACTTGGGCAGCAGATTGGGATGTGAGCATCTGAAAGAGATGGAATAGCCGGCGGAATAGCAGGAGAGTCATCCCGTTGCTTGCTGGGTGCTTGTTACCCCATGGCAATCGGAAGCGTGATATGCTTGCGCCATCCATTTCACAGTTGCGGTCAAGGCCTGAGCCATGAAGACTTGCCCAGTTTGCGATACAAACTATCCGGAACAGCACGCCACCTGCCCGGCGGACGGAGCGGTGCTGATCGAGTCGACTGAACTTGTCCCCGGCAGCGTGGTGCACGGCAAGTACCGTATTGTGCGCAAGTTAGGCCAGGGCGGCATGGGGGTGGTCTACCTGGCCGACGATACTCTGCTGGGTGTGAACGTGGCCTTGAAGTTTCTGGTCGGCGATCTAGGCAAAGATCCGAGATTCATCAAGCGCTTTCGCATGGAGGCTCGCGCCGCCTATCAGTTGCGCCATCCGAACATCGTGGAAGTCACCAATCTGGATCAGGCCGAGGACGGCAGCCTGTTTATTGCCATGGAGCACATCGACGGTCCCAGCCTGCGTTCGGTCATCGAAAAGGCGCGGGTGGGATTGGCGATTCCCAGGGCGCTGGACATTGTGCGCGGCATTGCCTCGGGGCTGGCGGCGGCTCATGCCCAGGGCACGGTGCATCGCGACGTCAAGCCGGAGAATATTCTGCTGGCGCGCGCCAACGATGGGCGGGAACAGGCCAAGGTTCTGGACTTTGGGATCGTGGCCATTGCCGAAAGTGTTACCCGGCAGAGCTCAACGCACGGCTTGCTGCTCACGCCCGGCTATGCCGCGCCCGAGCAGTGGCGGGAGATGCCGGGCGGCGAGATGGACGGGCGCACCGACGTGTATGCGCTGGGCTGCGTGTTCTACGAGATGCTGACCGGGCGCGCTCCGTTTCATGCCCAGAACACCGCGGGCTGGATGCAGCAGCACCTGGACGAGGCTCCCGAACCGCCCAGCGTCCTTCGTCCGGAACTGGCTAACTGGCCGGGATTGGATGCACTGGTGATCCGGATGCTGGCCAAGGATCGCAACTACCGTCCCTACGATGCCGAGTTGCTGAGCCTGCTGGATACTTTGCAGTGCGAGCCCCCGCAGCAGCGAACGGCGGCGATTCCCCAGCCAGTGGCCGAACGGCGAGCGACGATTCCCGAGGGGATCAAAGCGTCGGCGACGCAAGCGCCGACGCCGGCGTTGGAGACGAAGCGAGTGGCGACGCCGCCCAGGACGCCGGATTTGACGCCAATGAAGCCCGGCGCGGCGAAACTTCCAGGATGGCTGTGGGGGGCACTGGCGGTTCTGGCCCTGGTGGCGACAGTGGCCACATGGCGGCTGATCGTGGAGCACTCGCAAACCCCGGCAGCCTCCGCGCCGATGGCGCAGCCGACTTCACCCCAGGAAGTGGAACCGATCGCCAAGCAAGCGGAATCCGGCGCAAGACAGGAAGAAACGCAGCCCGCGGCCAAAGGCAAGCAAAAGCCGCCGGAGACCAAGCCGCCTGTTTCTCTGTCGGGCAACTCGCAGGGCGAACAGCAGGCGCTTACGCTCTACGGCCTGAAACACTACTCGGAGGCCAGCCCGCTGTTGGATCGGGCCTGCGCCGGCGGGAGTTGGGACGCGTGCGAGGTTCTGGGCAAGATGTACCGGGAAGGATTGGGCGTGACCAAGGACCCCTCGCGCGCGGCGGCACTCTTCGAAAAGGGGTGCAATGCGGGACACGCCCCGGCTTGCGAAAGCCTGGGCAGCAGTTACCAGAACGGCCAAGGCGTCGGCCAGGACGATACCCAGGCGGTAAGCCTGTATGCCAAGTCTTGCGATGCCGGGGTTCCCAAGGGCTGCAACAAGCTGGGCTTCATGTACGCCAATGGCAAGGGCGTGGCCAAGGACGAGTCGCGTGCGGCGGCTCTCTATCGCAAGGCCTGCGATGCGGGCGAGGCCGTGGGATGCAGCAACCTGGGCAACATTTACGCCACGGGCCGCGGGGTCGCCAGGAATGACGCGCTGGCGGTGCTTCTCTATCGCAAGGCGTGCGACGGCGGGGATGCGGCCGGGTGCAGCAATCTCGGCAGTCACTACCGGCTTGGTTTGGGCATGGACAAGGACCAGGACAAGGCCCGGGAGTTTCTCGGCAAGGGTTGCAGCATGGGCAATCAATGGGGCTGCGATCGGCTAAAAGAGATGAAATAGTGTGCAAGTTGCGGGGGATGTCGCGTTCAAAGTCGAGAAGGTTGTAGGATGGTAACTCTTCGAATCGGGAGGATTTGCAATGTCCGTATGGACCAGGCGTGAAATGTTGCAGAGGGCGGGGATGGGGGCGGCGGCCCTGACGTTGTCCCCAGGGTTGTTGGCCGAAGAGCCGCACGTAACCGTTTCTCCGCTGAACAAGCTGAGCGACGTGGATGAGATCCAGTTGGGACGGCGTTTTGCGGCGCAACTCGAAAAGGAAGTGCCGATCATCGACAACGTGCTAGTCGACCATTACCTGGGCAAGATTGTGGAGGGGCTGGCGGCGCAAAGCCAGCGGCCGAATCTGCCTTACTCGGTGAAGCTGGTCAATTCGCATGTGCCCAACGCCTTTTCTCTGCCCGGCGGGTTCCTGTACATCAATCGCGGGTTGATCGAGCTGATCGCCAGCGAGGACGAGATGGCGGCCGCGCTGTCTCACGAGATCGGACACGTGGTGGCGCGCCATGCGGTGAATCAGTTGCTGCTTTCCTTTGCCGCGCGCTCCGTGCTCAAGCCGGTGCTGGACAACCTGGACCAGCAGAACGGCGTGCTGGAGGGCATTATCCTCAAGTACGGCGGAGCTGTGGCCATGTTGGCTAAAATGCATTTCAGCCGCCGCGACGAGGGGCAGGCCGACTTGCTGGGATTTTACGAAATGCTGCGTGCGGGCTGGGATCCGAACGGATTCCTGAAGCTATTTGCGCACCTGGAAGAGCTGGAGAAGGCGTCGGGCTCGATCCAGATTCCGTTCCTGTCGGATCATCCGCCCACACCGGAGCGGGCGGAGGCGATTCGGAACGAACTCCAGTCGGTGACGGTCCCTGCGGGGGCGGCCAGCAACTCGATGAAGTTCCAGGTGTTCAAGACGGCGATGGGACTTTTGCCCCAGCCGCCCAGGAAGCCGGAGAGCTCCGATACGCAGCAATAGGATGAAGGCGACCCAGGGGAGCAAGAGGATGCCAAGGAGAGCGGGATGGATGGCGGCGCTGCTGCTCGCGGCCGGCTGGGCCGGAGCCGCGTGGGGGCAGGCGGGAACTCATACGCTGAGCGCCGGTCCCGCTTACACCGGCAAGGAAGCCAAGGACGTGCCGCAGTTTCCGCGCATCGACGTGGTGGTGCGGTTGCGGGATGGCGCGGGCGTGCCGCAGCCGCTGCGGGCGGCGGACCTGAAGCTGTATTCGGGCAACACCGAACTGGGCGCGGCCAACTCCGTGCGCAGCTTTGCCGAGGCTGGCTACGGCGTGAAGTCCATTCTGGCCCTGGATATGAGCGGCAGCATGAAGGGCGGTCCCCTGGCCGCCATCCGCTCCACGATCGCCCGGTTTGTGGACCAAGCGCGCGACCAGGATCGGGTCGAGGTGCTGACTTTTGCCAACGATACGCAGGTCGAGGTGCCTTTCGGGGCCGACAAGGCAACTTTGGCCCAGCGGCTCCAGCAGGTCAACAGCCGCGGCACCGAGACCCACCTGTATGACGGGCTGATGGACGCGCTGGCCCAGTTGGAAGGCGCGCCTCCGGTGTGCCGGCGCTTAACGGTCATCTCCGACGGCCACGACGAGGGATCGCAGCATACCATCGACGACGTGATTCGGACGGCGGTGGCCGCCAAAGTGCCGATCGACTCGATCGGAATGACGCGCTCGCACCCGGAATATCTAGAGTTCCTGGCCCGTATCTCGCAGGCTACCGGGGGCAGCTACGCGCAGGCCCAATCGCCGCAGGAGTTGGATGGGCTGATCGAGCAGGGCATCCAGGCCATGCGGGCTACGCCGGTGGCGGCCTTCAAAGTGAACGGGCTGGCCTCAGACGGCAAGCCGCACACGCTGGACCTGCGCTGGCAGCCGGAAAAGCTGACGGTGGCGGTGCAGGTGCAGGTTCCCTTGATTGCCAGCCCCTGGGCGATCTGGGGCTGGGTTCTGGCGGGGTGCTTTGTGCTGGGCGCGGTGCTGCTGGTCGTTTCCCGGCGGCGGGCACAGCGCGAGGCGGTTGCGGCGGTCGAGCCGCCGCGGCGCGCGCCGACGCCTCAGTTTGTTGAGCCTCCTGCGCCGGTCGAGCCGAACCGAGCCGTCTTCGCAGCCGCGGAAGGGAATAAACCCGCGCAGGCAACGCCGCCGGCGCGGGCTTACGTGCCGACTGCCATTGAGGCAGAACGGCCAGCAGAGCCGCGGGCCCGCGCCAAGACGCGGATGGCGGCGTTCTTCGATCCGGCCCAGAATCTGCCCAAGTTGGAAGCAATCGCCGGTCCGGTGGCGGGGCAGAGTTTTGCGGTAAGCGGCGAACTGCTGATCGGCGCGCTGGAAGGAAACGACTTGGCCATTTCGGACGATCCCACGCTTTCCGGCTTTCATGCCCGCGTGCGGCTGGCCGATCAGGTGCTGACGATTGAAGATACCCGCTCGACCAACGGCACTTTTGTGAATGGGGTCAGGCTGGGGCAGGATCGCAAACTGCTCAAGCCGGGCGACGAGATTCGCGTGGGGCGGTCGGTCTTCCGCGTGCGCAGCGGATGAGCGCGCGAATGGAAGGGAAGCCGGCCATCCGGCATCGTCGCGATAACTTGCCTGCTATCTTGTTGAAGTAGGCGCCAGAATCATGGACTTGGAATGCAGTTAGTAATTTCGGAGGCAGGGGAATGAGCGTTTGCAGAGGATGTAACACCACCAATCCCGATT